>Ga0209656_10001809_pt1 | contig 13981 bp, 12 predicted proteins | sample BogFormECP12_OM2_FD_188239 | JGI IMG/M metagenome (GOLD analysis project Ga0209656, IMG submission 188239) | Bog forest soil microbial communities from Calvert Island, British Columbia, Canada - ECP12_OM2 (SPAdes) (version 2) | ecosystem: Environmental > Aquatic > Freshwater > Wetlands > Bog ... | reverse complement strand
GTCCCCGCCTCGTCCTCGCCCATGAGGCGCGAGTAGCCGACGACATCGGCGGCCAGGATCGCGGCGAGGCGGCGGGTCGCGGTCATTGTTCGGGGACTCCGGCTTTGCGCAGGCCGTCAACGAGCCGGTCAGATTTCGAAGGCGCAGCCGGATTTGCGCTCGATTTGCCGGCGAGATAGCGCAAAATAGTGAAAGTCGGATTGAGCGCGAGTCCCGTTTTGACCTCAGATCGGGCGTCTTCGAGCCGGCCGAGATGCGACAAGGCGGCTGCGAGCAGGAAACGCGACATCGGGAAATTTCTGTTGCCTTCGATGGAGCGGCGCAGCCAGGAAACAGCGTCTTCGTCGTTGCCAAGGTGCAGCTTGGCAGCCCCCAAGGTTGAGCACCACACGTACGCGTTGGTGTCGCGCGGGCTGAGACGTAGAGCCTTCAGGATGTAAGCCTCGGTTTCCTCGGCCTGACCGAGAAGGAGCTTTCCGGCGCCGATGTACGCATGCGCCAGGGCCAGATTGGGCGCCAGTTCAAGCGCTCGCTCGCAAAGCTGGACGCCCGTTGCGGCGCGGTTGGTGTAGATCTGAAGTACGCCCATGCAGAGATTGGCAATAGAGTTGTCTGGGGCGATCGCCAGCGCCTTGTTTAACGACGCCTCGGCGACGGAAAGACGCTCGGTTCGGTCGTTGACGAGGTAGCTGAGCGCGAGCTGCATGTCGACCGTGGCGACGCCGATCAGCCCCCCGAGGTCGGTCGGCTCGATCGCCAAGGCGCGCTCAAAAAAGCTGCGGGCCTCGCTCAGATTTTCGGACGTGGCGCCTTTGTTGTATCGTCCCCAGCCCTGAAAAACGAGGTCCATTGTGTCGGGGTTCACCGATCGCTCTGCTCTTCGCGCCTCGGCCGCGTAGAGCCGCGAAAATAGCGCATTGGCAAGGCGCGCGACGATCTCGTCCTGCATGTCAAATAGGTCGGCTAAGCGTTTGTCGAACCGCTCCGCCCAAAGTTGATTGCCGCTTTCCGCATCAGTGAGCTGGACGCTAACGCGCATGCGTTCTCCGCTCCGTTGAACGCTTCCTTCCAGGGCATACCGAACGTTCAACTCGCGGCCGATCTGCTTCAGATCGACGGGCTTGCCTTTGTAAGTGAAGGCCGTGTTGCGGCCGATCACAAACGAACCTCCGATCCGCGACAGATCGGCGGTCAGGCTCTCGGTCACGCCGTCGACGAAATACTCCTGCTCCGGATCGCCAGTCATGTTGACGAAGGGAAGGACCACGATGGAGAGGTGCGGCGGCCCCTGCTTGTTTGGCGCGGAAGTGGACGGCCCGGCCGACGCGCCTTGCGCGCCTGGGTTAATCGAATAGACACGCACCGGCCGGGCGATGTTCTTGAGCGCCATCTCGCCGAGATCGACGAAATCGGCGTCGACCCGGCCGCGCACGTGATCGAAGGCCGCCCCTGAGACGAATATCCCGCCCGGCTCGCAGACGCTCTCCAGGCGCGCGGCGATATTGACGCCGTCGCCCAAAATGTCGTCGCCCTCGATCAGGACGTCGCCGAGGTTGACGCCGATACGGTAGAGGATGCGCTTCGCTTCGGGCGTTCCAGCGTTACGCTCGGCCGTCAGTTTTTGGATCGCGATCGCGCATTCGACGGCGGCGACCACCGAGGGAAATTCCAGCAGGAGCCCGTCGCCGGTCGTCTTGACAATGCGGCCGCCGAGGCCCGCTATAGTCGGACGCGCCGCCTCGCGATGCTCGCTGACCGCTCGCGCCGTCCCCGCCTCGTCCTCCCCCATGAGGCGCGAGTAGCCGACGACGTCGGCGGCGAGGATCGCCGCGAGGCGGCGGGCGGCGGTCATTGTTCAGGCACCCCCGCCTTGCGTAGGACTTCGAACGCGGGTTGCAGAATGGGGTTGCGCTCGGTCAACCACTTGACGCTGAGCTTGGGATAGAGGCGGCGAGCTTCGGCCACGGCGGTCTTCGCTTCGTCCATTTCGCCTTTGAATGCGTGCGCGGCGGCCAAGTTAAGGTACGCGAAATAAGTCCGATAACCCGCGTCGATCGCCAGGCTGGCTTGTTCAATCGCGCCATCGTAATGGCCGAGGCCGAGTTCGGCGTCCGCCATGAAGTTGCGCCATTGGCCCAACCTCGGATCGCGCGGGCTTAGCCGCATGGCTTGCTGTATATCGGATTTGGCTTGGTCGAATTGGCGCAAATAAGTCTCTGTGATACTTCGTTCGGCATGCAACGCCGCAAAATTCGGACTAATCGCAAGCCCGGCATCCGCGACGCGCAGCCCTTCATTCGGTCGGTGGGAATCTGTCAAATACGCGCTCTTCGCCAAGTAGGCCGTCATGTTGTCGCGCTCGAGGGCGAGAGATCGGTCGGCCTGACCAACTATTTTTGCGTCATAATCGGTCTCGGGATTCGCCCAGCCGTACGCGTTTTCCTGCATGTAGGTGCCGGCGTTGCCGGCCAATGCATCGGCGTCGTTCGGGTCGATCTTGAGCGCCTGCTCGAACAAGGCTCGAATCGCATTGTTGTTGTCCTTCGTCGGCTGTTGAACAAACCGCCAATAGGCCGCCTTACCGCGCATGACGAGATCGACGACATCGGGGTTCTTGGAGTGGGCTGCGGTTTCCGCTTCCGCTCTGACGAGTTCATAACTCAACGCATTGGCTAGGCGCGCCACCACCTGATCCTGCAACTTGAATAGGTCGGCGACGTCTTCCTCGAAGCGGTCGGCCCAAAGATGCGCGCCCGATTGCGCGTCGATGAGCTGGGCGTTGACCCGCACCCGGTTCTGGTCGCGTTGCGCCGAGCCTTCGAGCACGTAGCGCACGCCGAGTTCCTTGCCAATCGTCTTGGCGTCGACGCTCTTGCCCTTGTAGGTGAAGGCAGTGTTGCGGGCGATGACGAAGCTGTTCCGGATGCGCGACAGGTCCGTCGTGAGATTCTCGGTGATGCCGTCGGCGAAGTAGTCCTGGTTCGGATCGCCCGAGCGTGAACGGTAGCACGACAATCGAGAGATGCTTCGCCTCGGCCGGCGCGGCGGCGTTCGAGGCAACGGGCGCGGGCGCGCCTGTGGCGACGGCGGCAGGCCGGTTGGCGATGAACCAGTACCCCCCGCCCGCCGCAATCACGACGAGCAAGGCCACGATCCCCAACAGCGCCGCCGCTCCTGGTTTTACCGGAATGGCGGGCCTCAGAGGCGTCGAGGCGCTTGCTCGAGCGATCTCGCCGACGCCAAGCGTGTAAACGCGCACCGGCTGGGCGATGTTCTTGAGCGTCCTCTCGCCGAGGTCGACAAAGTTTGCATCGATCCTGCCGCGCACCTGATCGTAGGCGGAGCCGGAGATGCAAATGCCCCCGGGTTCCGCAATGCCCTCCAACCGCGCGGCGAGATTGACGCCGTCTCCGAGAATATCCTCGCCGTCGATCAGCACGTCGCCGAGGTTGACGCCGATGCGGTAGAGAATGCGCCTCGCCTCGGGAACGTCGGCGTTACGCTCGGCCATCTGCTGCTGAATCGCGATTGCGCACTCGACCGCCGCGACGACGGACGGAAACTCCAGCAGCAGGCCGTCGCCCATCGTCTTGACGAGCCGCCCGCCGAATCCGCGAATGATCGGCCCCGCCGCCTCGCGATGCTCACGCACGGCCCGCGCCGTGCCGGCTTCGTCCTCGCCCATGAGCCTGGAGTAGCCCACCACGTCGGCGGCGAGGATCGCCGCGAGGCGGCGGGCGGCGGTCATTGTTCGGGGACCCCAGCCTTGCGCATGCCTTCGACAAATTTGGCCATCGGTCCGGCGGTATAGGGAACGTATTTCTCAATCCACGCAATCGAAATGTCCGGATGCATTTCCCTCAAGCGCTGCAGCGCTGCGCGAGCCTCCTCGATCTGACCTGCAAGCGCCAGGCTGGCAATGTAGATACGATAACCCGCAATCAATCCCTCGCGCGTGTGCACGGACCTGCGACCAAACTGAACCGCTTCGGGGTATCGACCCGCCTGGTAGTGCGCGGCGGCCAGGGCCGTATTGAACATTGAAATTTGCGGATCGCGCGGGCTCATGCGCATCGCATGCTCGATATGGTCGATCGCCTCGTCCGATCTGCCACCGAGCGCGAGCGCCAGTCCGAGATAGCCGTGGGCGGCGGCGAAATTCGGATTGAGCTCGAGCGCGCGTCGGAACTCCTCTACCGCCGCATCAGTCTGCCGCCGTGTAAACGCCACCCAAGCCAGCGCCAGGTGAGCCCACGGGTCACTGTCGTCGAGTTGAGCCGCCCGCGCGGCGAGCGTCGCTGTTTCCTTGACATCCAGCTCGACCCCCGACGAGGTCCAAACCGCGAAGCGTGTCATCAAGAGCATGAAGGCCAGCATGCTTTGCGCCGGAGCATAGTCGGGATACAGCTCGACGGCGCGCTTGAGCATTGCGATCGCCGCTTCGCTCTCCGTGTTGGTCAGCCGCCAGAACAGCGCATTCGCGCGCATCACCATGTCCCAGGCGTCGATATCCTTCGGCGATCGGTGTTGCGAGCGCAGGCTCTCGGCCTCCAACAGCCTTGGCTCGATAGCGGAGACGACTTTCCTGGTGATTTCATCCTGCAGGGCGAATACGTCGCTGAGGTCACCGTCGAAGTGATCGGCCCAAAGGTGGTTGCCGGTTGCGGCGTCGATCAATTGGGCGGTGATGCGAACGCGATTGCCGCCCTTGCGGACACTGCCCTCTAGCACGTAGCGCACGCCGAGCTCCCGCGCGGCGCGCTTCACGTCGATCCCCTTGCCCCTGTAACTGAATGATGAATTGCGCGCGATTACGAAGAACCAGCGCAGTTTCGAAAGACCGGTGATGATCTCCTCGGAAATACCGTCGGCAAAATACTCCTGTTCGGGATCGCCGCTCATGTTCTGGAACGGCAACACCGCAATTGAAGGCTTGTCGGGTCGCGTGAGTCCTACCGAAGGCTTTCCCGACGCGGCGGGCTCCGCGGACGTGGCGGGCTTGGCCGGGGAGGCGACGCCGACCTCGATCGAGTAAACGCGGATGGGCTCGGCGATGTTCTTGAGCTGGGTCGGGCCGAGGTCGCGACCGCGAGATCGAGCCGCCCTTTGACCTGCCGATAGGCGTCCTCCGAGAGGCAGATCGCGCCGGGCTCGGCGATCGCCTCGAGCCGCGCGGCGATATTGACGCCGTCGCCCATCAGGTCGCCGTCGGCCTCCTCGACCACGTCGCCGAGATGAATGCCGATGCGGAATTCGATCCGGCGCTCGGGCGGGAGGCCGGAGTTGCGCTCGGCCATGCCGTTCTGCACTTCGATCGCGCAGCGAACGGCGTCGACGACGCTGCGGAACTCGACCAGCGCGCCGTCGCCGGTGCGCTTGACGACGCGTCCATGATGCACCGCAATGGTCGGATCGATCAGGTCGCTGCGCAGCGCCCTCAAGCGGGCAAGCGTGCGATCCTCGTCGGCGCCCGCGAGCCGGCTGTAGCCGACCACGTCAGCGGCGAGGATGGCGGCAAGCTTCCGCGACTCGGACATGGCGTCGCCTTGGGGTTTGGACAAGCTTATCATGAATGAAACGTCGGCGCGCTTGCGCGGAGCGAGGCGTCATGCGCCCGATAGGGCGTCCGTAAGGACGCTCGTCTTTCGACGGGCTATCGAGCGGGGGCTGCGCGGTCAGCGACCGCGCCTGCACGCGCCCACTTGCCAGCACGGGCAGGCCGCTATAGCGGTCCCCAGCATCTGACGCATCAATCGGGTGAACGCGCGCCCCATGCCCATGATTTCCGGCTCCATGTCCGTCATGCCTTATTCGGCCGCGCCGGGCCGTGAATGCGGCAGCTGCGGGATGTGCTGCAAGGTCTATACGTTCCCCGAGATCGGGAAGCCCGCGGGCGTCTGGTGCAAATATTGCGAGCCGGGCAAAGGCTGCAGGATTCACGACGCGCTGCCCGACCCGTGCCGGGAGTTCTTCTGTCTCTGGATGACCGACCCGACCATGCCGCCGGAGTGGCGGCCGGACCGCGCGAGATTCGTGCTGACTGTCTATCCGACAAACGGGTTCATCTACGGCCAGGTCGATCCCGGCTCGCCCGGCGCCTGGCGCAAGGCGCCCTACTACGACCGTCTGCGCGCGATGGCCAAGGCGCTCCTCCATCAGCGACGCCATGTCATCATGTTCGTCGGCGACGAGGCGACGCTCATCATGCCGGACGAGGCGCTGCCGCTTGGCAAATGGACGCCCCAGGACAATTTCCGCGTCGAGCAGGTCTTCGGCCCCAAAGGGCCGACCTGGCGCGCTGCGAAGATCTGAGACGGAACGACCGCCGGCGGCGGGACTCTGGACGCAGAATCGCCGCAAGGGTATTTTGCTAAGCGCCCGGCCCGGCCGGCGCTTAAGTTGTCAAAGCCAAGAGGACAGGGATTTTGCGACGTTTTCTGATTGCGGCGGGCCTCTGCGCGGCCGTCGCCGCGCCGTGCTTCGCGGAGCCCTCGATCACCACGGCGCCAGCAACGATGCGCAGGGCGCCAAATGCGCATTCGCACATCGTGCAGACCATTCCGCCCAACGCCCAAATCGATCTTGAGCATTGCTCCGGCGGCTGGTGCTACGCCTCCTGGCGCGATCTGTTCGGCTATATCCCGGCTTTCACGGTCGCCGAGGCGGGTCCGCCGCCCATGGCCCCTCCGCCTCCGCCCGTCGTGGTCACGGCGCCGCCGATTGTCGCGGCTCCGGCCTTTGGGTGGGGCGGACCCTATGTCGGCGGCGGCTGGGGCTACGGCTGGCGCAACTGGTAGGCGTGGGACGCTGGCGTTCGGCCCCCTACCATCGGGCGCCCTTCGGCCCTATATGCGTCATCACCCCTTAAAATCAGGAGACCAAACGCGTGACCGAAAGCCGCGAGGCCGAGAAAATTCCCGTCACCGTCCTCACCGGCTATCTCGGCGCCGGCAAGACGACGCTCCTGAACCGCATCCTCAGCGAGCCGCACGGCAAGCGCTATGCGGTCGTCGTCAACGAATTCGGCGAGATTGGCATCGACAACGAACTCGTCATCGGCGCCGACGAGGAAGTGTTCGAGATGAACAACGGCTGCATCTGCTGCACCGTGCGCGGCGACCTCATCCGCATCATCGAAGGGCTGATGAAGCGAAAGGGCAGGTTCGACGCGATCATCGTCGAGACGACCGGCCTCGCTGATCCCGCCCCGGTGGCGCAGACCTTCTTCGTCGACGAGGATGTCCAGAAGGCCGCCCGGCTCGATGCGGTGGTGACCGTCGCCGACGCCAAATGGCTCGCCGCGCGGCTGCGCGACGCGCCAGAGGCCAAGAACCAGATCGCATTCGCCGACGTCATTATCATCAACAAGACCGACCTCGTCACGCCCGGCGAGCTCAGGGAGGTCGAGGCGCGCATCCGCGCGATCAACCCCTACGCTTCGCTCCATCGCGCCAACAAATGCGACGTCAAGCTCGCCGACGTGCTCGAACGGCGCGCCTTCGATCTCGACCGCATTCTCGACATCGAACCCGACTTCCTCGTCGCCGAGGACCACGATCACGACCATGACCATGATCACGGCCACAGCCACAGCCATCACGGCCTGAAGCACTATCACGACGAAGACATGCAATCGGTCGCGGTGGTGCTCGACGGAGACGTCGATCCGGCGAAGTTCATGCCCTGGATCAGCCGCGTCACTCAGGAGCAGGGACCCAATATCCTGCGCTGCAAGGGCATCGTGGCGATGAAGGGCGACCCCAAGCGGTTCGTCTTCCAGGGCGTGCACATGATGCTCGACGGCGATTCGCAGCGCGAGTGGAAACCCGACGAGAGGCGCGAGTCCAAGGTCGTGTTCATCGGCCGCAATCTCGAAGAGGAGGACATCCGCAAGGGATTCCTCGCCTGCGCGGCTTGACGGCGCCTTCCTCTTCATGACCGAAGCCCCCCAGGCCACGACCCTCGCCCAGCACGTGCGCCCGCTCGAAGCGGGCGCAGAGGTCGTGGCCGCGGCCTTCGTCGGCGGGGCGCCGGCGCTGGCGCTCGCCGACGGCGCAGTCCTCATCGGCGAGCCGGACGAACAGAAGCGCGTCTTCGCCCATCCGGACGCGGCGATCCTGACGGCGATTTCCGACGGCAAGACGCTGCTGACCGGCGGCGACGACGGACGGGTCGCAGCGATCGGCGGCGACGCGGTCGCCCACACGATCGCTGACGAAAAGGGCCGCTGGATCGATGCGCTGGCGCTGCGCGGCGGTTCTTACGCCTGGAGCGCCGGCAAACAGGTCAGCGCGCGCGACGAGAACGGAACAGTCCGGACCTGGAGCGCCCCGACGACGGCGCGCGGGCTCGCCTTCCAGCCGAAGGGCTATCGTCTCGCCGTCACCCATTACAATGGCGTTTCGCTCTGGTTTCCCAAAGTCGAAGGCCCACCGCAGACGCTCGAATGGAAGGGCGCCCATCTCGACGCGACCTTCTCGCCCGACGGGCGTTTTCTCGTAAGCTCCATGCAGGAGAACGCGCTGCATGGCTGGCGGCTCGCGGATTCGCGAAACATGCGCATGACCGGCTACCCGGGGAAGACGCGCTCCATGTCCTGGTCGCACGACGGCGCTTGGCTGGCGACGTCCGGCGCGGAGGCCGCAATCGTCTGGCCGTTCAAGGACAAGGACGGACCGATGGGCAAGGCGCCGCGCGAATGCGGGGTGCGCGAGGCGCGAGTGACCAAGGTGGCGTTTCATCCTCGCGCGCTTGTCGCCGCCATCGGCTACGCCGACGGCCTCTTGCTCCTGTGCCGGCTCGCTGACGCGGCGGAGATCCTGGTCCGCTCGCCGGGCGGCGGACCGGTGAGCGCGCTTGGCTGGGACGCCGCGGGCGCGCGCCTCATCTTCGGCCTCGAGTCCGGCGAGGCCGGGTTCCTGAACCTGCCGGGGTGACTCACAAATATGGCGCGACGCGCCAACACGCGCCGAGCCAGAGGCTCTGTCGACCGTCGGGCGCTAGAAGACACCAAAAATCCACCGGCCCGCTTCGATCTCCTTGCCAGACCGATCGGAAAGCCTGATTCTGGCGCGAGCGGAGACGCGCGAACGCCATGAGCGAGGCCTTTATCGGAGTGGATGTCGGCACGGCCAGCGCCCGCGCCGGCGTTTTCGACGAGATGGGGAGGCTCGTCGCCAGCGCCAGGCGCGCCATCAAGATCTGGCGCGATCCCGGCGCGATCGTCGAGCAGTCGACGCGCGACATCTGGCTCGCGGTCACGGAAGCCGCGCGCGAAGCGGTCAAAGCGTCCGGCCTTCTGCCCGAGGCGTTCGCCGGCGTCGGCTTCGCCGCGACCGCTTCGCTGGCAGCGCTCGACCCAGGCTTGAGGCCGCTGTCGGTGAGCCTTTCCGACGCGCCGGAACGCGACGTCATCGCGTGGATGGATCATCGCGCCGCCGAGGACGCCGAGCGCATGACGGCCGCCGGGCATGACGTCCTGCGCTACCTCGGGGGCGCGATGTCGCCGGAGATGCAGCCGCCGAAGCTCGCCTGGCTTGCGCGGATGAAGCCGGAGACCTTCGGCAAGGCCGCGCATTTCGTCGGTCTGACCGACTTCCTCGCGTTTCGCGCCACGGGCTCGCTGACGCGCTCGCTATGCACGGTCGCCTGCAAGTTTGGCTATCTGGCGCATGAAAAGCGCTGGCCTGGCGAGTTCTTCAGGAGCATTGGGCTTGGCGCGCTCTGCGACGACGGCTTCGCGCGCCTCGGCGCGGACATCGCGGCGCCTGGAACGCCGCTCGCGGGCGGGCTCACCGCCGAGGCGGCCGCCGCGATGGGGCTCAATCCGGGAACGCCGGTCGGGGCGGGCCTCATCGACGCGCACGCGGGAGCGCTCGGAACGCTGGGGGCGAGAATCAATGGAAAGGCCGCCGATCCGCGGCGGCGTCTCGCGCTGATCCTCGGCACTTCCTCGAGCTGCATGGCGCTCTCGGACGAGCCCCGATTCATCGAGGGCGTCTGGGGCCCGCATTTTGCTGCGCTCACTCCGGGCCAATGGCTGATGGATGGCGGGCAGTCGGCCTTCGGCGCGGCGATCGACCGCCTACTGCGAATGCATCCGGCATTCGGCGAGGCGGCGGCGCGCGGCTTCGAGGGGCTCGAGAAGCGGATCGTTGGACGCGCGGGAGGACTGTCCGAGGCAGCGTTGATCGCCGACGCGCTGCATGTTCTGCCGGCCTTCATTGGCAACCGCGCGCCGGTCGCCGACGCGTCAGCGCGCGGAGGAATTGTCGGACTGGATCTGCGCGAGGACGAGGCCAGTCTCGAGGAGCTTTACGTCGCGGGTCTTTGCGGCCTCGCCTACGGCGTTGCGGAGATCATCGGCGCGTTCGAGAGGGCGGGGTATGTTTTCGACATGATCGTCGCTTCCGGCGGCGCGTCGCAGAGCCGTCTCGTGCGCCAGATCGTCGCCGACGCCTGCGGCAAGACGGTGGGAGCGCCCGGAACCGCGGAGCCGGTGCTCCTGGGCTCGGCGATGATCGGCGCTGTCGCAGCCGGACGCAGAACGATCACGTCGGCCATGGCGTCGATGTCGGCGCTTGGCGAGCGCGTCGCTCCGGCGGGCGGCGCCATCGCCGCGTTTCATGACAGCAAGCGCTGGGCGTTCGACATTCTGAGCCGGGCCGAACGTGAGTCGCGCGCCGTCATGCGAAGGGCGCGCTGGCCGGACGTCGTCATCTTCGACTGCGACGGCGTGCTCGTCGACAGCGAGGTGATCGCGCTCGCCGTCACCCGGCGCATGCTGGGCGAGGCCGGCCTTCGCCTCAGCGACGAGGAGACGCGCGAACGATTCCTCGGCATGCAGCAGGATTCCGTGCTGCGGGGGGTCGAGGCCGAACTCGGAGCGCCGCTGCCGAAGGCCTTCCCCGCCGATCTTGCCCGCGAAATCCTTTCGACCTTTGGACGCGAACTCAAAGGCGTCGAGGGCGTACGCCAGGCCGTCCACGGCTTGAGGGCGCGCGTCTGCGTCGCCTCGTCGAGCGCGCCCGACAGGTTGCGTTTCGCCCTGCGCGTCGCAGATTACGAAACGCTGTTCGCCCCGAACATCTTCTCGGCCGCCGAAGTTTCGCGGGGCAAGCCCCATCCCGATCTTTTCCTGTTCGCCGCGCGCGCGATGGGCGCAGCTCCCCGGGATTGCCTGGTGATCGAGGACAGCGTCGCCGGCGTCGCCGCCGCGCGCGCCGCCGGGATGACGGTGTTCGGCTTTGTCGGCGGCAGCCACTTTTCCGGGCCGGAACAGGCGGCGCAATTGACGGCGGCGGGCGCCGACCTCATTTTCGACGACATGGCGCGGCTGCCGGAGATCCTTGCAGGAGGATGCGGGCCTGCGCACTCGAGGGGGGGCTGATGGCGCGCAAGGCGGACCAGGACGGTCTGAGACTGGATGAAGCCGCGCGCGCGGGCTGGCTCTATTATGTCGCGGGCAACACCCAGGACCAGATCGCCCGCAAGCTCGGCATTTCCCGCCAGGCCGCGCAGCGCCTGGTTTCGCTCGCCATCAGCGAGCGACTGATCAAGGTCAGGCTCGACCATCCAATCGCGCGCTGCATGGAGCTCGCGGCGGCGTTGAAGATCCGTTACGACCTGCGCTTCTGCGACGTCGCGCCGAGCGATCCGGATTCGACCTCTTCGACCCTCGGCATCGCCCAGGCCGCGGCGGCCGAATTCGAGCGCTGGCTGCGCAGGCCGGAGCCGGCCGTGATCGGCATCGGAACGGGACGCACCATGCGCGCGGTCGCCGATCAACTGCCGGCGATGGAATGTCCGCAGCATAAGCTCGTCGCTCTGGTCGGAACCACCAAGACCGATGGCTCGGCCTCGTTCTACGACGTCATCATCCGCGTCTCCGACACGGTGCGCGCGCCGCACTATCCGATGCCGCTGCCGGTCATCGCGCGGTCGGTCGAAGAGCGGGAGCTGCTGACGAGTCTCGCCTCGGTCAGGAGCCTCTTCGGCCTTGTCGAGCGCACGGACGTTTGCTTCGTCGGCGTCGGCTCGGTCGGCGATTCCGCGCCTCTGGTGCAGGACGGCATCATCACGCGCCAGGAGGCGGAGGCCCTGCGCCATCTCGGCGGCGTCGGGGAAATCACCGGCTGGGCATTCGATGTGGGCGGCCGGGTGCTGACCGAAGGTTCGAACCAGAGGGTCGCGGGCGCGCCTCTGCGGAAGGCGGGAAACCGGCTTGTCATCGGCGTCGCCATGGGTCCATCGCGCCGCGCCCCGCTCAGGGCGGCGCTGACCGGCGGCCTCATCTCCGGCCTCGTCACGGACGAGTCGACGGCGGAGCACCTTCTGCAGCGGTGAGCGACGTCCTTCGACACGCAGCGCAACGGCGTCGGATCGTCCTTAGCCCGCCTTTCTCCGGCCCGGCGAGCTCGGTCAAATGACGGCCCGCGTTTGACCTTAGCCCACGATCTCGTTGCCGGAGAACCACTGCGCGATCTCCTGCGTCGCGGTTTCCGGCGCGTCGGAGCCGTGCACCGAGTTCTCGCCCATCGACAAAGCAAAGTCCTTCCGGATCGTGCCGGGGTCGGCCTTCTCGGGGTTGGTCGCGCCCATCACGTCGCGATAGCGCAGGATCGCGTCCTCGCCTTCGAGCACCTGCACCACGACGGGCGCGGCGGTCATCATCTCGACGAGCTCGCCGAAGAATGGCCGCTCGCGATGCACGCCGTAGAACGTCTCCGCCTGCGCCTTCGTCATCTGCACCCGCTTCTGCGCGACGATCCGAAGCCCCGCCGCTTCGATCCGCTGATTGATGGCGCCCGTCAGGTTGCGGCGGGTCACGTCGGGCTTGAGGATCGAGAAGGTGCGTTGAACGGCCATGGGTGTTCGGGTCTTTCGGCGGTGTCCATGAAAAGCGCCGCGCTTATAGCCGCCGCCCTTAAGGCCGGCAAGGCGCGGACGCGGCTGAAATAAGCGCTTCATGAAAGCGCGCGTCTCACGTATCTTCGCTCGATCGATGTCATGCCCGCGAAGGCGGGCATCCAGGGCGGCAGAGCGCTGTTGGCCTTGAAGAGAACTGCGGCGATTCTGGACCCCCGCTTCCGCGGGGGTGACATTCAGGTTGCGCGGCGGCGCAGGAGGAGCGGACGATGATCAACAAACTTCGCGCGCTTGGGCTCGCGCTCGGCGCGGTCCTCATCGGTGCGCCCGTCGCGTCATACGCCCAAAGCGACGCGCTCGACCGCAGCGTGCTGCCGATCCCCGAGCCGCCGGTTCCCGTCTATACCGAGCTCGACGCGCGCAACGCGAAGCCGCCGGGGCGCTTTGAAGTGAAGGCGCCGGAGGGCGCGCCCAATGTCCTCATCATACTCCTCGACGACATGGGCTTCGGCCAGTCGAGCGCCTTCGGCGGGCCGATCCATATGCCCACCGTCGAAGCGCTCGCCAACGACGGCTTACGCTACAACGAGTTCCACACGACTGCGCTCTGCTCGCCGACGCGCGCCGCGCTCTTGACCGGGCGCAACCATCACATGAGCAACATGGGCGGCATCACCGAGATCGCTACCGCCATTCCCGGCAACACCGGGCAGCGGCCCAACGCGATCGCCCCGCTCGCCGAGATGCTGCGCCTCAATGGCTATTCGACCGCGGCCTTCGGCAAGAGCCATGAGACGGCCGCCTGGGAACTCAGCGTGTCGGGCCCAACCGACCGCTGGCCGACCCGCTCCGGTTTCGACAAGTTCTACGGATTTCTCGGCGGCGAGACCAATCAATGGTCGCCTTCGATCTATGAGGACATGACGCCGATCGAGCCGCCGCACGATCCGCACTATCACTTCATGACCGACATGACGAACCACGCGATCGACTGGGTTCGCGCGGAGAAGTCGTTGACCCCCGACAAGCCCTTCTTCATCTATTTCGCGCCCGGCGCGACCCATGCGCCGCATCACGTGCCGAAGGAATGGATCGAGAAATACAGGGGCAAGTT
>Ga0209656_10001807_pt1 | contig 13988 bp, 10 predicted proteins | sample BogFormECP12_OM2_FD_188239 | JGI IMG/M metagenome (GOLD analysis project Ga0209656, IMG submission 188239) | Bog forest soil microbial communities from Calvert Island, British Columbia, Canada - ECP12_OM2 (SPAdes) (version 2) | ecosystem: Environmental > Aquatic > Freshwater > Wetlands > Bog ... | reverse complement strand
CGAGCTTCGCAGCCCCGGCGACCGTCCCGGCCTGCCACGTCTCGCCGCCGTCCGTGGTACGAACGAATGTCCCACCCGTGCCGCTGACCCAAACGACGTTACCGTTGACGATGCTCAATCCGTGCAGGCTAGCGTCGGTGTTCGATTTCTGCGGATGCCACTGGGCGGAAGCGGGCGAAACAAATATTAGGAGAACCATGAACGCCATTTTCAATTGCATCGGGAGTCGCTCCTGACTTTTCTCGACGTGCTTACCCTCCCATCGTTAGCTGTCGAGCAGTAGATTCGGATGGACGTTTCTCGTCAGCTTGACCGCGCCCTGGCCAACTGCTGGTTCAAGAGAGTGGGATGGGCGTTATACGGCCAGATGACAGGAATGCATTCGTAAACACTGGCCGACTTATCAGGAGTAATATCTTTCCGGTTGAAACTCTGTATTTCTCAAGTTTCAAAAGCCACAGGTGGGGCACCCTGCCGAACCAAAGACCTCCGACGAGGTACAGCCACGATGGACAAAAAAGAAATTCGCCGAATCGCACAGCATACATTTGCTAACCAACAATCAAATGAAGATTCTTGGTATGGCTCTGCTATTTCTTTCCATGAAGGAGCAGAGATTCTTTGGCAACATACGGATTCCATTCGCAGGGTAGCTCTCATGAATGCGGCTCTGTCTATCGAGCTATTGCTTAAGGCCATCATCGTTGCAAAAGGCGGGGTAGCTCCCCCAACACATGAGCTGCTCGATCATGCGCGTGACGCCGATATTGCATTTTCGAAAAGCCAAAAAGCGACTTTAGAGCTTTTGGGCGAAGTTCTCAAATGGAGTGGACGCTATCCCGTCCCCAATACAGAAAAAGCTTGGGATCATTACTATGATCATGTCCTTGAAAGACATGTGATCAGAGAAAGAGAGGGAAATATCGGACGAGTGAGGGCAAACCCGGAGACATTTCCGTCAGTTAAAAATTATGAGGCGCTTTGGAACTTAGCGATTCGCAAATGGGACGAGATTCATCCGCAACGAGCTCGAGACTAAGATAGAAACAACCGCAGATCCTTCGCCTCCCCTTGTCGCAAAAAACGCGCCAAACTCCGCTCAGGATGACCGCATCGGTGGGAGGATGTTGGCGCTTGTTCGCTCAAGATGATAGCGGGAGTGTGGGCTTGGGGAAGACACGGGAGCTCAGCCGCAAAGATATTACTCCCCGTAAACGCGCAGATGGTCAGGAAACATACTGGTGATTGATGCTGTTGCCACGGCTCGAAGGAGGCCGTTGCAATGGCGCGAAATGCAAAATCGAAGAATAAGCGGGCTCCCAAGACGGTCCTGAAGCTCCCAGATCTTGAACAGTCCAAGTCGGCCGTCCTCAACAGCTTGACCTCGCCCAGTTCTCAACGTTCCTACGATCACGCGATTCGCGAGTTTATTGACTGGTACTGCTCGGAGCCGCGCCTGGCTTTCAACAAGACCGTCGTGACTCGGTATCGAATCTCGCTGGAGCAGCGGCACTACGCTCCCTCGACAATCAACCTGAGATTGGCGGCAGTACGTCGGTTGGCTTATGAAGCTGCAGATTGCGGTCTCCTGAGCCCTGACTTGGCTGCCGGGATTCGCCGGGTAAAGGGCGCTCGCCGGCTTGGAGTTCGCATCGGCAATTGGCTCACGGCTGAAGAAGGCAGACGCATGATCGACGCATTTAGCGCATCAGCTCTAAAACAGCGCAGGAATCGCGCCATGATCGCTGTTCTAATCGGATGCGGTCTCAGAAGGGCGGAGGCTGCTGCTCTGAAATTCGAGGATGTCCAACTCCGCGAAGAACATTGGGTGATTGCCGATCTGAATGGAAAAGGCGGTCACATCCGCACCGTTCCGATGCCAAACTGGGTGAAGACGGTAATCGACGAATGGGCAATACTTGCTGGAATCAATTCAGGTCCGCTCTTTCGAGCCATCAACAAAGCGGGAAGAGTGTGGGGAAACGGTTTCACGCCCAAGGTGATCTGGTCCATCGTGAAAGAGGGAGCCGCCAACTGCGGTCTGGTTGGCCTTGCTCCACATGACCTGCGCCGGACATGTGCACGACTCTGCCATAAGGCAGGAGGTGAACTCGAGCAGATTCAGTTTCTCCTGGGACACGTTTCCATCGAAACCACAGAACGGTATCTTGGCTGCAAGCAGCGTTTTCAAAATGCCGTGAATGACGCGATCGGGCTCGATCTAAACGGTTCCTGAGCCGTGCACCCTACCGCATGGCCGACTTGTGGGTACTAATCAGACTCAACAATGACCCCTTACAACTGCAGACTACTGATCCAAGCTGGACTGTTCCAGCGTCGATTCGATTTCATCGCAGCCGGCCACCCCGGCGATAGAAGCTAGAGGGCGACCAACTCGGCCAGCTTGGCCGCGACGACTGCCATCGTATTTTCCTGAGTATTCAGGCCGTTTCGCGAGGCGAGCAGGGGGCTGATTTCGCGGAGAGCTTCGTACGTCGTGCCGTGCACAACGGGGACTAGTTGCTCACGCGCTAGGAGTACCGATAGCTCTTTGTCGGCGATACTCTCTCCTTGGAGACGGCGCAGCAGCGCAGGCGTCACCAGCACGATTCCGACTTTCGACTTCGCCAATCCCTTGTCAATTTCGCGAAGGAACGGTGTACCGAGGCCGATGTCTTTTTCGCTGAACCAGACCGAGACACCGCGTGACTGGAGCAGATCGTGCAGTTCCTTAGCGGCCCCTGCCCGGTCATCCCACGCATGGCAGAGGAAGAAGTCCCGACCTTCAGGCAACGGCACTAATTTTTCGACGGTTTCGCGGATCGGCGTGAGTGCACGCACCTCAGCAGTCGTGTAGGCCACGGACGAACCGCCTCGCGACCAGCGCGGCCTTGCGCTGCTACCGGATTCGCCGCCGCCGCTCCAGCCGCCTCCACTACTCCCCGACGAGGAGTAGGACGGGGCCGAGTACGCTCCGTAACTGTAGCCGCTGTAGCGGCCATAGCGACTACCGCATGCAGGGCAGTCCGCTGCGGCGGCCGCTGAGCGATGGCCCCTTACGGGTGCTGTGCATCTAGCCATATCGAAGATGATACCGGGTACCCTCGCCGCTCTCAAGTGCTAGTGCAACTCTACTTTGCCCCTTCCGGCTGTGGCCCGGTGTCCAACATTCTCTGTCATTCGGTTTACGAGTACACGACCTGACCTCCCGTGAGGCGCGAACGCAAAACTTGCCCCCGGATCCCGTGCCTAAGTCTGCTAAAACGGGCATCGGACATGTTTTGTGAGACCCCCACTCCCCGATTTTTGGCGCAGAGCCGACTTATCATTACTAACCGAAAGAAACGGCTGGTTTGCAACCGGCCGCGCCTTCCCCTGCAGATCGCCTCAACTCAGATCGCGATCCCGAACCGCTTGCCCACAAAGTGCCGGTTCCCGCCCTGATTGGTTATCGCGGTAGAATCGGTGGACGCTTATGGCTCTTGCCGCAGGAGATCACATCGGCAGGTACGAAATCCTCGGCCTCTTAGGGGCTGGAGGAATGGGCGAGGTCTATAAGGCCCACGACAACAGGCTTCAGCGTGTTATCGCTCTAAAGATTTTGGCCGCCGAGAAGGTCGCCGAGGACGACCGAAGACGACGGTTCCTAGTAGAAGCCCAGGCGGCCTCCAAGCTAAACCATCCCAACATCGTCGCGATCTACGACGTCTCGGAAGAGAATGGCGTTTGCTTTATCGCGATGGAGTACGTAGCCGGTGCAACGCTGGAACAGGCGAATGTAGGCATCGGCCTGCCACTGAAACAGGCGATGAAATACGCCGCTGAGATAGCGGATGCGATCGTCGCCGCCCACTCTGCCGGGATCATTCACCGCGATCTGAAACCAGCAAACATCATCATCACCCAAGATGACAGGGTGAAACTGCTGGATTTCGGACTCGCAAAGTTAATCGAGCCGGCGGTGCCCGCGGCTGATGCGGCAACCGCAGCCTGGAGGACGGTCCCCGGAATGATCATGGGGACCGCAGCTTATATGTCTCCGGAACAAGCGGAAGGGCGAGAGCTTGACGGACGGTCCGACATTTTCTCCTTCGGTTTGGTCTTGTACGAAATGCTCTGCGGGCAACGCGCGTTCCATGGGGATTCGTGGATTTCCACGGTGGCGGCCATTCTGCATGACGAACCTCGGCCATTGCGCGACATCAAGGCGGCGATTCCGGCATCAGTCGAGCAACACGTAACCCGCTGCCTGCACAAAGATCCTGCGCAACGATTTCAGACAATGTTGGAAGTCAAGCAGGCCTTAGCAGCGGCAGCGTCATCGGACGCAGCTCCGCGGGTAGTGACGAGGGAAGAGGCCGCTTCGATCGCGGTGCTCCCTTTCGCGAACCTGAGCGCCGACAGGGAAAACGAGTACTTCAGTGACGGCCTGGCGGAAGAAATTATCAATGTTCTTGCCAAGGTGCCGGAGTTGAGGGTGATCGCTCGCACATCGGCATTTGCATTTCGCGGCAAAGAACCAGATCTGCGAACCATCGGTGACAGGCTCAGAGTAGGAACGATTCTTGAAGGCAGCGTTCGCAGGGCGGGCAACCGCGTCCGGGTCACGGCTCAACTGATTAACGTAGCCGATGAATCGCACATGTGGTCGGAACGTTACGACCGCGAGATGACAGATATTTTTGCCATTCAAGACGACATCTCACAAGCGATTGCGAATGCACTGAAGATTAAGCTAAGTGCTCCCCGACACCGCGCCGGAAACATCGAAGCGTGGCAGAGTCATCTGAAGGGACTGTATTGGTGTCAGCGCTACAACGAGGAGAGCCTCGCGAAGGCGAAGGAATCATTCGAGAAGACGCTGGCACTCGATCCGGGCTACGCTCCTGCGTATGCGGGATTAGCAGTGTTTTATTACGGACTCGGCGCCCTTAGCATCAAGCGGATGACGGAGATGGCGCCGTTGGCGAAGTCGGCTGCACAAAAAGCGCTGGCCATCGACCCGACATTGAGCGAGGCGCATAGCGTGTTGGGACTGATCACCGGCGCGGTTGAATATGATTGGAAGTGCGCTGAGCGTCATTATCAGGCGGCGATGGCCGTCGATCCTGTTCCGCCGCTGGTGCGTGTCCGCTACGCTCTCTACTTCCTCACGCCGATGCGGAGGTTCGAAGAGGCGGTGACGCAGTTTCGGAGGGCGCTTGAAACCGATCCGCTGTCTATGATGGTCCACTTCGGCCTAGCTCATGCTCTTTATTGCGGTCGCCGATACGATGAAGCGATCGAACATGCGGCGAGAGCCGTGGACCTTTATCCTGACTATTGGCTGGTGCACTTCGGCATGGGGCTGGCGCAGTCTCAGAAGGGTTTGCTTCAGCAGTCGATTGCGACCCTGGAGAAGACCGTGCACCTTTCGCCTTCCTTTAGTCTGGCGACGGCCATCCTGGCAGGTTCGTACGCGCGGTCGGGTGACCAAGACCACGCAACAGAACTAATGGAGGAACTCAGACAGAGAAGCTTTAAACATTATGTCGCCGTTCTGTTTTGCAATTTACGCCGCTACTCTCGGACAGGCAGACAGAATGTTTGAGTTCCTGCAAGCTGCTTTGGCCGAACGTGATCCGTACCTTACACGAATAGACTCGGAGCCGTATTTTGATCCCTTCCGCTCCGACCCACGCTATCGTGACTTGCTGGGTGAGATGAATCTCGCTTGAATGCCATTTTCGGTGAACTCGCCGCGCATTTGAACTGGTCCGGCCGACGTATCAGTGCCGATGCCGATCGAATGCGCGGTTGAAAACCAAGCGTGCCGATCCATAGCCGGACGTTTCAGGCGTCGTTACATTGCCGCTGATCTGGGAAGCAAGTTTTCGGACCAACGAATCGACCGACGCAGCTTTGTTCTCGCTTTCTCGTAATACTCGTTGCACTTTCGCAAGCGTCCGAATCGGGCGGTCGTATAGAGCGGCTACGGCGAACGCCGTTTGCTGGACAGACTGTCTTCGAGTCGTGAGCGCCATATTCGACTCCACCCCAACTTTCCGGCACGTCTCTACTGCGAGCAGCGACTAGGCTTCGCAACCTTTGTTTCTAAGGTCGGCACTGAATACTGACTGCATGCCTCAAGTCCTCTCGAGATAGCGGATTCCAGAGCGGCAGATCGCTTGTGTCAACAGCTTCCCAAATCATATGGACCCGTGTTTTAGCAATGGTGGCACACGTCTCCCCGAAGTCCCTTAATTCCTTCTTTCGCGATGATGGGAGCCATGATGAGCGCAGCCACGGGGTCAGCCCACCACAAACCGAATAGAGCGTTCAGAAGCAGACCACCTAAGAGGATGGCCGATAGGTAAACACAGAAATCAGTCTGTTTCGCGTCGGCGTGCATTGCGGCACTTCCTAAGGCAGTTCCGACTTTTCGTTTGGCACGCGAAAGCACCGGCATTACGAGTAACGATACGCAGGCGAGAACTATGCCGGGGATACTGTGTTCAGGTGCGTACCGTCGAATCAGGTCATCAATTGATTCATAGCCTACGTAAACAGCTAACGCGAGAAAGCAAAGGCCAACAATTCTCAAGGCAAGTCGCTCGTTTCGTTCGCGTCGGTGTACATTCTCATCTACGCTCATGCGCCACAGCAACGCGGCGCCAGACGTGACCTCGACAAAGCTATCAATGCCGAATCCGACGAGCGAGATACTGCCTGCGACGATCCCGGCAATGATAGCGACGATGCCCTCAAGAGTGTTCCACGCAATTGTGAAGTATTCGAGCCTGCGGCCACGGCGAGCCGTCGCAACCCGGTCTATCAGTATTGCTCCGGTCATATCGACAGCCTACTACGCTCGGCAATTCGATAGCAGCCCATAAGTCTTCGACACTCGAGCTGATTCAAGGCAACGGCACTTCTGATTGCTGCTTCATCTCGTGCTCCCGCATCCAGGTGAAGATTACTGGCGTAACGATGAGAACATGCAGAAGCGAGCTAACCATCCCGCCCAGAACTGGAGTCGCCAGCGGCTTCATGAATTCCGCTCCGGTTCGCATCGTCCACATCAGCGGCAGTAATCCGGCTACGACTGTGGCAACCGTCATTACCTTCGGCCTCAAGCGCAGCAGCGCTCCCTCGATGACTGCTTGATGCAACCCTTCACGGGTCAGCGCTCCTTCGGCTCTCTTTCGAGCGACCGCTTCCTCCAGGTAAATGACCATCACGACGCCGGTCTGGACAGCCGTTCCAAATAGCGCGATGAAACCCACCCACACCGCAACTGAAAAGTTGTAACCCAGTAGCTTCAGAAGAAACACACCGCCGGTTAAGGCGAAGGGGACGGCGAGAATGACGTGCAACGCTTCTCTTGCGGAGTTGTAAGTCTTGTAAAGTAGCAGAAAGATGATCAGGAATACGACGGGGATGACGACTTCCAGCCGGTGTTTGGCGCGGATCTGGTTCTCGTACTGGCCGCTCCACTGGATGTAATAGCCGGTTGGCAGCTTAATGTTCCGGGCCACGGTGCGCTTGGCTTCATCAACAAATCCACCGACATCGCGCCCCCGGACGTTCATGAGTACGGTGCCACGCAACAAGCCGTTTTCGCTGGAGATCATGGACGGTCCCATCTCCATGCGAATGTCGGCCAGCACGCCGAGCGGGACCTGGGAGTTGTTCGGTGTTGCAACCAGGACTTGCTTCAAGTCTTCGACGTTCTCGCGGAAATCGCGAGCGTACCGGACGCGCACCGGAAAACGCTGGCGGCCTTCGATCGTCGTTGTCAGATTCTTTCCGCCGATCGCGGTCTCAATTACGTCTTCGATCTCCTGAATATTGACTCCGTAGCGAGCAGCGGCGGGACGGTTGATGTCGATTACCAGGTATGGCGCACCGGTAATGCGCTCGGCGTAGAGGTCAACTGCCCCAGTCACGGTGCGCACGATGCGCTCGATCTGTTCCGAGAGTTGCTCAATTCGCGACAAGTCCGGGCCGAAGACCTTCACCCCTACTTGTGTGCGAATGCCTGTCGATAACATGTCGATCCGGTTGCGGATCGGTTGCGTCCAGATGTTGGTAACTCCGGGGATGTGCAGCTTCTCATCGAGCCGCTGAAGAATGGAATCCTTGGTCACTCCCTTCGGCCGCTCGTCTTTCGGCTTCAGGATGACCATGGTCTCGGCCATGTTGATGGGCGCGGGGTCGGTTGCCGTTTCCGCGCGCCCGATCTTCCCGACCACTTTTTCAACGGCAGGATCGGCAGCAATGATGCGGTCCTGCTGGCGCATGATCTCTGTCGCCTTGGTCAGCGAAATGCGCGGATCGGTGATAGGCATGAAGAGAGCTGTTTCTTCATCAAGAGGCGGCATGAACTCTGAGCCGATTGTCGTGGCAGTGTAGAGTGCAGCCAAAAACAGCAGGCCTGCAGCAGCGAGTGTCAGAACGCGATGGCGCAACGCCCAACTGAGCACTGGGCGGTAGAGGGCACGCAAGACGCGCATCACCGGGTTCTCGTCTTCCTTATGCAGCTTTCCTCGAATCAGAAAGGTGCACAGAACAGGAACCAGGGTGACGGCGATGATGGTCGAGGCTATCATCGCAAACGTCTTCGTGAAGGCGAGAGGGTGAAACATTTTGCCTTCCATCCCGGTGAGGGCGAACACCGGAATGAACGCAAGGATGATGATCATCATGGAAAAAAAGATTGGGCGTCCGACTACCTTTGCCGCGTCGAACGTGATCTGCCAGATGTGCTCGCGGTAGTCGCCATGCTCCTCCGAGGATATTTCTGCTTGGCGGATCACGTTCTCCGTCATGACGATTCCGGCATCGACAAGTACTCCTACAGCAATTGCGATTCCTCCCAGCGACATGATGTTGGAGGAGATTCCCGCACCTTTCATGAAAAGGAAGGCGCTCAATACCGCCAGAGGCAAAGGCAAGGTGACGATCAGGATACTGCGGAAGTGCCATAGAAAGATCACATGGGCGAGCGTGACGAGAATGACCTCTTCGACTAGTGCATGGCGCAGGGTGTCAACCGCGTGATCGATCAACGTGCTGCGGTCATAGAATGGCACTACCCGCACACCCTTCGGCAGGCCGGATTGCATGTCGGCGAGTTTCTGCTTGACCGCCTGGATGACTTCGAGCGGATTAGCACCGTAGCGGATGACGACGACGCCACCGACGGCCTCCTTGCCACCGTTGTCCAGCACCCCCCTACGGAACTCCGGACCGAGTTGTACGGATGCAACATTGCGCACGTAGATGGGCGTTCCGTTCGTAGCGGACAGGACGATGTTCTCGATGTCATTCACTCCGCGAATCAGGCCAACGCCGCGCACCATGTATTCGGCGTCATTGACCTCCATCACCTTCGCGCCGACGTTGTTGTTGCTGCGTTCGACGGCGTTGAAGACTTCACGCATTGGGATGTTGTAGGCGCGCAGCTTCACCGGATCGACATCGATCTGATACTGGCGGACGAAGCCGCCGATGCTGGCGACCTCCGCCACACCCGGTACGGAGTTGAGCTGATACTTGATGAACCAGTCCTGAACGGAGTGCAGAGTGCCGCCGTCGTAGGGACCTTCGACGGTATACCAGAACACCTGCCCCACACCGGTTGCGTCCGGCCCAAGCATAGGAGCGACTCCTGCGGGAAGAAAGCCGCTGGCTGCACTCAGCCTTTCGAGTATCCGAGTGCGGGCGAAGTAGATGTCAACGTTGTCGTCGAAGATGACGTTGATCATCGAGAACCCGAACGCAGACGCCGAACGGACCGTCTTCACACCGGGCAATCCTTGCAGATTGACGGTGAGAGGGTAGGTGATTTGGTCCTCCACCTCTTGCGGGCTGCGGCCTGGCCAATCGCTGAACACAATGACCTGGTTTTCACTCAGGTCTGGGATCGCATCGATCGGCGTGTGCATCATCGCCCAATAACCGGCTGCGGCCAGGGCAATGTAAGCGGCCACGATGAGGAAGCGATTACGAAGGGAGAATTCAATGATTCGGTTAATCATGTCGGTTCCTCAATGTGCCGTCAGACGAATGTGTTCGGAAGCCATGACATGTCCGTTGCGAGTGGCTTCAATGGTCGTATTCCACGACCCAGCCGTAGGCACGTCGATTGTTCCGCTGTACTCTTTGCCATTCCAGGGGAGATCGGCGGTTGCGCGCATCTCGGGCATGCTCATGGACGGCATGGCAGGAATCACCAGGGTGATCTTCACCTTTGCATCAAGGACAGGCTTGCCCGTGTCCACCAATTGCGCGTAGAACTTCGCTGGAGCTCCTCCCTTCAGCGGATCAGGATCGGTGCGATAGGTAATCTTCGTGGTCTTGACACTTGCTGCCTGCGATTCGGGTGAGCCTCCGCCGCTTGTCTGGTGGTCGCCGAACTCCTTGGAACCGCCGAACAGTCCTGTCATGCCACCGCTCAGGCGGGTTTGCGAGTCGATGAGGAAGTTGCCATTGGTGACAACCCTTTCGCCAGGTTTGAGGCCCGAGATCACCGGGAAAAGGTCATTATTTGGTGTCCCGGTCCGAATTTCCCGCGCTTCAAATACACCGTTTAACTTCGCGATATAAACGAGCTTGCGTGTTCCCGTGTCGAGAACGGCAGAGCGTGGTACCACCAGCACATTGTCCTGGTGCAGGGAAAACACGGCCCGCACGAACATTCCGGGACGAAGCCGCATGCCGGGATTCGCGACGTGGACATGCACTGGGACGGTGCGGGTTTCGGTTGCCGCCTTGGGCTCGATGAATTCCACATTGCCGTGAATCTGCTTGCCCGCAAGCGCGTCGGAAGTAATCTCGACTGACTGGCCGGGGTTGATCTGCGCCAGGTCCGCTTCATACACGTCCGCTTTTACCCACACGGTGCTGAGGTCAGCGACGGAATATAACGGGTCTCCTGCGTTGACGTACTGTCCCTGCGTGACCTTTCGCTCGACCACTGTCCCGAACGTCGTGGAGTACACCGTCACGTCAGGATGGCCTTGACCTGCGGCAATTTGATCGATCTGGTTGGTTGTCATGCCCCAAAGCTCCAGGCGGCGACGGCTGGCCGCGATCAGATCGTCGGCGGCTCGAATGGCGTCTGGTTCCGCTGCGGCATTGAGTTGGTTACGACTATCCAGCGCGAGTTTGTATTCCTCGGAGGCGGACAGAAGCTCAGGACTGTAGATGTCCGCGATTGCCTCACCCCGCTGGACGTTCTGGCCGGTGTATTGGAGATAGAGCTTTTCGATACGTCCGGCGACGCGAGCGCTGATGGTTGAGAGGCGTGACTCGGGCTCTTCGATGCGCCCGAAGGCGCTGATCTCGGTCATCAACGGCTTGCGGCTCACCTCGGTGATCTGCACGCCCGCCATCTTCTGTTCCTCTTCGCTCAGTTCGACGGTCGATCCTGGCTCGGTTCCCGAGTTCATTGAGGACTGGGCTTCTGACTGTTCGCTGACACTGGCGGAGGCATCGCTCACAGCAACGGTTGCCAATTGTGGATGCCACCGGCGGTCGATGGTTCGTATCGCGACAGCGGCCAGGACAGCCAGCACGAGACCGATGAACAGACCCAAGACGAGAAACTTCTGATTGTTGCCATTCATTGCTGCACCTTCGGCGTGGAATCCTGCGCCTTCTCGCCTCGCGAGATCGGAGCACCCACGGCATGCTCCAAATCGGCCAAACGCGACTCGAACTCGGCTGCGTTCTTGAAATAGGAGGACTCAACCTCCAGCGTCGTGTTCTGCGAATCGAGCACGTTAAGGAAGTCGGTGCGATCGTTCTTGTACGCGGTCGCTGTAGCCTTCAATGTAGCTTCGGCCTGTGGTTTCAGCGTGTCTCGGTAAAGGGCAAGATTCCGCGACGTGGTCCTGACCTTGCTCAGCGCTTCCTGAATCTGCAGGACGACCATAGCGCGCTGGTTGTCGTACTCGGCCTGCTGCTCCAGCGTGAACGCCTTCGCTTCGTTGATTTCAGCGTCGTGCTTGCGCCTGTTCAGCCACGGCAGGTTCAAGCTGAATTCCGCCATGTAGGTATTGCGAAAGGTCGAGCCCGTGGGCATGAGCATGTATCCGGCGCTGACCGTGTAGTCGGGCGTGTAACCCTTCTGCGCCAGCCGGGTCTTAGCTTCCGACTGTTCGATGAGTTTGGAGTATGCAGCCAGCTCCGGACGATTGCTGAGCGCGGTCTTCTCCAGCTCCGCGAGCGAAGGAAGGCTTGCCGGCAGGCTGTATTCGCCCACCACTTCAATTGGCTCCGCGGGATCGCGTCCCACCAGCGAGTTCAACGTGGCGCGGGCAGTGTCGGCATCCTCGGCCAGCATGTTGAGGTGCTCCACCAGTCGCGTAAGTGCAACCTGCGCTTTCAGCACGTCCTGCTGCGGCACCCGGCCGGTCGTGTACTTGATACGAGCGGTCTCCAGCGCCTCTTTGGCGATCGCACCCTGTGCATCGTGGATGCGGAGCTGGTCCTTGGTGAGTAGCAGCTCGTAAAAGGCGCGGCTCACCCTCAGTTGCACGTCGCGCCGGACTGCCTCAAGTTGCGCGTGCTGGGCCTCGACCTCTTGGTCTGCGACTTCGGTGCGAAGCCCGCGCTTGCCACGCCCAGGCAGCGACTGCGTGACCATGAACATGTTTTGCGCCTGGTTCAGGTTCCAAGGCTGCTGCAGTGGTGTGCCCCAGTCGCGGTACATGAACATAGGATCGTCCAGCGATCCGGCTCCGGGCGTGCGGGCCTGAGCCACTGACATCCGTCGCACGGCGATGCGGATTTCGGTGTTGCTGTGCATCGCCATCTCCTGCAGCTCGGCAAGAGTTTTGGGTGTGACTGACGATGCTTCCTGATGCTGGACTGCTGCGCTGAGCAGCGCATTACTCTGGGCAATAGGGTCATCCGCCAATGCGAGATGAACCGCAAATAACAGGAGTGCAAATACACGTAGGACTCTCATCATTCCTCCGAAACACAGTTAGTCGAAGACGCAGCAATGCGTCGACTGGAGGCAATGCGAGAGGTCTAGACTCTTAGCACAGAAGAGGTACTACAAGGCGGGGAACAAGCGCCTCCAACTGGGGCTGACACAAAGGGCTGTGTATTGGGCATGACTGACACGTCGTTATGCGCGACAGTCAGTGCTGCAAGTGGCGCGTACTTGAAGACCGCAACCGGAGTGGACGGGCTTTCCTGCGCAACGGTCACACAGCACGAATTCTCCGACGGTGCCGGTGCGTTCCCTTGGATGTTGGTTACAGGGTCGCAACAAGAGTGGGTATGAGGCCCGGACTTTCCAAACAGCGCACAGGCCAATGCAGGCGTTGCTATCGAGAAGAGCGCGATCGCGACAAGGCCCGCGGCCCAACTACGCCTGAAACGAGTTGTCACGCCGAGGCTCACAGACTTAGATTACACCGTCGACTTGGGTCGGCGAAAGCAATGATCACATTACGTCGTGATTGGACTCCCCTGGGAATGGCCAACCAATCGCTTCAGAGTTGAGATTGCTGGTTGCCCCTAACGAGCGTCAGTTGACTTACCCGAATCCCTCTCGAGTTTTACGGACAAACTAGCGAGTACCCGCCTATGCAGTTTGGAGTGTGACTCATCGACCAGTTGAAAAGCGATCCGCACCAGAGATCAGCCCCGACAGTTGTCCCGAAGTCTTCTTGTGGGAAGTTTCACCACATAGGTAACGAGAAACGCGCATGGGTCACGGAAACCACTGGACGTGTTGTCGGCTAACCTTACCTTGGGATTACTTCCCGCTTGCCCGTCACCCAGGCGCAATCCGCGGTTCGTGTTCATTCGTTCCGTCCCTGGTCATGGCAAGTGCTAGTCTGACGCAGTGGCCAGGAACAACCGCGACTTCGGGGTAACGTGGAAATATCACGATGACACCAAGCACTCCCCTTGGAGTGTTCGTAATAATCCTCACTTCCTCGACTTCGCGAATCGGCCGCTGCCTTTCAAGCTTTATCCGACTA
>Ga0209656_10001806_pt1 | contig 13995 bp, 13 predicted proteins | sample BogFormECP12_OM2_FD_188239 | JGI IMG/M metagenome (GOLD analysis project Ga0209656, IMG submission 188239) | Bog forest soil microbial communities from Calvert Island, British Columbia, Canada - ECP12_OM2 (SPAdes) (version 2) | ecosystem: Environmental > Aquatic > Freshwater > Wetlands > Bog ... | reverse complement strand
CTGAAGATCAGTTCGATTGGAACCCTGGCATCGGCACAGCCGATGACCGCCGCGAAGGGCCGTTGCTCAGGTGCGCCGGGCTCGCCGGGAAGTAGGCCAAGATGGCGCGGGTCGAGCCGCACGATCTGCCGATCGGTGCCAGCGCCGCTCTTGATCTGGTCGAGCAGTGTCGCGAAGCGCCGATTGCCCTCTTCGAGGCGCCGGCGGGCGGCCTCGGCGTTCGCCGGAGGTGGCGGCGGAGGCAGAGCGCTCGAATGGTAGCTGTAGGTGATTTCGACACTCTTCATCGAACTTTCCTCGGATCGCGGATCGATCGGCTGTCCAAGCTGGACGCTGAGCCATATTCTCCGACCGTGCAACCGGGTTTGAATGCGGCGCGATGAGAAGGTGCGGCGCACCGGCAATTCCGAGGCGCAGGGGAATACTCTAACTCAGAAGAAGGCCGTGGTTCGGATCGTGAAGACCGCGGCAGGGCCGGCGCCCGGTTTCAGGGCGGGGTCGAAATAGAGCTGAATGTCAGGGGTGAGCCGCAAGGCTTTGAAGACCGTGTAACTGTAATAGAGTTCCGCTCCCCATTCCGCATTGCGCGCGGGCTGAGCCACTGCTTTCAGATTGGTCTTGTCCCAAAAGAGGCCGAGCCCGACCTGGTCCAGCTTGTTGCGCTCGAGCGGATTGTTGTAGATCCCACCCCACGCGACCGAGGCCTCGATCGGGATCGCCGTTCCGCTCGCACCATTCGCACGCAGAAAGAGGCCCCATTTCTTGTCGATTTTTTGAACCCCGTTGAAAGACACGCCTTGGGAGTTGGTCGGCTGCTGCGGCACCGATGGCTGCGTAAACCCAAGGATGCTGTAATCCCCCCCGTCGAGAAAGTTCGGCCACCATTCTCCCTCCCCAAAATAGGCGTACTTGCCGGTCGAAAACCCGCGCGTCGTCAAACTTTCCCCGGTGACGCTGGTGGCGCCCTGGAACCCTCCCGCGACGGCAAACTGTCCGTTGGGGGTCGCCGCCTGCGCGTAGGCACCGAGCCCCCCCTGTGGGTAGGTCTGGGTGGCGTTCTGCGCCAGCGGAAGGCTGATAAAGTTGGTCTGCGCATTACCGGCATACAGGTTGTCATCGTAGGCAAGAAATGTGTATTGCCCGACCGTGACGGACAACCAGCTCCAGCTGCCGGGCAGGGTGTGGGTGTACATGAGCTGATTGTACTGATAACCGCTGACCCCCCAATCATTGGGCTGCGTGATCAGGCCGAGCCGGGCTTGTTGAGAAGTGGCGTTGGCTTTGGTCCAGAACTGGTTTTGCTGGACAGCGACATTGAATGACCCCGATCCGATCGCCGTGTTGGTGAATGGGTTCCAGGTGACGTCCGGGGCATAGACCAGCTCGACCGTGCCGGGCCCGCCCTTTGGCACCCCCCATTGTGGAAATATAGAAACCTGCATCGAATAACTGATGTTGTAATCGCTCCGCAATTCTTTTTTGAACCCGAGGTATTCGTCGTGAATATCGTTGAGAATCTTCGTGATATCTTGCATGAAATCGGTGGACAGAGCTTCGATTTCCAAGTCAATGGGTTTGTTTATGGGCGGCGCTCCGGGTGGTCTGATAGAGCCGGTAATGAAGCTCGGTGCCGACTGCGCCATCGCAGTGCTCGCTGCGAGAGCAACCGCGACCAGCACCGCCGAGCCCCGGATGGGCGCTCTGTAAAAAGGGGTCTGTCGACGTAAGATAGGCCCAGCCCGCGGCGCCCCGGGCGCCCGAGTCACAATAAGAAGCTTGTTAGGTCGGGCTCGGTAGGAAATAGAACAAGACCCCGATCAGGCCGTAAAGAACCAGCATCTGCACGCCGCTGAGCCAGTTGGCTTGGCCGTCCTGCGAGATCTGGCTGATGACCAGCACGCTGCCGAAGATTGCCGCCACCTCGGCAGTAGAGAAGAGAATGTTGACCGGATTGCCGAGAAGCGGCGAGACGATGACCAAGACGGGAACGACAAGGAGGGCGATCTGAGCGGCGGAGCTTATGCCGATCGCGAACGCGAGGTCCATTTGGTTCGTCTGTGCCACTTTGACCGCGCTGAACAGCGAAGACACATTGCCGATCAAGGCGACGACGATCACACCGATAAAGAGATCCGTCCAGCCTAGGGTCTGCTTGACGACATCGACCGAGTTGGCGACGAAGTCCGAGAGAAGAGCCACCAGCAGGCTGGAAATGGCAAGAAGCGCGATCGCCAAGCCCGTGCTCATCGCAGCATCGTTCGGCTCCGAAAGGCTGGGCGCTGGGCCCGTGGCCTCCGAGGTCTGCAGCCTTGCCCGCTGCGCGATGTGAACCATTGCGGCGGCGTAAAGGATCAGCAGGAGGACGCACAGACCGATCGAGATCTCCTCGACATAGTCAGTGGACATCTGCGGCGTCGGCAGATGCCGGCGAGACTCGGCGTAGATCGACGGCAACAGTACGGCGACGGACGCGATCATCAGGCTGGCACCGGCATCCTGGGCGCGCTCCATGGAGAACCTGATCCGGCCGAACCGCAGTCCGGCGACCACCATCGCCGCCCCGTTGACGACCAGAATGTTGCTGACGATGGCCCCGGTCCAAGCCGCTTTGGCCAATGGCCCCAAGCCGTTGCGAATCGCGATCAGCCCAAAGATCAGCTCGGGGAGGTTGCCGAACCCGGCATTCAACATGCCGCCCCAGGTCGGGCCTATCCGGCCGGCCAGCTGTTCGGTCGCGGTGCCGATCCACGCCGACGTCACGATCAAGCCGAGCACGGAAGACCAGAAAAGGAGCAGCTCATTTTGCCATGACGGAACGTAGTTGATGGCAAACGCCAGAGGAATGAAGACAATGAGCCAGTTGATCTTCTGTCGAACAAGCTCCCTCATTTCGCAGGATCCAACACGGAGGGTCAGGTAACATTCGAGATTACGTTGACCACGAAACCGATGATCGCGGTAACGAAGAGAAACGAGAAGATCGCATGCACAAGGGTGACGCGGCGTATCCTCACCGAGGTGACGGTGACGTCGGATGTCTGATAGCACATGGCAATCGTAAAAGAGTAGTACATGAAATCCCAGAAGTCCGCCGTCTCACGTTGAGGAAACTCCAGCCCCATATGATAGGTCAGTTTTCCGTCGACGACCGTGTCGTCATAGTAGAGACGCGCGTAGTGAAGACCGAAATAAATGTGAGCAAGGAGCCAGGAGAGGATGACCGCGAGAAGCGACGTCGTCATGTGCAGATTGACGACCCAGCGCGGCCGGCCGCTCGGGTGGTTGAGCATCGCGGCGACCCCTACGAGGCTGACTACCGACAGCGCAATGACGACGATCAGTGTAAGGATGTTGTTCGGCTCACCTTTGCGCGACAGCTCGGCCGCGTCCTCGGGTGAGGCCCGCCTCATCAGGGCGCCGGTCAGCAGTAAATAAACGCCTACGCCAAAATTGTATGGAATCAGAAGCTTGAGCTCGTCGGGCAGGCTCCGGGTCGCCAGATACGCAACCGCGACCGCCACGATTGCGGCGGCGATCCTGCCCTGCCGTCGGATGAGCCACGGCAGATCGCTGCTAGGGGATTGGGAGATCGGATGTTCCATGTCTCGGCCTCCGTCGGCGCAGGGCGTCCCCGATCTTACTGCCGGTGCAGCGCATCACAAAAGCGGGAGGCTGAAAGCCCAACACCGCCTGATCGGGTGCGCAACAAGCCGAGGGACAAGCAAAAAATGTGGAAACCCTCGTGCCCGGAGGGCAACGCCGCGATGTCGTAGACGGCTATGATCGGATCACGGCCGATCGGCGACCCGTGACGACGCGTGAACGCGATCGACTTTTCCGGCTCAGGACGTCGATCGGGTCTTCCTTCTGCGGGTCACGGACTGGCGCAAAATCATCGTATATCAGCCGCGGGCGAAGCCTCAGTGTACCGCAACTCGGGCCGCGCGAATCATTAGGCTCGGCCGCCTCTTGAATAAGGCTGGAGTTCGCCGCGGTCGACCATACCCATCAGCTCCGCCGATAAGTCCGCATCCTCGCTGTCGAGCACATAGAAAAGGTCACGCAGCTTGCGCTTGCGCCGATCGATCTCGTAAATGAGGTAGCCCAGCGCGAGCGCACCCAATACCACCGAAACGACCTCACCCACTCGGTCAAACATACTGGCTCTCCCGCTTCGGCCTTACCCGCCAATGACGCGCGGCACCTTGTGGAGGAGGATTTCGACCGTGCCGAGGATCCCCTCGCGGCGAAGTTCGCTGCGAATGTCCGCCTCCAGACAGGGAGATTGACGGTGCATGCGCAGAAACCGGGCAAATGCCTGCAGCGCCGTCAGCGCCTGCCGTGGCGTGCGCAATATACCAAGATGAAGGTGGAAGCCGTGGAACCCGGCATTGCCATGCTGCTGTGTGGCCTCCAGATCGTGCACGGCGATTATCGGATCACGACCGATCAGCGACCGGTGACGATGGATGAAATCGCGCGATTTTTTCCTGCTGAGGAGATAAATCGGGTCTTCCTTGTGCAGTTGGCGGACGACTGCGAAATTGTGGCGCAACGCCCGGCGCGCTACCGTATTCCACCCCGAATCGATGATAAAAATGCGAAAGCGCGGCGGCCCGGACGACTTCGACTTGCGAGGGCGGGTGCGAACAGGCAGCTCGATGACTGTAGCTTCTTCCGTTGCCGGCTGGTCCTGCGACACCGATCTCGCCGCAAGCGGCTCCCGTACTCCGGCTGACAGGGCAGTTACTACCTCGTCCCGGCTGTCGGAAGGTCTCACCAAAGCGGCGGTCGCGGGTGACGCCGCATCTTTGCGCGCTCCGTCCCTTCCGGCGCTGGGCCGCCGGGGCGGTCCCAATCCCTGTGTGGCTTTTGCCATCACTACGCCTCCATTCTCGCAATCAACGCAGAGCCACTGGCACTCTCAATCGGCGGCAGCGGCCAGTTCCCGATAGGGATGCAGCGTCGTCTCGATACTTCCGACCGGCGCCGGGTCGGCGTGGCGTAAGAGATCCGCAGGTGCGGGCTGCGCGCCGTCCACGAGGAGGAAGCCGCTCTGACGCAGCTGGATCTCGAACTGATGCCGCCGTTCGGCTTCGAGCTGCGCGACCTTGCGCATTGGCCATAAGCCATTGGCCAGCGCGCCCAGTGCCGCGACGTTGTTGGTCACCACCGATGCGCCGATGCCGAAACCCATGGTGAATACACCCGCGACGCAGGTAATGTTCGGGACCAGGATCATAATCCAGCTGTTGCGGACATTACGCTCGAGGTCACGGGCGATGTCGCGCAGCTCGCACAATTTGCCGAGGCCTTGCTCCATGAATACGACATGAGCTGTATCCGTAGCGATCGAGGTCGCCCCGCGCAGAGATATCGAGACGTTGGCCTTCTTCAAGGCGATCGCATCATTGATGCCGTCGCCGACAAAGCAGACTTTGCGCCCTTCCCGCTGCAGTTGCTCGACGTAATCGGCCTTATCGGCGGGTAGCACCTGAGCGAAGTATCGATCCATCCCCAGCTCCTCGGCGAGCTTACGGGTCGGCGCCTCGTGGTCGCCCGAGATGATTGCGATGTGGTTGATGCCGCGCTCCCGCAGGCCTTGGACGATGCCGCGGACCTCGAGGCGTGTCGACGCTCGCAGCTCGAGCGCGCCGCCGAGCTCGTCGTCGACGGCAATCATCACCATCGTGTGGCCTTCACGATGCGCCTCGTCGAGAGCGTCTTCAACCTCCGGCGTCAATGCGACACCCTCTAGGTCCATAAAGCGCCGGCTGCCGACGCGCACCCGATGTCCGTCGACGCCGACTGTGATGCCATAGCCGACCCTGTACTGGGTCGCGTCGGTCAACGGTAGGCGAAGCCCCTGCTCTTCCGCCTTCTGCAGGATGGCAAGCGCGATCGGGTGATGAAAACGCCGCTCCGCCGCCGCAGCAAAGCGCAGGATCTGCAGCGGTTCGCAGCCGTTGGCGGCGATCATCCGACCGACTTCCGGTCGCTCGCGCGTCAACGTGCCGGTCTTGTCGAAGAGGACCGTATCGATTTCACTGAGAAGGTCGAGCGCACGCCCGTCCTTGACGAGGATCCCCTTCTGCGCGCAGAGCGACAGTGTCGACAGCATGCCGAGCGGTGCTGCCATTCGAATGCCCGTACCGAGATCACTGTTCAGCGCCGCTACGGCACCCTGCGGGCCGATCGTTGCCCCGGCGACTGCACCTATGGCCAGGGTCGGGATCACCGCTTTGTCGGCGAGTTGCTCACCCCGGTGCTGCGAAGCGAGCTTGTAGCCTGCAGTGTCATTGAGGATCTGGGCGATTTTCGCGGTCGCGGTATCGCTGCCCGATTTTTCAACCACGACCTGGATTTCGCCTGCGACCATGACGGTGGATGCAAAGACGCGGTCGCCGACGCCTTTTTCTGCCGGCGTCGACTCGCCGGTCAGCGCATGCTGGTCGATCATCGCCATGCCGTCGACGATGACGCCGTCCACCGGCACCATCTCACCGGTGTGGGCGACGATGACGTCGCCCTTTTGCAACCGGTCGAGCGGCACTTGGATCTCGACTCCGTCCTTCATCAGCCAGACGAAACGCGGCTGTTTGCCAAAAGCGCCGATCAGAAGCTTCTTCGAGCTATCCTCGGTGCGGCGCACCAGAAACCGTCCGAAAGACAGGCACCAGGCGAGAATGGCGCCCGGAAACACGTGAAGCGAGGCGAGGCAACCGAGCACGACGACGGAATCGAGGACGTCGACACCCAGCCGCCGTTCCTCCGACAGCACCCGATAAGCCCCGCGGAAGCTGGGGATCGTGGTGTAGGCGAACAATGCCGCCGAGACCGGAAGGAGGGCCGGCATTGCGAACTGGGCGACCGCTGCGAGCGGCACCGAGACCGAGCATATCGCGAGATCGAGCTCGGGCTTGTCGAGCTGCTCGGGATGCTCGGCACTGGCTAGAACCTCGTCGAGGATCCCGATGATCTGCGCCGGACCAAGCTGGCGGGGATCGTACTCGATCCTGGCCGAACCGTTGCGCGCGCTGGTCTCGTAGCGGTCGATCCCGAGCACCCTCATCAGCTCGCGCTCGATCGCCTCGCACAATGCGGCCTTGCGGTAGAGCACCGGGTTTTCGAGCTTGATCATGCCCATGCGCTGGCTCATCACCCGCCAGCCGGTTACCCGTCGTGCGTAGCGGTGGTAGCGGACAACGCCGTGCTGATCCCGAGCCGTGCACGCGGGCGGCACTTCGAGGTCGTCGCCGCGCAGCGCCGATGCCGGCCGGTGATCTGCGACCCCGCCGTTCGACTGTGCAGGACTCGGTTCGTCATCCGCCATCAGCAGCGCCGCTAAATGATCGAGGACCTGGCGCTGCCCGCGTTGCGTCGCGTCGAATTGCAGCTCGATGGCCGGCATCGGTGCCGGCGCGATGAGCACCCCCTCGATCTCGGGCGCCTCGAAGGAGCGCTCGACAAAGCGGCGGCACAACGGGCCGTCCGGATCGGCGAACATTTGCGCGCTCTCGACCCGGATGATGCCGTCTTCGGGAAACAGGATCCTTACGTCGAAACAGGGGACCACGTCGGCGCCGGCAGCCTCGTATTCCATGATCTCGTCCCCTGTACTCGGCCTCGGTACCGCGGCGTTGCCAGTAAACCGCGCAGTCCGGGGATTTCGGGCGCGCCGGTTACTCAGCCGTCGTCGAGCTGATCTGCGGCTTCTCGCCCGCCGTCACGAAACCCCTGCATGATCGGGTTCTCTTGGGGTAGCGATTGGGCGACGAACACTGCGGCGTAGACCACGCCATAGGACAGGACATACGAGCCGGTGTAGGTCATCCGCGAAAGCCACTGCATGGCATCGAACCCCACACCGCCCGCCGACGGCTCGCCCTCGGCGCTATTCTCAGGGGCCGTCGTCGCGGCGTCCCGCATAGCCACGGCGACCGCTCGCATCGCAGGCTCGTCGGTGGTCGTCGTTTTGGCCGCCGTGCTCACTGCCATCCCGAGATTCTCCTTGCCGTTTTTGAGGCGACGCCGCCTAAAGCTAACACGGGTCTTCTCAAACCGGCAAGCCGAGGCCCTGTTTGTCATAAAATGTTAACAAATGCGCCCGTGGGGCCGAAATTACGATCCGTGTCGCCGCCTGCGTTACCGACACACGCTGGTCGCTTGGAACGGCGGAAATTACGTTGAGGGTCATGGCCTATGCCCTGCTGCTGTTTATTCCGCTATCCCTTGCTCTGTGCTACCTCGTCGACGCGCCGGCGACCTGGGTCTTCCGCGGGCCTCCGTCTCGACCCAGTGATAAATGTCCTTCCCGGCCTGCTGAAGGAGAGCATCATCCGCCTCGGCGCCCTTGTGGGTATCGTACATGGCGCTGAATCTCGGCTCCCATTCCTCAATCAAAGTCGCCTCGAACCTCTCCAGTTCCTGGTCGATGACGACGTGCTCCCGCGTCCATTTGGAGCGTTGTGCAAAAGCCCGGTAGTAATCCCGCTTGGCATAGCGAATTCGGTTTCCGTCAAGGCCTATCACTCTGAGTTGCCGGACAAAGCGAAACGCTTCATACTCCGCAACATCCGCTTCGCTGGGATCAGCGTGCGCAAGATCCGCGACGAGGGCATCGCGCTTCAGCTGATCGCGGATATCATCGAGCTTGGCTTCGAGAGCAGTTATGGGAATAGGCCGCGCCGGCGATGGGCTCAAGGCGGCGCAGACCCGCGGCCACCACCAGCCTTCGAGGAGTTCCCTGGCCTGGGCGGCCTTCCCGCGCGGTGCGACCAGCCGAAGACCGTTCTCGATCAGCCCCTCCAGGTCGGATAAAACCGGCTGCGCGTCTACCACTTCGACCGCGCTCAGAAGAGATGATCGCATCTGCGGCGTTAGAGCCAAGAAGGCGTCGAACGCCGCTTTTAGCGTGTCGTTTCCAGAAGTCTGGGCCACGTGGGTCAGCCGCTCCTGCGCCGTTCTTGGCGAGCGCGAGGATCCGGGCCCGTAGGAGGCCAATGGCCGCAGCATGGCTGCGGCCGAGCCTTTGGGCGCAGTGCCGGTGGTCACCAGGAGAAGGCGGGTGCGGTTTGGCAGAGATGGCTCGTTGGCGACTGCCGCAGCCCAGACGCGCAAGGTCTTCCAGAGATCGGGACTGATGTCCGACAGACTTCCAGTGCGCAGGGTATGATGTTTGGTCTGGAGGAGTTCGCGGGGCGAACCAGCTGAGGCGAAAGAGATGTCGTCGAGACGCTCGATCGCCACTTCGATGTTTGTCTCAGCATTGACGTACGGAAGGCATAGAAAGAGCGCCAGCCGGGCTTGATAGAAATACCCGGCTGCGGATGCGGCGGCGCTAAACGGGCTGCTATGGCGCGCCACTTAAGCTCCTCGGATCTCCCGGCGCAGTTAAAATGCGGGCGACCGTAGCGGGAACATGGTTCCATTCGGCGCGAACAGCACGGGACCACCGCCACGAAATCGCGGCTACGGATCGGCGTTAGCGATCCACGCGAGGGCTGTCAAATTTTTTCCGTTCAATCATCTTCCGCCGTAAGAAATGCTTGGCGCGGTAAGGGCCGCGGGCGCTGTGATAGAGGTGATCGCCCTAACCGCTTGCGAATCGTCGCCTAGCTCCGGACGATGACCGGAAAGGGGCTTGAAGAGCAGTTCCGGCCGCAAAGGCTGAGGGTCTCCTGTGGGTCGGCTTGAGCCGTTCAGGCGAGGTCGGCGGGCCGTCCCTAACGGGTGCACTCCTGTCCTTCGCTGGAGCGCGCGCGAACGGCGAGGTTGCGCCGAGACCGGCCGCTCGGTCGGTTTCGGCTGATCGGCTCAAGCCCACCCATTGCATTCTGCCCATGAATCTACCTTCCTGAGGCCGATGACACCGTTGAGAGTGGGTCGGCATGAAAAGGAGGATGCTTTTATCTCAGACTGCGGCCGGTAAGGCGTGGCTGGAGCAGTTTGACGGCGAAGACCAATTGGCCGCTGCCGAACTATTGGACGCCATGCTCCTCTTAGATGCCGAACGGGTGGCGAGCGCCCAGCGTGCCGGATTGGAAGAGCTCGTCGCCGAACGGCACGGGAAGCGGGGCATGCCGAGGCGAAAGGTCGCGCTCTACGCCGAGCGAGAAATCGCCGAAAGTGCAGTGTTTGTTTCGGAGCTGCGCCCCGACAAGACCGGCAAGCTGCGCCGCAGGGCCATCAGACCTTCTCGGGTTGCACCTATCAGACCGCGCCGAGGATCGGCCCGTGTCGGTAGCGAAGGACCAGCAGCATTTGTGATCGCACAGGCAGTCGAACGCTGGCCCCGAACCTTCATCAACCATCCGGGCCCGGACATTATTCGAAAGCAGCGCCCTGGCACGGTCGCGATCGTCACGGACTTTATCGGCTCTGGCAGCCGCGTCGTAAGCATGCTCGACAAGTTCTGGCGCGTCCCATCGGTGCGGTCTTGGTGGTCGCTCGGCTGGATCCAGTTCCGTGTGATCTCGGCGGCAGGGACGACTGCGGGCATCGACGTTGTTCGCAGCCACCGCACGCGACCGGAAGTGTTTGTGCGGCACATCGCGCGGACGGTGCTCTCGGCTGAACCCGCGCTGGCACATCGATGGCGCGCCTTGATCGAAAACTACGGCTCGGCGGGCGGGCGAGGTGCCCCAGCCTTCGGTTTCGGCGACAGTGCCGCCCTAATCGCGTTCAGCTACCGGATCCCCAACAACGCACCTGCAATCATCCATGGCATCGGTGGGGGCTGGAGGGCATTGTTCGAGGGGCCCGCGCCGCAGGAGGTAGAAGCCGCGTTTGCGCCGCTGACACCCGAGGAGCGGATCGCCAACGCAGCCGAGGAAGCTGGTGTGGTGCTGGCGAGCGGAACGCTGATCGACGACGCTCGGGTCTTGCTGCTTCTCGGCGGCATCCGGGGCCGCTGGCGGGCCGGGGCGGAAATAGAACTGGCTGAGCGGACCGGCCTGACCGAGCCAGAGATCCGAGCAGCCAAGCGCCGCGCCGAAGAGCAAGGCCTGCTCGGCGCGAACGGTCGCCTCACAGACGAAGGCCACTCAGCGATGCACGCGGGCCTCGCTTTCGACCGGCGGCGACCCGATATTCCCACGAATCTCGAACCGTATTATCCTTGGTCGCTGAGAGTCCCTAGGGTGGCACCTAGTACCCGCCGCCTCGCGAGGCGGCCATGAGGGCGCGTTGTGACGCGCCGTCGTGGGCGGCCGGGTTCCGGTCGCCACTGTTGGAGCTTCCGATCGCAGGTTCGCCGTCCTGCACTCCCAGTCGCAAGCGACATCGCTCGGCTTACGCGACGAGCTTGGGACTGTAGGACCCCCACCTGGTCCCAGGTGGAAGGTAGATGCGTCACCCGTGGGACTCTCAACGTTTTGCTGAAGGTGCGCGTGCCGCAGGACGCGACGCCCAGGTTATCGCGGTCGCACAGGCGACCGCGATCGAGATCAAGCGCAGGAATGGTGACCTCCCGGTCATACTGTCGCTCGGGCATCTTGCGCACTTGGCGGACGTGAATCTCGAGATGCTCACCGATGTGGTGGCACGACGCGAGGACCCGTACCGAGTGTTTCGTGTCAAAAAGCGCGCAGCCCCAGGCGGAGCCGCTGCGCCACGGCGCTTTCGCACGATTTGCGTACCGGAGCCCAGGCTGATGAGAGTACAGCGCTGGATAGCGCAGAACATCCTGAGTGTTGTTCCACCTCACCCCGCCAGCTTTGCCTTCCAGCCACAGAAGGATCTTGTCGGCGCGGCGCAACACCATGCCGGCTGCAAGTGGTTGTTGAAGATGGACGTGCTGAATTTCTTCGAATCCATCACAGAGCGGCAGGTGTACACGGTGTTTCGATCGCTCGGCTACGCCGCATTGATATCGTTCGAGCTGGCTCGAATTTGTACACGGCTGCACACCCGCGCCTTACCACCGACCTCGATCGGGCGGAGTGGTAGGGGGGGTATCCTGCCATACGACCGCATCGTCCAAGGCCATCTCCCGCAGGGAGCGCCAACCAGCCCGATGCTTGCGAACCTGGCGGTCAGGGACCTCGATGCCAAGTTGGAGGCGCTCGCAGAGGGCGCTGGTTGGAAATACACACGATACGCCGATGATCTCGCGTTCTCGACGGCCGGAGAATCGTCGAGAGGACGCACGCTCGCCCTCGCCGCTCTCGTTGGCCGGGGACTCACCACCTCGGAGCTAAAGGTAAACCGGCACAAGACGGTCGTGACACCGCCTGGCGCACGTAAGGTCCTCCTGGGTGTGCTGATCGATCGCGAACGGCCGCGAGTTTCCAAGGAATTTCGGAACAACATTGAAACTCACCTCTATGCCTTGAATCATCCGAAAATCGGTGCATCAGCGCACCGGTCCCAACGCGGCTTCGCTTCCATCATTGGCATGCGCAAGCACATCGCCGGCCTGATCGCTTTCGCACACCAGGTCGATCCGTCCTATGCGCGCCTGCTCTACAGTCAGTTCAACCGGATCGATTGGTCCAGATAGCCAGCTCCTCGTCCCGACCGGGACCAGGGAACTTCCCTTTGATTTCGCATTCCTGATAGGCCCCCCTTACCTCTTTGTGCCTGGTGGCCAGATCCAAAGAGCCGATTCACACCCACCCGAGACCGTTGCGCTCGCGCCTCGGGAATGACTGGAAAGGGGCAAACGCGGAAGTTTGAAAAAGGGGCTCGACGGCGGCAAATCTGATTGAAGGGGATCGTTGCCGCTATGGCAGCGGCTCCCTGACTGGCGGGTCGAGCCTCGCCAAGAGATTGCCTCGGGCTTTAGCAGCGCGGTATCGGTTTGCGGTCATGGCCTACGCGCTGCTGCTGTTTGTCCCGCTATCCCTTGCTCTGCGCTACATCTTCGACGCGCCGCCCAGCTGGGTCTTCCTTGCCGGTGCCGCTGCCATCGCTGTGCTCGCCGATTGGCTTCGCCGCGCCACCGAGCAGCTCGCGGAACGCGCCGGCAGCACCATCGGCGGGCTGCTCAACATCAGCTTTGGCAACACCGCCGAACTGATACTGGCCCTCTTCGTCCTCTCCCGGGCGCACATTCGGATCGTCCAGGCACAGATCACCGGCTCGATCATCGGCCCGACATTGCTGTTTCTCGGCATCTCGGCCTTGGTCGGCGGCGTCGGGCGCGTCCGACAGACTTTCAACCAGGCCAGCGCCGGTCTGCTGTCGACATTGCTGTTCCTGGTGGTCGTTGCGATACTGCTTCCCGCGGTGTTCGACTTCACCGAGCGGGTTGCCGCACCGGGGATCAACACCGCCCTGGTCGACGAGCGGCTGAGCCTCGGCGTCTCGGTCGTTCTACTGCTGCTCTACGCCGCCAACCTGATCTACACCCTCATCACCCACCGGGACTTGTTTGCCGGCGACGCGCCGAGCGGTCAGGCCGAATGGAGTGTTGCCCGAGCGTTGGCCGGTCGGGAGCCGACCCGGCGCGGCTGCCTGTCGGACGACGCCTTTGCGCCGAAAGCAGCCCTTGGTCTCTCACGGCCCAGTTGAGTTGGGGCGTATCGCCTCGATAAGATAGCGTGTTATCGTTCTGCAATGATCAAACGGCTGACGGACGAGGGCTTCGATGCTCTACAGGCTCGGGACTGGAGATACCTTCAAAGCGCTTCAGCCGGTGGCGTTCATGGACTTAGCGGATATGGGGATGGTCGAGAAGGACCTTGAGAACCTTCTTGCGGCCAATTTGTTAGATGTGCTCTTCGAAGAATCAGAGCTAATGCCGATCTTTCAGGAACGAGCACTACAGGTGGAAGCAGACCTTTATGCCTTGGACCGCGCAGGTCAACTTTGGATATTCGAACTCAAGCGCGGGCACGTCGGATCCGATGCGATGCTTCAAGCGTTGGAGGCTTATACCGTTGTCCCAGGTAGCTCTATATGTGGTATGGTGGCTGCGCGCGCCGCCACATGCGACGGCTGCGTCGGGGGCATTGGATGGCCAGGGCGCGATCTCTGACCGAATTCCAGGCG
>Ga0209656_10001804_pt1 | contig 14009 bp, 16 predicted proteins | sample BogFormECP12_OM2_FD_188239 | JGI IMG/M metagenome (GOLD analysis project Ga0209656, IMG submission 188239) | Bog forest soil microbial communities from Calvert Island, British Columbia, Canada - ECP12_OM2 (SPAdes) (version 2) | ecosystem: Environmental > Aquatic > Freshwater > Wetlands > Bog ... | reverse complement strand
GCCCCAGATCGATGTTTGTTTGGCGCAGCTCCCCAAAGGCGAGAAGAACCCGCTCAGCGCACGAGCGCGTTCCTCTCAAGTCGAGAAGAGAACGGTGAAGATCGGTGTTGGTCTGCTGCCCTACGTTTGGATCGGTTCCGTCTGGCAGAAGCGCCGGCCCGTGATTACGAATCTGTCGACGTACCGCGGTCGTGTGAGCATTGATGCCACGTCGCTTCGGATGGTGGCTCTGGGTATGGCGACCAGTCGTGATAATGCCATTCCAGAACTATCATATTCCCGAAGCCGACTTCCCGGACTTCAAAAAAGTCTTTCTCGAATCATTAGACAAGGCCCAGCTTTTTCAGAAGCACGGCGACAAGACCCGCGTTCTCGATGTTTCCGAGGAGATTATACCTCCCGCCGAAAAGTCTGAGCGCATTAAAAAACTCGGCTCAGAAGTCGCCGTCAAAACCGGCGACACATGCTTCGTCATGCAGCCCTTTGCACCGCCCCACGGCGACTACTAGGAAAAGATTTTTAAGCCCGCCATTGAGAAGACGAAGTTGCAGCCTGTCAGGGCCGATGCCGACATATTCGGCACCGGAAAAATCATCGATCAGGTATGGAGGGGAATCAATGCCGCCAGGGTGCTAGTTGCCGAACTGTCCACTCGAAATCCCAACGTCTCTTACGAGCTTGGCCTTGCACATGCGCTTCATAAGCCGGTCGTCCTTGTATCCTCAAACGAACCGGACGTCCCGTTCGACCTTCAGCATATTCGCGTTATCTACTACGATGTGAACGATCCGTTTTGGGGAACCAAGCTGATAGAGAAAGTCGCGGAGAATATTCTTTCCGCCCTGACGAACCCCGAAGAAGCCATATTCAAAACCGCACTCATAATCATCAGAGTAGAATTCACGGGAGGCCGTTTGTGACTCCTGCCCGGCTGCCCGCCTGTCCAAGCGCCGTAATCTCCGTGTTTCAAATCTCAGTCTCAAATCCCTCCGATGACGGAAACAAAGGAATCCTTTTCACAAGGAGTATCGACTCGAGCGGTATAGAAGTCCGCCGCCGGCCGTTTACCAATTGAGCGATCTATCGCCTTGTACGGCTCAAATTTGCGGATATCGTGAACACACTGGTAGTCCATCCCGCTCCGCAAGGCCGTAGGGTCTTTCCTGAGAGAATATTGTAAGGTTGGACAAGTCAGTTGGCCGGTGTCGCGTTTAATGGAACCGGCCCGTCGCAGATGCCTACTTTGTAAGACGGTGAGCGAGAATCACGAGCAGCGGTTATGTCAAGGCAACCGGTAATAGCGTTAAGATCATTTTGCCAAAAGCCGCGATGAAGCCCGAAGTGGAGTTTGAGTGGAAGATCCCCAAGTGGAGCAACGCCATTGAGCGAAATCGCGCCCGTACCTATTTCCAGGCTTATGCTGCGGCTGCAGCAATGTATTTCACGGAGCGGGCCATGGTGGAACTCCATTGCGAAAAAACAAAGACTTTCACTCCCTTCAAGGTGCCGCAAGAAGCGATTGGCTGCGGTTTTCATGAAGCTGTGCGGGGCGTGCTTTCTCACCACGTGGTGATTCGCGGAGGCAAAATTGCCAATTATCATCCCTACCCGCCCACTCCCTGGAATGCGAATCCGCGCGATACCTATGGCACACCTGGTCCATATGAGGATGCTGTGCAAAATACGCCGATTTTCGAAGAAAACGGGCCGGACAGATTTAAGGGCATAGACATCATGCGGGCGGTGCGTAGCTTTGATCCCTGCCTGCCTTGCGGCGTGCATATGTATCTCGGCGACGGAAATATCCTAAAGCAGAAGCACACACCCACCGCCTTTGCTGGCTTGGCCGGCGTGAAAGTGAAATGCGAAAAGCGCAATGATCCAAACAATTGAAGCATCCCCGGACGAGATTTACGACATTGAGCTGGAGCACAGCCTGTTGGAGGCAAATGCCAAGCTTGCAAAGGAGAACTGATCTCTGCTGGACCATCACGGCATTGTAGCGATCGATGTAATGGGCGCGATCGGATCAGGGAAAACCACCCTGATCGGACGGCTCGTGGAAAGGTTGAAAGACCGCTTTGGAGTCGCAGTTTTTAACGGCGACGCAACAACGAGCACAGACGCGGATCTGATCGCACGGCAAAATGTGCCCGTTGTGCAGATCGCCACGGTCAACGGTTGTCATCTGGACGCAAACCTTGTGGGGAAAGCATTGCGCAAGATTGATCTGGAGAAACTGAAACTGATTTTTATCGAAAACATCGGCAACCTGATCTGTCCCGCCGAGTTTCCGCTTGGCTCGAAGGCGCGCATCGTTGTGGTGAGCGTCACTGAGGGCCAGTACATGGTTAGGAAACACCCGCACATGTTCCTTGGGGCAGACTTGGTCATCGTAAACAAGGTTGATCTGGCCGCGGCGATGGAAGTCAGCGTCGAAGACCTGGCTGCCGACGTGCACAAACTCAAACCGGGACATCAAGGTCATCCCCACGAGTTGCAAGAACGGTATTGGTTTAGATGAACTGACGACTTCTCTGCTAGCCGTGTGACAGTTGGCTGCGGATGCACGAGCTGTCGATAGCATCGTCGGTGGTAGATCGCGTCCTCGAGTTTCTGGACTCGCATGAGGTGAAGAAGGTCATAACCGTACGTCTGGCCATCGGAGAGTTGAGTAACGTCGAAGCGGAGCAATTGCGTTTCTGTTACACGGCGATCACGCAGGAAACCGCACTGGAGAATTCAACACTCGAAATAGAAAATGTCCCGGCAGTGGTGGAGTGCCCGAGCTGTTCCTACCGTGGACGCCCAAAATATTGGGCAGACGCGCTCTCTGCCGCACCGATACCGACGTTTGAGTGCCCTGATTGTAAAGGCACCGTAGAACCGGTGGAAGGTAATGACTGTGCGATTAAGGCTATCCAGTTTATTACCTGACGGTGACTGTTCAGTCGAGAGACCGAAGATAAAAAGGATCCAGAATTTAGATCAAGAAACAAGAGACGTATGAACGCTTCCGCGAATGAGCCTTCCCTGACAGCCGACAAATTGCCGGAGAGAAGCTGGCCGGCGGGTGCAGATGACGCCCGGGAGCAACTCGACGCCATGAATTCGCAGGGCGCGCGGATTCAGCTACTGCTTGAAGCGGGGTTGCTGCGTTGTCCTCTGGGCCACCGCTTTGACGTGCAGCATGCTGGACGCTGCGCGGAGATGCCAACTGCGCATTTGGATCCTTTCCCGCTGCTTCTCCAAGAGGGTGTGGTGAAAGTGGCGCTCACGTCATGAAAGCCGAACGTGCGAAAGTGACGGTTCGCGGATTGGTCCAGGGAGTTGGATTCCGACCATTTGTTTACAGGCTAGCAACGCAGCTTAAGCTCAATGGCTGGGTCTTAAATTCTTGGCAAGGCGTATTCATCGAGGTTGAAGGCGCGGGAGATGAACTTCAATCGTTTCTGATTCGCCTGGAAAAGGAGAAACCTCCGCGCGCAGTCATTCAGAGTCTGGAGTTTTCAATTCTCGATGCCGCAGGTTACGAGCGTTTCGATATTCGCTACAGCGATCAGAGCGGTCGAAAGACCGTTTTGATATTACCCGACATAGCGGTCTGTGCAGATTGTCTCCAGGAGATTCTTGATCCCGGAGATCGGCGATTTCGCTATCCGTTCACGAACTGCACAAATTGCGGACCGCGATTCACGATCATCGAAGCGTTGCCGTACGATCGTCCGCACACTTCGATGAAACGATTTGCGATGTGTCCGGCTTGCGACCGCGAATATCACGATCCTTCCGATCGCAGGTTTCACGCACAACCAAATGCCTGCCCGCATTGCGGGCCGCGCCTGGAGCTATGGGACGCAAGTGGAATGGTACTCGGAAAAGAAGAAGAGGCCTTGAAGCGCGCGATCGAAATAATCCGTGACGGGCAAATCCTCGCTCTCAAAGGAATCGGCGGGTTCCAGCTGATTGTGGACGCTCACAACGCCAACGCGGTTCGACGCCTGAGAGCACGCAAGCGGCGGGAGGAGAAACCTTTTGCTTTGATGTATCCCTCGGTTGATCTGGTTAAACAGGAATGCAACGTCTCGGAACTGGAAGAGCGGTTGTTGCTGGCTCCTGAAGCACCCATCGTTTTGCTTTCTCGCACTTCGAAAAAATCGTTGCTTGCGTCCGCGGTCGCGCCGGCCAATCCCAATCTCGGCGTGATGCTACCCTATTCGCCATTGCACCACCTCTTGATTAGAGAGCTAGGGATCCCCGTCGTCGCCACAAGCGGCAATCTGAGCGATGAACCCATCTCCACCGATGAGTGTGAGGCGTTGAAGCGGCTGGAAGCAGTTGCCGATTACTTCCTTGTTCATAACAGACCGATCGTCCGCCACATGGATGATTCGGTGGCGCGTGTGGTCTGTGGCCGCGAGATGGTGCTGCGACGAGCCAGAGGCTATGCGCCGTTGCCGGTTCAAGTAAAAAAGTCCCTCCCGTGCATCTTGGCGGTCGGCGCCCATTTGAAAAACAGCGTCGCACTGAGCGTCGGGAAAGAAATTTTCATCAGCCAACACATTGGTGACCTGGAAACGAGCGAAGCCTTCTCGGCCTTTCGTACGACGATCACGGATCTGCCGCGGCTGTACGAGGCCAAGCCCAGCATGATTGCCTGCGACATGCATCCCGACTACCTGTCGACAAAACATGCTGCGCGAATGCAAGCGCCCTTGCATCAAATCCAACATCATTTTGCGCATGTATTGGCGTGCATGGCCGAAAACGAATTAGAGGACCCAGTTCTCGGTGTCTCGTGGGATGGCACCGGCTATGGCACGGACGGCACCGTCTGGGGTGGAGAATTTTTGTTGACCGATGAAGAGTCATTCCAACGCGTGGCACACTTTCGGCAATTCCGGTTGCCCGGAGGCGAGGCCGCGGTCAAAGAACCGCGCCGAACAGCGTTGGGGGTTTTATTTGAAATCTGGGGCGATAACGTGATTTCCGATCGCAGGCTGGCGCCGATTTCCAGTTTTTCAGACAGGGAATTGGCTATCATTCAACAAATGCTCTGCAAAGGAATCAATTCACCATTCACATCTAGCGCAGGCCGATTGTTCGATGCTGTGGCCTCGATTCTCGGACTGCGCCAGCGGGTCACATTCGAAGGGCAGGCTGCCATGGAATTGGAATTTTCGATCCAACCGGACAATGACGAAGTCTATTCATTCGCAGTTGCGGATGGCTTGCCATGCATCGTGGACTGGGCGCCGATGATTCCCGAGATTCTGATCGACCTCCAAAAGGGGCAGCCCGTCGGGTGTATCTCGGCAAAATTCCACAATACATTGACGGAGATCATCGTTGCGACAGCTCGAAAGGTTGGAGAACCCAGGATTCTCCTTACCGGTGGATGCTTCCAGAACCGGTACCTCGTCGAACGATCTGTCCGACGATTATTGGACGCCGGCTTTAAACCGTATTGGCATCAGCGCGTGCCGCCAAATGACGGCGGGATTGCGCTTGGCCAGGTCGTCGCCGCCGCTCGATTCAGTCTGGCGGTAACACGGCCTAAAGGAGTCGAAGTCCGATGAACTTGCTCTACGGCGAAATTGTCGCGGTATCTTTCGAAGGCGAAATGCGGATCGGGAAAATCCGTGTTGGCGGAGCGATGAAGAATGTTTTGCTCGACTTGGTAACCGCCGCGGAAATCGGGGACTCGATTCTGCTTTGCGATGGGGTAGCGATTGCCAAGGTTGATAAGAAAAGTACAACGGAGAACAATTATGTGTCTGGCCATTCCCGGAAAACTCATTGAAATCTCTCATGACCCGCAGGGCGTCAGGATGGGCAAGGCCAACTTCGGCGGCATCGTAAAGCAGGTCTGTCTGGAATATACTCCTGAGGTGAACATGGGGGACTATGTCCTTGTCCATGTTGGTTTTGCCCTTGGCAAAGTCGATGAAGAAGAGGCCGCACGAACCTACAAACTCCTGGCAGAAATGGATCAGCTCGCCGAGCTTGAGGCTCCGGAGGCTTGAAAAGCGATTCTTAACGATCAAGGAGCGCTACGCATGAAATATATCGATGAATATCGCAACGAAGCCATGGCCGGAAAACTGGTCAACGAGCTTCGTCGGATCGTGACCAAACCATGGGTCTTGATGGAGGTCTGCGGTGGTCAAACGCACACCATCGTCAAGTACGGCATCGACCATCTCCTACCGGACGAAGTCGAACTTGTACACGGCCCCGGATGCCCTGTGTGCGTCACCTCGCTCGAGATGATCGACAAGGCGCATGCGATCGCGCAACGGCCGGATGTGATTTTCTGTTCGTTCGGCGATATGCTTCGAGTGCCCGGTTCAAACGTCGACCTGTTGGTGCTGAAATCACGAGGTGCAGACGTGCGCGTTGTTTATTCGCCGATGGATTCGCTGAAAATCGCTCGGGCTAATCCCAACAGGAAAGTCGTCTTTTTTGCAATCGGGTTCGAGACCACCGCGCCCGGTAACGCGATGGCGGTCTGGCAGGCTCAAAAGCAAGGGATCACGAACTTCTCCGTCTTGGTTTCCCATGTTCTGGTGCCTCCTGCCATGGCCTCGATTCTGCAGTCGCCGCTCAACCGCGTGCAGGGTTTTCTCGGGCCGGGGCACGTCTGCACGGTCATGGGTTATCAGGAATACGAACCGATTGCTGCGCGCTATCGGGTTCCGATTGTCATCACTGGATTTGAACCACTGGACATCCTCGAAGGCGTCCTCATGACGGTGCGCCAACTCGAGGCGGGCACCGCCGAGGTGCAGAACGAATATCCGCGCGTCGTTAAGCGTGAAGGCAACCGTGTCGCGCAGGATCTGGTGAATTCCGTCTTCGAGGTCTGTGACCGCAAATGGCGCGGCGTTGGGTCGATCCCGAAAAGCGGGTACAAGCTGCGGGAGGAATTCCGAAAATATGATGCCGAACGATTATTTGAAGTAGAAGAAATCGTCACTGAAGAATCCTCCATCTGCATCAGCGGGATGGTCTTAAGAGGGGTTAAGAAACCGCACGACTGCCCTGCATTCGGCAAGGAGTGCACACCCCAGCATCCGCTCGGCGCAACGATGGTTTCCGCAGAAGGCGCATGTGCGGCTTATTATGCCTATGGGAGGCATCGGCAACAGCAAAAGAGTAGTGTGGAACAGATCGGAATCAGCGAATAGTCACCGCCATAAGACCGCCAGACGCGGGTAGCAAACGCCTCTTGTGGGTTTGCCGAAATCAGCCCAATGAATCATCTCACCAGTTTTCCGAATAAGGCCGCGAAAAGCTTTCGCGCGACAATCATCCGAAAGTGTGGCGTTTGGGATTTGGTACAAACCGCGCTGGGAGCTGAAGATGTTACCTGAGACCAAGCCCGATGCTAAGCAGGAGGGCAACGCCAGTGATCTGGGCGCACTGATGGGCGCTTGTCCATTGCCGTTATCCGACTACCGGGAAATTGTGTTGGCACACGGGAGCGGCGGAAAGCTCAGTCAGCAGTTGATTCAGGAGGTCTTGCTCCCTCAATTCCGCAACGAGTGGTTGGATGTTCAGCACGATGGTGCGGTTATCTCAGTGAACGGCACACGATTAGCCTTCAGCACTGATTCGTTTGTCGTAAGCCCCATTTTTTTTCCAGGCGGCGATATTGGAAAGCTGGCTGTCCATGGCACGGTCAACGATCTGGCAATGTGCGGCGCGCAGCCGCTCTATTTGTCGGCTGGTTTTATTCTGGAAGAAGGCCTACCGATGCAGGAATTCTGGGCTTTGGTCATGTCAATGCGACAGGCAGCCGCAGTAGCCGGAGTCACTCTCGTTACAGGCGACACAAAAGTTGTGGATCGCGGGAAGGCAGACAAAATCTTTATCAATACGTCCGGGATCGGCGTTGTCCCTGAAGGGGTGAACATTCATCCTGGACGCGCCAGGCCCGGAGATAAAATCATCGTCAGCGGTGAAATTGCGGTTCATGGAATTGCTATCATGTCTGTCCGCGAGGGACTCGAGTTCGAAACGGAGATTGCAAGCGACACCGCACCTTTAAACGGTTTGGTGAACGCCGTGCTCGCCGCCGCAGCGGATGTCCACGTTCTGCGGGATCCGACCCGAGGCGGCATCACCAGTGCACTGAGCGAAATCGCCCAGAGCGCCCGCGTCGGCATTTACCTCGAAGAAGCCGGGATTCCAATCAGCGAAGAGGTCAAAGGTGCATGCGAAATCCTTGGACTCGATCCTCTCTACGTAGCCAATGAAGGAAAGCTTTTGGCAATCGTCTCCGTGGAAGACGCCGCTACCGTACTCTCGGCCATGCGAGCACATCCGCTTGGCGAGAAGGCCATGGTCATTGGTTCGGTCACCGACGACCATCCCGGCTTTGTTTTTATGAAAACACGGATCGGAGGGAGCCGCGTCGTTGACATGCTTTCAGGCGAGCAACTCCCGCGGATCTGCTGACGCGGCGGACCGCCTATGTGAACCCCTTGGCCGCCGTGCGAGATCCACCGGATCCCGCTGTAGCTATTCGCATTAATGCGGTCCAGAGCCGATGTTCTCGGTCTGTTCTCATTTAAGGGGTCACTCCTCCATTCGTAAAAAATTGTACGCTTAGGCCAGGAATTACGAGGAGAACTGGCGTAAATCCGACTTCACACGAGTGTAGCTTGGGCCTACAGGAGGGAAGCTGCGATAAGACCTAACAGGGAGAGTTTTACCGGATAGGAAATGTCCTCATCGCTTCCTGATATTCTGTTGAGACATCGGCCAGTGCCAAGTCCCGGTAGATCTCCAAGTTCTTCTCGTCTGTATGGCCGCTTAAAAGCTGTAGTTTTGGGCTGATAATGCCTCTTCGGGTCAAGAAAGTGATTATCTGATGCCGAAACAAATGAGGATAGATGCGCTTCTTGATGCCGGAAGAAGCAGCATACTGATGAATAATCTGGCGGATTCGTCGTGTTGAATATGGCTTAAGGCGGTTGGACTCGAATAAATACAAGGCCCCTCGCTCTTGCTGTCCACGGAGGTATTGAGCTAGTTCGCCACGAAAACTGCCTGGAAACAGAACGCTCCTGTCTTTACCTCCTTTGCCGCGGTCTACACGGATCTGGCAGTTATCCAGATCCACATCGCTGAGCTGGACATTCGCCAGCTCGGCATTACGCAGCCCTGTGAAAATTAGAAGTTTAATTAGAATCATGTGCACCGGGTCACGTGCCTGCCACACCGTTTCGTAGAAGGCTACCAGCTCTTGATCCGTCAGCAGATGTGGAAGCCGTTTTTGCACTTTTCCGGGTTTCACTGCCAACAAGGCGCGGATGTGCTGGAAAACTTTTTTTAAGTAGCTGTAATCGGGTCGCTCGTCGCGTAGTACCCGTGCCAGCCTCCTCGCCATTTGCTTGGGGGTTGTTTGTTGTGCCATCAAACGGTCTCCAGGAAGGAGGGTTTTGCGAGATCAATGGCGATCTGCCCATAGGGATTGATGTGGCCGTGAAACAATGGTGAGAGTGCGCGCCGATCCTCGACACTGAGCTTGTCCCAGAGCCCCTCGCGTTCAATCGTACGCTCGAGCAAAATTGTATTGATCAGCATCATGCAGTTCTGCAGCAACTGCAGCGACAGGGTGACGATCTCTTGTTGTTCGCGGCTGTTGGTCGCTAACTCACCTTGACGGCCGTAGCAGATAAAATCATTGGTCGCGTTCCAGTTCTCGACAACATTGAGACCTTCGTGAACCTCGCGCTGGATTTCGAGGGACGGAAGATAGTCACAAAGAAAGATGGTCTTCTCTGCCTTACCCACCTCAGCCAAAGCCTTATAGGTGGGATGTGTGACGTTGTAGGAGTTATAGCGCTTCAGAATAGCTTCGGTGCTAGCTGTGCCACATTTAATGGCGACCGAGGATTTGACCATTTCGTCGTATTGCTGCTCGACCAAATCCCAGCGGATCGGGCGTGCGAATGTTCCAGCGAGGTTCGGATAACTTTCCGCCATTCCTTTATTCGGAAGATAGAGCCGCTCATACTTGATGCGTTTGAGCCGAGGCATAAGCCGAACCGCGCCGAGCAAATGGCAAAAGGCAAAGGCCACTTCAGACTGGCCGTGGCTATCGACGAAGTTCTTCTCAACACGCATTTCGGTGTCGTGTCGAACAAGACCTTCTATCATCGCGGCAACCTCGGAATTGGAAAAGCTTCTGTTTTGCGAATAGATGCAAATGGCGTTGGTTTCGACGTGCCAATAAACCATCACACCATAGCCTTTGTAGCGCGAGCGCCACTCGGTCATCGGGTTCTGCTTCCAACTCTCGAAACGCGAGCCATCCGAAGCGCAACTGCTTGCTCCTTCACCCCAAATTTTCGGGTTCCGTAGCGCGAGCAACTTATTGACTACCGCACCGTTGGCGTTGCGTAGTGCCTCGGGAGAGAAATACGTCTTGCGAACGTAGAGCAGCTCTTCGTAACTGTAACGGTCATTGGCGTTGGCCACCCGCTTGATCCCTGTATTGGTTCCCTCAGCAAACAGGTCGAGAATCAATAATGGCCGTAACGCTTCGCGGGAACGGATTTCCTTTGTGCCCGAGTGTGTGAAGAATTCCGTAAAGCCCACAAGGCGGTCGGCTTCAACAAATACGTCCAGGAGATCCAGCACGCCATAACGATTATTGATTTGCTCTTTGATCAAACCAAGACTCTGCGGTTCGGGTTGAGCCTCCAACTTGGCTAAGGCCCACAGGCCACGATCCTCTTTTTTGTTCGGGCGGAAAATACGCAAATGATCTAGGCTTGGCAGGACGCGATTGAATTGTTCGACTGCTCCTGTGAGACGCTCCTTCAACAATCGGACGAAGGTCTGAGCGTCGAGTGGTTTGCCTAATTCCTGGTAATGCAGCGCGCGGCGATTCTCGTCACTCCAGTCGCTTGGCAGATCTTCATTAGGATCGCGGAAGCTATAAGAGCCCTCGACCCATATCTCTTTGCATTTCAAGGCCCGTTCCAATTTCTTTAGCACGCATAACTCGTAATAGCGGCGGTTAACTTTGGTTTGGTCTCTGACCTTTTCGAATACCTTTTCGTGCCACTTGGGAGTCACGATCCCGTCCAATGGAACCTGTTCAGGAAAATACTCGTGATGAGTGTGAAAATATTTCTGGATGAGCGCGAGCGCGTCAATGACCGGCTGAAAGCGATTGTTGCTACGGAACTGCAAATTCTCGAGTAGCATCGGCAGCATCCGTCGGTAATGACGTGCAAACTTGCGCTCCATTATTGTCTGATGCATCAACCGCAGTTGCGGATAACTGGCGCGAAACTCAGTTACTAACTGTTGAAATGTTTCTTCTTTCACCTTTGGAAAGATGACCTCACGCACAATGCCATCCGGCTGCTCGACAACCACCTCGGCTACGTGCGAAAGAATCTGCATCTTCCCCTCCACCCGTTCCAGATCGTTGAGTAATTCACGTTGAATTTGTTTCTCAGAGCGCTTGTCCAACCGGTGGATCAGATCGATGGCCATGCGTGTAACGTCGTCAATCACTTCCATAGAACGTACATGAAGAAAACAGGCCATGAGCGCGTAGCGAACACTTTCCGGATGTTCCCTCATCTCGCTTGCTTTTTCATTGGAGGCACGTCGTTTGAGCATCTGCGACACCTTCCACGGTATTGTCGTAAAAGATTCGGACAAGAGTCCCACAGACTGGATCAGTTTGAGTTTCTCAACTTCCGCTTGGAAATTGGCCACGCCGGTTTTACCGGGATCGGACTTCAACTTTTCAAACACCGAGACAAGCGCCGTTTCCGGCACGATTAGTAACTGGTCGATCCGTTGACGCACATCGACAGCGACAGATTCGGTGGTGCGCCGATAGAGGTCCTGAAAGAAGCCGTTCAGAGCGGCGGTGACAATCCGCTGTAGTTCGCTTTCGGAAGGTAGCTCGACACGCAATAGGCGGAGCCTGGCGCAAGCGCGGGCGAGCAGAAGGTCGCTTGTGTGGGCTTCGTACGCTCCACGAGAGCGTAACCACTGCTCTAAATCATTCTTGTCCTGCGCTGTTGGAAAGCGCCAGCCGGTATACTGCCGGACTTGTGCCACATGGTAGTCGCGGGTACTGCTATGCCACGAGTATGTCCAGGGAATGATCCCAAAGCAACCCAACCTGTCTGGCCACAAAATCTCGCACTTCCCCGGGTATCTGATCGAATCCGTCTGGAAAGCAGCCAATGTGTGGCAGCGCTTTCAGCAATAGCGCCAGGCCGCAACGGCTCGCTTCCCCGCGACAACTCAGTACGAATTCTAATTCCGCAGGCGTCAACAAAAAGTGCTCAACGAGCTCATCGTGAGAATAGGAAGGCTGGAACCCAGCGTAGCCTTCACTCACAGCGCACCTTCCGATCGGCATTTTTGCTTCGTTTTCAATTTCCCAAAATAGGTAGAACCGGCAATTTTCGACTCGTTTTGGCTTGTAAATCGGAACCGAAAAGCAATTTTAGCAAGAAAGTGCCGGTTCCAAAACTAAAAAGGGAAATGGCGCACCAACGGGTAAAGCCGGGTGAACATATGGAAATACATTCCGACGGCTCACACATGCATTCGGATCACTTCCTGGGTCTAGTGGAAGCGCGCTTCAGAGCCAAGTACGACGACAGAGTGCTTCTGGCGGAGCGGCCGATCATTGTAGCGCTCCTGAAGCCGCCGAGATGGCACGCGACGCTGGAGCTCAGGTACTTTTGCTAACGTACTACCCAGACAAGGTGGATCCCAACGCGATTAGAAATGCGGCAAGGAGCGTTTTCAAAGGAGAGGTTCATGTCGTCCAAGATGGCGACAGATTTTCTCTCGCGCAGAGAAATCTCGGGCAATACTTAGGCGGAGCACAGGGTCGAACGCAAGGCGGTCGTTCGCCTTGAATTGTCGACCAATGCATCACTATTAGGTCTCATCGCAGCTTCCCTCCTGTAGGCCCTACAGCATCTCAAGGGTCTCGGTGCGGCCTACGAAATCGTGCGGTGGAGGCGGCAGAAAGACACCAGGATCAGACACACCACGAAGCTTTGCTACGTTGGGAGGGAAAGCGGCGGATGAGATGCCAGACTGAGCTCGTTTGCCTGGGAACGATTGAGGCTGCACCGGCCTTCCAGAGGGTTTCAGCCCATCGAGCAGCGCACGCTTCGCGTCCGGCTCGCCGAGACCGACTAAATCGATGTAAATGATTGGTGCAAGGATCCCCGTGAGGGTGCACTCAGCCACACGCACTGGGATCAGCTTGCGCTTCTTGCCGCTCGGGTCCGGAACAAATGCCGCGGCCCACTCCGGCTGAGTGTACGCTGCCTGGAGGTAAGCCTCGGACAGCACCGCGAGGGTGAAATCCGTTTGCGCCGCCGCCTCCTGCATGCGCAATACAAAGTTTTCTCCGGGCCGAAAATGCCATGCTTGGATAATGGGTTCGTACCCAGCCGATTCAATCGCTCCGGCGATCCACTCCGCCCAATCGCGGTTGGCACGGTTGTAACTTATAAAGACTTTCGGTGGCTCAGACGCCATTTTTCCCTCCGAAAGCTTTTATCGGATCCGACCGGATTTGTCAGGTTGGAACTCTACCTATAGCGGCCTGAGAACCTACAGTGCCTGGCCCAAAGGTATATCCGGTTCGACAAAACGGCCGCTTTTCTGAACTCCATCGGCGGCTAGTCCGAAGGAAAAATGGCTATCCTCATTAATCCGGTTCAGAGCTGATGTTTTCGGTCTGTTCTCAATTAATGTGGTTTCATTCTCACGCAATGTGGTTCTGAGCGGCCCGTTGTTCTCACCTAATGTGGTTTGAAAGTGAGCGATGTTATCGGTTTGAGCCGTTTATGTTCTCAGTTCGCTACACCTACCACTCGGATTGCCAAATAATCTCAGCCGGGCTCCACGGTCGTTCGCGTTCGATTCGTTCTTGCTCGCGCGCAAACATTTCATCGATGAGGCGGTCCTCACGCTCTTGATGCTCTCGAATAGCTGCC
>Ga0209656_10001803_pt1 | contig 14013 bp, 14 predicted proteins | sample BogFormECP12_OM2_FD_188239 | JGI IMG/M metagenome (GOLD analysis project Ga0209656, IMG submission 188239) | Bog forest soil microbial communities from Calvert Island, British Columbia, Canada - ECP12_OM2 (SPAdes) (version 2) | ecosystem: Environmental > Aquatic > Freshwater > Wetlands > Bog ... | reverse complement strand
CAAAATTTCTGTTGGCATACAAGCCCCGTCCGGGTCCGCGCAAATAGGTGCCGCCAAATGTACCTGCAATCCTTTGAATCACGGGCGCGATTTCAGCGTCGGAATCGTCCGAAATGACCACTTCAAAAGGTTGGTCCTCCTGCGCCCGTAAGCTGATGAGAGTCCGCTCGAGGGAGACCGGGCGGTTCCGTGTGACCAAGGCCACGCTGAGCTGTATGCTCGGGTCCATTCTCAGATCGGTCGCTCACAACCCTGGGACGAAGGCCTCACCGTGTTTCCTCCTTCTTCCTAATTAAGTCCAATTTTCCTCCCAAGCCGCTTCCTGAGCGGCTTTCGCCAGGCATCTGGCGACCAACTCGGGACGCTCACAGGTTGGGACGACTACTGAAATCATCGGCGTGTCCAGAATTGATAGTGTGGACAGACCAGGCTGACGAGCGCGGCCGCAGCGTCTCCTGCCTTCAGATCTGCCGCCACCATCACCTTCAAAGCGTAATTCAATTGGCGCAAATAATCCCGCATTCCCATTCCATCCGGCGTGTTCCAACGGGTGTAACGTTCGAGTACTTCGCAGACTGTATTGCTGCCAACGGAGCAGGCGAACAGACTTGGATCGAACACGACGGAATAGCCTGCATCCCGCAGCCGTCGCCCCAGATCACCGTCCTCTCCATGACGAAGGGTCGCATTGAAACCGCCGACGCTCTCAACAGCCGATTTCCGAACGACAAAGCATCCAGAAGCCAGCGCTGCGTCTCGAGACACGGTGCGCAAGAGATCTGATCGAAAGAGGTGGCGGCCACGCCAACGATTTGCAACAGTCGCAGATCCGGCTTCTTTGATCCATCCGAAAACGGCCGCCACACACTCGTCATCGAACCAGGGCAAAGCACTAGATAGAAAATAGCGGTCGAGCATGAGTGACGCGTCGCACCCGAGCACCAGCTCAAAGCGGGCCTCCTGCATCGCTCTCGCTCTAGCCGCGCCACGGCCCTGATTGCACTCCAGACGGACGACTCTCACGCCTCCAATCTGGCCGGAATCGTCCGTTGAACCGTCATCGAGCACAAAAACCTCGGCCGCGGGAGTGACCTGATCGAGAATCGATTCGACCGCCGGGCGAATGGCCGCCCATTCGTTGTAACAAGGCACATATGCACTGACTTTTTTCGGTGCTGTCCGCATTAACGCTCGCAAATTTCCAAAGCGCTTGATTTGACACAGGAATATATCAATCCAGGCTTTGTTTCGATTCATTAATTCCTGGTAGAAATGCAAGCTGCTCAATGAGATTCAAGAATGAGCCCCAAGAGGTTTAACAGTACTCAAAAACGGGTTTTGAATACCCTGATTTCGGGGACTTGTTTCGTCTTCAGGGAAAAAACTTTGGCTCTGGCTAAGCTTGTCTTGCCGTTTCTGCCATTTGGAAAGGCAATCGCAGTCGCGTCTATTCTAGTCGAGAAATTTCCAACGACACATGCAACGAAGCCGTTCTATGCAACAGCCCGACCGCGGTGGAGGCGTACTTTTGTGTTCCGCCTCAACCCCTACTGCCCGCTATCGAAGTTGTTTGCCCTGACGGGGTTATTTCAGCCGGAAATTACAGAGAAGCTGATAAAAGGAAAACGGCGAGGAGTGCTCGTAGATATCGGCGCAAACTTTGGATACTTTTCGGTTTTGTGGTTATCGAAGCGGAACACCGAGGTTCTGGCCGTCGAGCCAATCCGCGAAAATTACGAGCTGCTAATCGCGAATCTTGGTCAGTTCGGACGTCGCGCAAAGACAGTGATGTGCTGCCTAGGTGAACAGACTGGGGAAGTAACCATGAGTTACGATCCCGAGTACCCAATGCTTTCGAAAATTAACCCACACGCAGCTCATGGCCAACGAGTAGAGATGCGAATGCTTCGCGATGTTTTAGAAGAGACCGGAACTGCGATCATTGAGGTGCTCAAATGCGATGCGGAGGGACACGATATTCGGATACTCAGCGGTGCACATGAGATTTTCGAAGAAAAACGCATTCGCATGGTATTCTTCGAATGGCGGACTTGGGACGGGGAACGCGCCTCGGGACTCGAAGAGTTCTGCCAACTTCTTGCCACGAATGGTTATCGGCTAGTCTGCAACAAAAGCGAGTCCGATTGGTGCTATGAGCTTCTGAACGCTCAGCCGGAACAAATTCAAACGCCGTGACCTTCGCAGCAGAGACGAGGACGATCTGATTGCGGCTCCGCCAGTAATGTGCCGTTTCATCTTGTCTGTTCGGCTTTGAAGAAGCAAAGCGGGACGCTTCGGCCTACGCCTTCTGTCTTTGGGCCTTGGTTTAAACCGGTTCGCCGCCCATCATACTCTTGTATAGCCGCAGGTGCGCTTCGATCATTGCGTCTTCGCTGAACTTTTCAACGACCGTTCGGCGGGCGTTTTCGCCGATCATTGGGATCCGGGCTCGCGAGCGCAGGGCGCGATCCAACGCCTTCGCCAGGGCATCGCCGGAGATCTCCACCGCAAGAAAACCGTTCTGACCGTCCGTGATCTGCTCGACTACGCCGCCGCTGGGTGTTGCCACGACACAGCAGCCCGAAGCCATGGCCTCCAGGATCACGCAAGGAAAATTCTCAGCCGGCGAGGCGAAAAGAAAAATGTGCGATTCGGCATACAACTCTGCGATTCTCTTTCGATCCGCGATGTAGCCGAGATCCCTCGTGCGATACCCCTTCTTCAATCGAGCGATTGCCCAACTGCTGTTTGCCCCGACAAAGGTTAACTCAACTTCAGCGGGTTTCACCAGGTTCAGGGCCTCCTGCACAATGTTATATCCTTTGTGTGGATCCTGAAAATTTCGGCTTACGATCAGGATCTTTAATTGATGTGATTTTGACTGCGCCGGCGTGAATCTGTTGGGATTAACCCCATTCGGAATATGGTGCAGCTTCCATCCTGTTCCGACCTGACTGCATCGAATCGCGTCGAACATGTATCTCGATGGCGCTATCACGTTAACTGTTAGTTCGCCGAGCGCTGCAATCTTCCGGTACAATTCTCCGGTTGTCCGATCAACATCACCGATCGGCCAAAGGCCAAGTTGCGGACAATGACCACATTCACGGAGATAACCTGGGCATCCCCTCGGATGATCGCATCCGCCGGTGACGCCCCAGAGTCCATGAAATGTCCAGACCACGCGCTTCACGCGGATTAATCGGGCTAGAGCTTCGATAGACGCGTAATCCCCGTGGAAGTTATGAATATGAACGATGTCCGCAGGATCGTATTGGAGTTTCGCGAAATGTCGATTCGTCCATTCGAACGTCGGAAACAATTTTTCCATCACATTGTGCAGGCGGGAATGATTCAACCTGCTAAGCAGACGCGGATACATCACCTCCGCGTTTAAACTGGGCGACTCGGGAACCAAAAGCCGTGTATTCGGGATGCGCGATCGAAGCTGATGAACGACGGTCTCGGCTCCGCCAAATTGCAATTGGTTGTTGACCAGGAGAATTTCCATGACCGCTTCAGCCCCGCTCCGTGCGCGTCAGTCGCCGGCCCAGCCTGATGCCGGGTCTTTCGACAAACCGGAAGAGCAACTCCGAGAAAAAAATCGTGAGAGGGACCGCTGCAATCAATAACCCAAGAAACATCCCCTGGCGATTCACGCGCGGAATCAGCACCAGAATGAAAGATTGAACCAGCCAGATACAACTCACATGACCGAGATAGGTCGAATATGAGATCTCTCCGAGTCGTTGGACCCACGGGAGATTCAACAGCGCTCTGAACTTCGAGATTCCGCGCGTCTCATTGTCACCCAGGGCGAGGGCAAAAGCAGCAGTCCAAAGCGCGAGGGGAATAGAGAGTGTGAACCATAAAACCGCGGGCGCGGTGAAAAAGAATAACAACCACGGAAGATTTTTATGTTTGCCCCTGATTTCAGTAAAAATCCAGTAACAGCTTCCGCCGACAAGGAATAGCAACAGTTTCTGAAGAAGGAACGACTGCATTGGAAACAATGAATCCATGATCGCACCACAACGCATCAAAACGAGAATCGATCCTGTACCCAGAGCAAACCAACCAATCGGTCCCAGCCTTTTGCATATCAAGGCCAGAAGCGGGGCACACAGATAGTACTGCCACTCCAGCGAAATGCTCCAGGCCGGCGCTACAAAGGATGCCGCTGAATTGGGCAGCATGCTGTTCGGGACAACGCCATGCATCATCGGCAGATGAGCGATCAGATGGGCCCAGAAATGTTGGCGTTCGCTCTCCCAGTTGGCAATAGAGATGCGAAGCGTTACCGGGTCTGCGGGCCAGCCTGCCGCAAGAATCAATCCGAGCAACGGGCGAAGTAAGAGTGCAATCAACAGTGTAACTGCGAAAACAGGGAACAAACGAAGGAAACGTCTCCCGATAAAGACAAAATAACCCTCCTGTTTTTCCGCGAGTAACTTCGTGATCACAAAACCACTCAAGATGATGAAAACGTCGACGGCATATTCGCCCTTTGCAAGGACTCGGACAAAGGGTGGCAACGTCTCGTAACGAAAGCCGGAAGACAACAGAATGTGGTCGAGCACAACCCACCAACTGAGGAAGCAACGCAGACCGTCAAACTCGCCGATTCGCGTGACAGGCCTTGCCGCGGTGCTGGTAGTCTCTGGATGTGGAGCAAACAAAAGCGGTATCCTGGCCCCTCGTAGGCGAAGGCTCCAGCCTTTGCCAAGTCGAAATCGAACAAAAGCTGGAGCTTTCGCTTACTACGCTAAGTTGATAAGGCCCTCCGTCCAAACCTTCGCGCAAACTGCCATAAACGGCCTGACGTGAATCTTGCCAGCCGGGATCGCCGATACATTTGAAACGCCATTGGCCCGAGCACCCAAGAATCGAGGCAAATCGAAAACCAAATCCTTTCGATCACCCTCCGGAAACTGGCTGGTTGGTAGACTCGGTTTGCCACTGACAGTCCCACTAGCCATGCCTCGGCTTCTGTGAGTTGCTGCGCATCGGCATCGGCTGACCACGCGGTTAAGCGACCGTGGAGATCAACGCGACTTACCAGTCCAAGCCTCTCGAGCTGAAGCTTGTGAATCGCGGCCACAGACTTTTTCATCCTGTCCGAAAGTCTTTTGCTGATCCCGTGTTGATGTTCGCGGTAGGCCGAGAGAACTGCGTTGAGCGGTAAGAAAGATTGATCGGGAGCTATGCGTGCCCAAAGGTCATAGTCTTCCGCCGGCTCAAACTCGGAACGATACGGTTGCCAGCGACAACGGCGCAGCAGGACTGAAGACTGGACGATACAGTTTCGGAAAAGCAGCGTTGCCGGAACCTCTTCGGGCGATGCCGGCTCCAAGGAACCAAGAACCCTGCCCCGATCGTGGATAATCTCGGCTCGACTGTAGACGACATCGAAACTCCGCCCAGTCTCTAACGCCTGCACCTGGATTTTCAATCGCTGCGGTTTGGCCAGATCATCCGCATCAAGAAATGCCAGATAGTCACAATCGCTCTTTGCAACTCCGGCGTTTCTTGCCGCGGCAGCACCCTGGTTGTTTTTGAGCCGTATCGTCTTAACGCGTTGATCGTGTTCGAAGCTTTGAAGTATCTCCAAGCTTTCATCTGAAGAGCCATCGTCGACCGCAATCAATTCAAAATCGCGGAAATCCTGACTAAGCGCACTTTGGATCGATTCCCGGAGGAATGGAGCGCTGTTGTAAACCGGCATGATGACCGAGACGCGGGGCACAGCAGACTGTTAACAGAAGAAAACAAAGTTTAAAAAGCTCAAGTTCGCAACGCCATTTGCTTAAATGCGGCTTTAAATCGGTTTTCCCAAGTGTGGTCGCTCAAACAGCGGCGACGTCCGGCGTTGCGAATCCGTTCGCGTAGATCGGGTCGTTTGAGGTAAAAACGAATCTTTTCGATTAGTTCATCTTTATTCCGGTAGCACGCGATCTCCGAATCAATTTCGAAGAATTCTTCGAGTTCGTCCTGGTGTTCCGTGAGATAAAACCCGCCGCTCATGGGCACTTCGAAATCACGCAACCGAATCTGAGTAATTCTTTCTGCTGCATGTTCGTTCGTCCAACAGCCGGCAAATCCGAGATTGATCTTCGTCCGGCTAAAGGTTCGTACAAGCGCCTCATCGGACAATATTCCGCCGATCAGGCGCGGAGCGATTTTTGGACCACCGTCTTCTTTACCGCGACGCGTCCCGAACAGTGATGGCCGCCGTTTTCGAAAGTACTCCCACCCTTGCCCCCACACGCGCACATCCACTTGATGCTCTGCGAGCCATTCTATCAAGGCTGGTCGCTCGCCATACGCTTGACCGATAAATCCCGCATCGTACACCTCGCGGCCAGGGTGCGGACGGTAAATTTCAGGATTCGCAGCTTCCTGGCAATAGATTGGATTCGCGCCGATGCGCCGATAATCTTCAAGCCGGAATTTCTCGGGAACAAGGCAGAAATTGTATTCTGGCGCGATCTCGCTGACCAAATGAAACTGGTACGAAGCGTTACAGAACCAGTTGGTGGTCGTGATACCGAGCGAACCGATCTGGCGGATTATGCCAGGCCGGACACAAGCGTTATAGAAATAGCTAAGAAAGAGATCGATAGGCTGCTTCGCATGGGTCTTTGTCACTTGAGAGAGTAACGCGTCGCTGAGCCGGGGTCTGTTCCGGCCGATAAATTCGCGTTGAACGGGATCGGAAGGATCCAATTGTTGGAAAGTGCGATCCAGGTCGTATTCGAAATCGACGATCTCGTGTCCCAGTTTAACAAGAGAACCGCGCAGATTCTCACGCCAAAGATTCGACCTGAATTGGCTGTTGGGTGAATTGGCGACTGCGTAAAAGATCCTCATTCAAGTGGAACATAGCAAGCCGGATAGCACTCTGGTAGGGTGAAACTCCGCCGCGCTGTTCTTTTCTCACCGATCAAACGGTTGACGGACGGGATTTCATGATAAATTAATCTATCATGAAAACCGCATCGGTAGCGGACCTTCGCAATCACTTTCGGCGTATATCAGCATGGATTGAAGAGGGCGAAGCCGTCGAGATTGTGAAACCTGGCAAGGCATTTGCCCGGCTTCTACCAATCGCGCAGCCGTCAAAGGCTGCGCAGGTAGACTTCCAAGGGCAGCGCAAGAGGATCTTGGGCAGCCGCGTCTTCTCGTTAACCGAGGTGAAGTCAATGGGTGACGCAGAGATTGAAGGCGAGGAAGGATGAGCGCCTTCGCTGATACCTCGTTTCTTTGTGCTCTTTGGAAGTAAGACCTTGAGGCCAAGAGTAATTACTTGCGCCGAAGACAACCTGGATTGGAAACTCCTGGGATTCTCACCCTCATGTTCAGCCGATGGTTACGCGCGGTCGGGCTCGATTGGGCCTGCTTCTACACCGGTCTGAAAGGATTACGACGGTTTTGGTCTGATTATCGGCGGGTCATCAAACTGAACTCCGCAGCCGGTAATCCTTGGAATATCCGGGCCAGTTATCCTTGCCTGCACGATTTCTACGGCGAAAGCGGTGTGGCAAGCGGGCACTATTTCTACCAAGACCTGCTCATCGCACAGAAGATTTTCGAACGACGCCCGCTGAAACATGTAGACGTGGGCTCCCGGATTGACGGGTTTGTGGCGCATGTCGCAAGCTTCCGCGTGGTAGAAGTTCTGGACATCCGACCTTTAAATTCGGTCATCCCGAATATCATTTATCATCAGTGCGATCTTCTGGATGTCCCCTCAGAATTTCATGGGTGTTCTGATTCCCTCTCCTGTTTGCACGTGCTCGAGCACCTCGGCCTTGGCCGATATGGGGACCCAATCGATATTGACGGCCACATCAAAGGTCTGATCAATCTGACAAAAATGTTGAAGCCCGGCGGCAGCCTCTATTTGTCGGCGCCGTTTGGCGTGGAGCGAATCGAATACAATGCTCATCGTGTGTTCGATCTGCGAACACTTTTAGCCTTGATCGAAAGATCTCTGGAGATTGTGGAGTTCTCGATGGTCGACGACGCGGAGGAGTTGCACGTCAATGCGGATCTGCAGTCCGCCGTCCGGCGCTCGAGCCGCTATCAATTCGCTCTGGCGATCTTCGAATTGCGTAAACCTGAGCCGTAAGCGAACCGTCCCGGTTTGCCTCTCTAACGATGTAGCCTACGGCGACTTGAATTTTTCAATCCGTCGCCGGAATTTTCGCCAGAGCTCTCGACCCGACACATATCTCGACGGCGATTCGGTCCGCTTGACAAGTTCCTGACCTTCGAGCCCGGACGGAATCAATTCGCCTATATCGTTAGTTTCTCGGGTACGAATCTGTACGGCCCACTCGAAGCCCTGGAAGAAGCTCTCCTTCATCGCTTGAAGCACCTCGTGGTAACCGCTCTCAAGAGTCATGCGCAGAAATTGTTGGATGGGACCAAAGTCACCCAGGGTGGTTTCGCGTTTTGGCATCCAGAGGATCTCACTATCCTTGTAGGCGACCAGGTTCATGTGCTCTCCAAAATTATACAGATACTCATAGTAAATCGTCGGAAATTCGAGGTATCCGCGCGCGGCGACCCGGGTGAGCTCTCTGACGAAGGCTTCAACATCGTCGACATGTTCGAGCACGTGCGAACAGATGACATAATCGAACTCTTGATCGCGAAAGGGAAACCTGCCTCCGTCGTAATAAACAACAGGTCCGTTCAATTCGATCGCCGGCAAGCCTCCTCTTTGACGAACTGCTTCGGCCCCTTCGAAACGCTTTTCCAGAAACATTTGTGAACGAGGATGCGGCGTAGCGCCCGGACCAACTTCCAAGACGCGGTCGCTGGCTAAGAGGTGAATTCTTTCCGGGAAGAACATACCTAAGAAATACCAGTGATTTCTGGTCGAAAAAAGCTCGTGATGAATCCTGCGCCGGACGCCCGGTGCGGTTGTTCACCGTCCGCAAGATCCGCAATCGAAACCTGAGCCAATTCCTCCCGATAAAACAGGCGTCTTTCGAAAGAAGAGAGTCCGACTGCAATGGTCACTTGCCCCGCGCTGAACGAAAAATCGCACGGGAACTCAACCAAGTAGTCCCCTCTCTGGAGGTCGGTCGCACGAGACCAAACGGTGACCAGCGGGATGGAGTCCAGGGTCCGAAGTCCCACCGCGACTATGCAATGCTCCAACGCAGCCGAAATCTCGAACTCCACTCGAATCTGCCAACGCTCACCGAGTTTAATAGATCCGGTGATCTCACCTTTCCCATCGAAGGTAGTGACGACCAGTCTCTTGATCGGTTGGACCAAATCCTCCGGGGCAAGCGCGACGACCGCTCGCTGTTTATCCGCAACGGTCTGCAAATACTCCGCAACTACTTCTTGAGGACTTCCTATCGCTCGAAGCATTCCCCGGTCGAGCAGCGCAACGCGCTGACAAAGCTTTGAGATCGCTGCCATATTATGACTCACAAACAGGATTGTTTTCCCCTGGCTTAAGGCAGCTGATTGCATTCGGGCCATCGATTTTTTCTGGAACTGCAAGTCCCCGACAGCCAGAACTTCGTCCACGATCAAAATCTCGGAATTCAGGTGCGCAGCAACGGCAAAGGCCAAGCGCACATACATCCCGCTACTGTAACGTTTTACCGGAGTGTCCAGAAAAGCCTCCGTCTCGGCAAAGGCCACGATCGAGTCGAACCTTTCATCGATCTCGGGACGACTCATACCGAGAATAGAACCGTTCAGGTAGATATTCTCTCTTCCTGTCAGTTCCGGGTGAAAGCCTGTCCCGACTTCCAGCAGACTACCGACACGCCCGTAAACGTCGATGCAACCCGTGGTGGGCTCCGTGATTCGGCTTAGGATCTTCAGCAGAGTCGTCTTTCCGGCGCCATTTCGCCCGATGATTCCGAGCACTTCACCGCGATGGACGTCCAGCGTCACATCTCGAAGCGCCCAAAATTCTTCCTTCTTTGGAGCCATCGAGCGCCCGGAAAAGAAATCGCCGATGGCTTCGCCTAAAGTCGTCGCGCGTTTCCGCTGCGGGAAGATGCGGTAGACCTTGCCGACTTTATTGACCGATACCGCGAGATCGCTCATATACAAACAAATCGCGACAAGGTAAGCGAACCGTCTCTGTTTGCAGGGTTTTTTGGGGGGGGAATGCAAAGCTCCCCTGAGTCAAGCGTCACTTTACCGGCCTCAACTGCCGTCACCGTGTGCAGCTCGTTATTGCGCAACCGGGTTCCGCCAGCTCGGATGTTCTTCGTGATTCGGACTGTCTCGCCGACGGACAGCGCAACCGATTCGGTCCGGAACAGGGAAGAATTTACCGGCCTGCGCCAGGGGAAGAAACCGCCGCTCTCCGTTACGCTCTACTACAATTTCCTTTCGGCCCTGGTATCCGTCGCCTGGCACTGTTCACCGGCTTCTAACCCGACTTTCTCCAGAGACGGCGGGGCCACCAACCTTGCAAGTCTGCATCGCCGATAAATCTGAAATGAAAATGGACCGACCGACCACGAATCGAGGCAATTGAGTAGCAGAGCACCGCGACGACTCGTCAAATATCGCGAGAGCCCCTGAGGCTGCTCGCCGAGCATTCTGGTATTTCAGCCTCACACAACCGGAACGAAATAGTTGCAGGAAGTTCGCGCTGTCTTCTCGGCGCAGAAACCCAATAAATCAAGGGTGATGACGACGAGCGCGAGGACGATTCGCTAACTTCGCGATTGGGTTGAATCATCCCAAAAATCCCTCTCGTAGATAAAATACAGTGAGTCCCTGCCGCAGAAACCGTGAATACGATAAGCCCTTCAGGAACTGCGTTATGCGCTCCTCTGCCTCCGCTGAAATGGCTTCGACGGAGATAATACTCGGTTCGTAACGAACAAAGTCCAAGGACTGAAGAACCGCTAAGTCGTGACCTTCACAATCGATATTCAAGTAGTCGATGCGACTGGACCGAAGGCGTGTCTGGTCTAGAGCTTCCGTCAAAGTGAGAGTTCGAATTGTCTCGATCCGGCGTGGCGGTTCACCACTGACAGAACGCTCGTGATTTTCCGAATTCAGAATTAAACGTGTTGTTCCGGGATCACTATAAAAAGCAACCTTTGAATTCCCTTTTCGATCATAGATCGCGGCGCAGACGTTCTCGTCGGTCGGTCGCAGCCTATTGAAGCGCGCGATTCGCTCTGGCTGCAAATCGATATTCACGCCACGCCAACCAGCTTTGTACAGGAGCAGAGTGTTTGATCCCGAAATCGGGTCAAATGCTCCAACATCAACGTATACACCGTGCTTAATTCCACCGCTCTTCGCGAGGAAGGCCAGGATTACGTCCTCACCGAATTGAGAAAGCGTAATGCGTGACTGGAGCAACTCTTCACGGGTCAAGACCGGAATCTGGTTCCGACAAACAAAGCGAAGAGCGGCAACGAGCGGTCTGGTCGCAAAATCGGAGAAACGCTCGCGGGCTGTGTGGCCTATTGTTCGAAGCAAGCCCGTCAGTTGCATAAAATCGCGCCTCCGACAGCGTGAGGAATTGAAAGGTTTCGCTATCCTTCGATTATACGGGTCGCGCCAGCTCCTGGAGGGCAAATTTTGAAATCGAGCCAGCAAGGAGCAAAATCCGGAGATTTAAGACCTGCGGGAGCGATCATTCGTTAATTCGGTTGTTCCGTCATCCAAAGCTAGCCAGACAGATTGGAAACATGCGATATGAGGGTGGGTAAAAAAAAGCGAATATGCGGTCCCAAATCTCAATCCGGCGGCTAATCAATTCCTTCTTTCGTCGCATCCGCTTGGGGCCATCTTCCTGCTATGCGAGAGAATATTCAAGCACCTTTCCTTTCTCAGAGATACGAGTCGATGGCCTCGAGAGTCCGGTCGCAGAGCGGATGAAGTGGTACGCTACACGACCGCAAAAGAGCTACTTTTTTGATTATAACCGCATAGCGATGAGTGATCCACAGTTCGGCTGGTTGATCCATGGGCACCAGGTAATTGTGGAATCTGTCCCATTCGGAGTGCGCCACGGTTTGTCGAACCCCTCCCTATTTGCCTACTACTTTAAGAAGAAGCAAATAACACCGTTTGCAATGGCTGCGAGCATTCGATACGGCTGGGAGAATTATTGGCATTTTTTCAATGATGCTCTTGGCGAATTATTCGGAATCCCCCGTGATACGCCGATTGTTGTGCCTGACTTCGTCCAACGGACCCCCTATATTCGCGAAGCTTTCAAAAGAACACAATGGTTGGCACAGAGACGCTGGGTTTATCAAGACCAGAAAACTTGGGTGAAAGCTCGTCGCTGGGTATTCTGTAGAAATCGAGCAAACAATCTGGAGTACCTGGATCGAATACTTGATCAACTCGGTGTACCGAAGGCTACATCGCAGCCCGGAATGAAGGTCTTCATTAGCCGGAGGTCCGCTACGTCTCGTCGGATTAAAAATGAGCAACAGATTGGGGAGATTGCGCAACGGGCCGGTCTCACTGTCCTGAACACTGCCACTATGACTCTTGATCAGCAAATAACGACCTTTTCCCGTGCTGAAATCGTTGTGGGGCCCCATGGCGCTGGCCTCACCAACATTCTGTTTCGTCGAAGTGGGAAGCTTAGGCTGCTGGAGATCTTCCCGAAAGATCTTATAGCTCCGCATTACTTCTGGCTAGCGAAACTTTATGGCCATGATTATGCATCAATGCTGGGAGGAGAGGTTATTGACGGGGAGTTCGTCGTAGATCCCAAGGTTTTCGAACATCATCTCGAGACTGTCATTTCAGGTCGGTCCTTGCCTTAGGAGGTACCGAATCAGACGAACTTGCCGGTTGCTCAAGCGCCTTGTCGAGGGCATGGACCGCTTGATGATCGCCGCCGATTTACGGTATTCGCCAATCGCTTTAACCAAGTCCTCAATCACGGATCGCCGATGCGCGAGCGCTTTTCTGACCCCATCGCGGACAAGTCGACCCTCGATGCCAATGTTCTTTACCGCGGACGGGGTGAGCATGACCCCGTGCTCCTGCAAGATGGCACGCAATGCTCATGCGCCTCGTTCGCTTGTTTGACGGTCGTTCTTTCGGTTCCCTCTATAACTATAACTGGATCGAATAAGCTATTGTCGCGTACATTGTAGACTGGTTTTGGCAGCTCTTCTTGAATGCCATTCTCGGTGCCCGATTCCTTAGTGCACCAAGGTTGATATGCCCGGGGCAGTGCTCGGTTCATAAGCCCAGCTTCATCGGCAATCTCTTCCAACACTACATGACATCCGCAAATTCTCGTTCGGCACGCCGAAAAAGGAACAGGCCAAACACCAGAGTGAATGCTGACACGAATAACGAGTAGGCCACTTCCAACCCTCGGAAATGGCCTTCGCGCAGCAAGCTCCAGCGCAAACCCTCAAATAGCGGCACTAACGGATTCAACAGAAATAAGCCTCTCCACTTCTCGGGAACCGCGGCAGATTGGTAAGCTACCGGACTGGCATAGAATGAAAGTTGCAGAAGGACTGGAGTGATGTGCTGCACATCGCGGAAACGAGCCGAGAGAACAGCGCTGATAAGGCCCAGCCCAAACGCGAATATCAACAAAATGCCGAGCCAGACCGGCAAAGTGATAATTTCCCAACCGACGGAAGGGCCTCCTATAATCGTGAGAAGCAAGAATAGCGCCATCGCAACGCTGACATCGAGGAGGGCCGAGAGCACAGCCGAACCAGGCAGGATGAGCCGCGGAAAAAAAACCTTCGAAATTAGGGCCGAATGCTGAATAAGCGAGTTGCCGGATCGGACAAATGTGGCGCTGAAAAGCGACCAACCGATGAATCCGCCCAACACAAAAACGAAAGCCGAGCTTCTCTCAGGCTTGATGATGCCCGCTACGGTGCCGAAGACAAACGCGAGGATCCCAGACGCGAGGAGCGGCTGTAGAACTACCCAGGCAACGCCCAACGCGGTTTGACGGTACCGAAGCTTGATGTCCCGGATGGCGAGAGCAGCAAGGAGCCCACGAAAATCCCA
>Ga0209656_10001802_pt1 | contig 14016 bp, 13 predicted proteins | sample BogFormECP12_OM2_FD_188239 | JGI IMG/M metagenome (GOLD analysis project Ga0209656, IMG submission 188239) | Bog forest soil microbial communities from Calvert Island, British Columbia, Canada - ECP12_OM2 (SPAdes) (version 2) | ecosystem: Environmental > Aquatic > Freshwater > Wetlands > Bog ... | reverse complement strand
TGCGAAACAGGAATCGCCGCTCGGCTTCGCCCAAGCTTGCGAGATCGCGCGCAACCCCGTCACGCATGGCGTAGACGACGCGTCCCGCACTCGGATCGAGCTGCCCCGACAGCACCTGCAGCAGTGCATCGGCGCGTCCACCCGCCACACCCGCAGCGACGATCGCCCCCGCCAGCAGCCAGATCCGCCCGAACGCCTCGAACAGGTTGAGGCCGAGCTGGGTGCGGGGCGCGCGCGTGGCGCTGATCCAGCGCCTGTCGGCGTGGGCGATGATGCGTTGCGCCACCCATGCGGCCGCCCCGATCGCGTAGCCGACCGCGGATGCCCCGAGCGAGAGCGCCACGGGCACCAGGAGCACGACGAGGATCACGTCCAGGTAGTGCAGGATCACCATCGCGCTCCTGCGCAGGAGCGCGGCGGCGGCGGGCCGCTCAGGGGATGCCCGATCGTCTGTCTGCAGGTGCACAGGGGCCACGGTCGAGCGCTTCTCCATCACCCCTACGGCACCCGGGACACGATCGCGCCCGGCGGCGGACAGGTCGGCTGGCTCTTCGCTTGAGTGCAGGGCGGTCATCGGTGTAGGGCCACCCTACAGACGAGAAAGTCCGCGCGCTCTGTTGCGGCGGAACCGTCGAAGCGTCCCTCAACTGTCTGCGGCGGCTCGCGCAGTCTACCTGGTCTTCAACTTCGTAACAAGTTTGTGACATGCGGTACGGGGTGCCGGAACCGCCGACCGGAGCCCGCCGGCGCGGATTGCACCCAGCGCCCTGGATCCCACCTCGAGCCGCACGATCGCCGCTGCCAGCGTGATCGCCACGAGGCCGCCGAAGAGGTCGAACACGTAGTGGTTGCCCGTGGCGAGCACCGCGAGGGCGGTCACGCACGGGTACAGCGCGGCCAGCGCGCGCGCCCAGCGGCGTCGCGTGATCTGCCACACCGCCAGCGTGCACCACACCGCCCAGGCGATGTGCAGCGAGGGCATCGCCGCCAGCTGGTTGGCCTGCGAGGCCAGCGCACCGGTGTGCCAGGAGCCCAATGCGTGGGTGGACGCCACGACGTCGGTGAAGCCCGGGAGCATGCGCGGGGGCGCCACCGGGTACAGCCAGAAGACGACGAACGCGAGCACGTTCACGATCACGAGCGTGTTGCGCAGGGGCCGGTAGCAGTCGGCCCGCGCCCACCACAGCCAGCCCAGCAGCCCGAGGGTGACCACGAAATGGGCGTTGTCGTAGTAGTCGGAAAGGAGCAGACCAAGCGTGTGATGGCCCGCCAGCCAGCGGTCCAGCGTGAGCTCCGGGTCCAGGTGCAGCCACTGCTCCGTGTGCAGGATCCCGCGGGCGTGGCCGAGGGCGAGATGCACGCGCAGTGGCGCCAGGTTCGTAATCGCGTCGTACACCCAGCACAGCCAGGCGATCACGAGCACCTCGACCCACCAGCGAGCCCGGACGTGCATCTGCGCGCGAACCCTCGTCGAGTCCGCCGGGTAGCCCCGTGCCGCACCGCTCGCCGCGGCGCCGCCGATGTCGATCGAAACCGCTCCTGGCAAGACTCCGATCTTATCCGCCGGTCCAGAGGCCCACCGCGAAGTGGCCTACAGGGCGGTCACGGAGAGCCTACGGCGCCACCGCCTGCAGGCGGCGCGAGGCGAGAAGGTCGAGCACTCGCGGCAACGCTGCCGCGGTTCGCCGCCAGGAGCCCGGGGCAGAGTAGTCGTCGGCGTCGTGCAGGAGCAGCACCGATCCCTCCCCGGCGTCCTTGGTCACGAGCGCCGCAATCGACTCGGGTGTCGCGCCGGCCTCCCAGTCCTTGCCGAAGTGGCTCCACAGAAGCGTGCGCCAGTGGTTCCGGCGCGCGACCCTCAGCGCCGAGGAGTTGAGCACCCCGTAAGGGGGGCGGTAGAGCTCTATGGCGCGGTCGGTGGCCTCTTCGATCGTGTCCTGCGCGCGCGCGATGTCCTCCCTGACCTGCCACGGCGTGAGGCGCAGCTGATTTCGATGGCGATCGCAGTGCAGGCCGACGCCATGGCCCGCCCCGACGATCTCTCGCACGAGCGAGGGGTTGCGCCGCACCTGCTCACCCACCAGGAAGAACGTCGCGCTGATCGCGTGGCTCTCAAGGATCTCGAGCACGGCCGGCGTGCCGAGCGGGTGGGGGCCGTCGTCGAACGTGAGCGCGAAGCCGGCGCCGCTCGAGGTGCGATCCTCCAGGCCGAGCGGCGCGCGCATGGAGGGCCAGATCCAGGCCGCTAGCCCCGGCAGCAGGTAGCTGGCCATCGCGGCCGAAGCCAGCGCGCGCGCTACGGGACTGGCGGGGCTGCCATCATCGGTGCTGGACATGGTCACTCTGGTGCTGGGCATAGGGGCGGCGGTGGGCGCGTCGGGCCTTTACAGCCTAGGCATCGCGTTGCAGGCGATGGACGCCAAGGAGGCGCCCCACGAGGAGCACCTGCGGCTGGCATTGGCCCGCAACCTGCTCGGGCGCGCGCGCTGGCTGGCCGGCACGGGCCTGTCGATGCTGGGCTGGCCGCTGCAGGTCGTGGCCCTCCTGCTGGCTCCGCTGGTCGTGGTCCAGCCGGCACTCGCAGCGGGCCTGTTGGTGCTCCTGTTCCTCGCGCAGAGGATGCTCGGAGAGCACGCCGGACGCAACGAGCACCTGGCGATGTGCGCGATCGTGCTCGGCGTGATCGGCGCGGCGCTCACGGCTCCTCCGAAGGGCACGACCGAGGCCTCCCACCTGACCATCACGATCGTGCTGGTGGCGCTGGCGCTGACGAGCGTGCTGCCCTATCTCTTCAGCGCGCTCCATCGGCACCCGCCGGCCACCGTCACGATGCTCGGGGCCGGCATGGGCTTCGCCTGGAGCGGAGTCGCGACCAAGCTGGCCTCCGACGACCTCTCGCAGGGGCACCTCGGCCTGGCGGCCGTGTGGGCGCTGTCCACGGCAGCGGCCTCGGGTGTGGCCGTGCTCGCCGAGATGAGCGCGTTGCAGGTGCGCCCGGCGATCCAGGTGGCGCCGGTCGTGTTCGTGACGCAGACCGTCGTTCCCGTAGCGCTCGCGCCGCTGCTGTTCGGCGAGCGCTTCAAGGACACGCCGCTCGGCGGCATCCCGCTGGCGATATCGCTCATCGTGCTGATCGGCGGAGCGGCGATGCTCGCCCGCTCGCCGCTCCTGCTGGCGCTCATGGAAGGTCAGCGGACAAGCCACGAGAGCGGCTCGACGCCCAGCCCGTCAGAGCGAAGCCAGGAGACGATCCGTTCCAGCCCGAGCACCGACGACGGCGACCCGACGCCCGCGACGACCACGACGTCACCGGCCCGGGCCGGCCGCTGAGGAAGGGTCCCGGTGGCGCTCAGTCGCAGTGCGCCTGCCACCAGCTTCGCGCCGGCGGTGCGCGCCATCACCATCTGACCCACCGTCAGGCCGCCCGTCGGCTGCAGGCAGTAGTAGCGATGACCGAGCCCCAGGGCCCGCGCCTGCGCGTGAAGCGTCCCCCCCGTGCGCACCCAGCGAAGCAGCGTCCCGGATTCTGGGATCGCGGGCAGGGTCTGGTCTCCGAGCGCGCGCAACTCGGCGACGCTCGTCGCCGAGGGCACATGCCCGCCGTCGGAGAACGTGACGTGGATGCCGCGACCTGCGAGCGCGGTGGCGAGGAGCGACACCTCGTGGGGGTTCGTACGCACGATCACGCCGACGTCGGGGCGATCCGTGCTGACCCGCGTCAGCGGGTGCACCCGCAGGATCTTTGCAGCCAGGGCGCTGACCTCGTCGGTCGACATCAGCCAGGTGCCGGCCGCCACGAGGAGCACGCACTGGGTGGCGAGTGCCACCGCTCGCAACCGCCAGGCCGGGATCGGGCGCACCCGGCGCGGGGTGTTCAGCACCACCTCCACGGCCGAGGGCTGCCCCGTGGCCTCCGGATCGCGTGGCGAATCACGGTTGGTCGTGCTCCCGGAATACGGCTCGGGACCCGCGGTGAAGCTGGCCTGCACCTGCTCGCGCAGCTCCCTGGCGTCGTTTGCGAGCCGCACCAGCTGCAGCGAGGCCATCGCACGGGTGTTCAGGCGCGCGTGGCCGACCGGCAGCCCGTAGGAGACGACCGGCGTGCCCGTGGCTCTTGCCTCGAGGCAGGTGACGCCGCCGGTGGAATGAACGAGCACGTCGGCCGCGGCCAGGACCTCGGGCATCCGGTCGGTGAAGCCGAGCACGCGAACGCGGGGCTCCCGGCGGAAGTCCGAGCGCAGCTTGCCGGCGAGCTGATCGTTGCGCCCGGCCAGGCAGACGATGCTGCTCACCTCGGGCACCCTGATGAACTCGCGCACCGCTCCCTCGATGTCGCCCACGCCCCAGCCGCCCCCCGAGACCACGACGACGCGGCCCTCCTCAGGCAGTCCCAGCGCCCGTCGTGCCGCGAGCGGGCTGCGCGGCTGCAGGAACTCCGCGGATATCAGCGGGCGTACCAGCCGCACGCTCCCGGGCCCCGCGATGCGCTCGACCGAGCCCATCGACTCGCCGTACATCACCAGATGCATGTCGATTCCCGGCTGCGCCCAGAAGAACAGGCCCGTCAGATCGGTGATGGTGGCCACCGTCGGGCACTGGACGTCTCCCGTGCGCCGCAGCCGCGCCAGCACCACCGTCACGGCCGGGTAGGTGGACACGACCACGTCGGGGTCATGCTCGGCGATCTTGCGCGCCAGCGGGCGTGAGCCGAACAGGCACAAGAGCCGGCTGGCGAGGATGCGGACCGGGGAGACGTGCTTGAGCAGCCAGTAGACGAGCGTGTATGTCCAGGGGAGGAAGCGCAGCTGTACGCGGTAGCCATCCTCGACCACGGGCCGCAGCAGGCGTCCCATGGCGGCGAGACCGTCGATGACGGTGACCTCCGCCCGCTCGCCGGACTCGGAGATCTGCTCGGCCAACGCCCGCGCAGCGGCCGCATGGCCCTCGCCGACGTCGGCGGAGAGGATCAGCACACGGCGTGGCGCGCCCTCTCGGTGCGCGGTGTTTTTGCGGTGGCGGCGTCGCATAAGAAGCTGCCCGGCTGTGGCCCGACACGCACGGTCGGCCACCGGGCCGCCACCGCGGGCGAAAGCCCCCCTGCCGGGGCAACTGCAACCACAGGCTAGCGGGCCGACGCAACGCTTGCAGGTTCCCCAGACGTAACAATGGGCTCATACAGGCCGCCAGTCCCACAGCCCACGCCCACACGGGCGAGCCGTCGACTGCGAGCACGAGCCCGGCGAGGGGTGCGCACCGCACCGAGGGAGCACTGCGCGCGCTGGGCGCGCTCGGCCTGCTCGGCGTTCTGAGCACCGTGTTCCTGTTGACGGCCGGCATCGCCACGCGGCCCTCGCAGTACGTCCCGGCGCGCGTCGGCGGCTGGCCGGGCTGGATGGCCGGCCCACTGGAGGGCCTCGGCGTGGGCATCTCGAGCGCCAGCTTCCAGGCGCTCATGCTGATCATGTGCGCGAGCTATCTGCTGGTGCTGGCCGGCGCCAGGGCCCTGCCGGCGCGCCCGCTCGCGGCGACGATCGTGCTGGCGTACGTGATCGTGCTGCTGGGACCGCCGCTGATCTCCCAGGACGTCTTCGGCTATCTGAGCTTCGCCCGCATGGGAGCCCTGCACGGCCTGGACCCCTATACGCACGTGGCGGCCGAAGCGCCCACCGACCCGGTGTTCCGGTTCGTCGGCTGGCCGTTCCTGCACTCCCCCTACGGGCCGCTGTTCACGCTCGCGAGCTACGCCACCGCGCCGCTGGGCGTCGCCGGGGGGCTGTGGGCTTTCAAGGCGGTCGCCGTCATCTCGAGCCTCGGCGCCGTGGCGCTGATCGTGAGGGCGGCCGGCACGCTCGGACACTCCCGCCGCTGGGCGGCGGCATTCGTGGGGCTGAACCCTGTGCTGATCGAGCTGACCGCCGGCGGAGCGCACAACGACACCCTGATCCTGTTGCTGCTGGCCGCCGCCCTGCTGCTGACGGCGGGCCAGAGCCCACGCTTTCGCGCCGCGGCTGCCATCGTGGCGATGAGCGTCGGGGTGAAGGTGGCGGCAGGCTTGACGCTGCCGTTCATGATCCTCGCGCCGCGGCGCGGGCGCGAGCGTCTGGCCGTCGCCACCAGCGCCGTGTTGACGCTGGCGGTGCTCGGGGCGATCGGCCTGATCGGCTTCGGCGTACACGCGCTGGGCTTCCTCAGCGCGGTGGGAGAACAGCAGCAGCTGGTGGCCACCCACAGCCTGCCCGCAGAGACCGCGCGTCTGGTGGGGCTGAATGGCACGCCATCGTGGTGGCGCCACCTGTTCCTGGCCCTCTTCGCGCTGGTGTTCGCTTTCGCGCTGTGGCGCACCGCGCGCGGCGCCGACTGGCGCGTCGCCGCGGGATGGGCGACGCTCGCGCTGCTCTTGTCGACTGCGTGGCTGTTGCCCTGGTATGCGACCTGGCCGCTGCCCCTAGCCGCGGTCAGCGGCAACCGGCGCCTGCGGGCCGCCACGCTCGTGTTCTGTGCCTACGCGGTCCTCATCCACCTGCCGCTGGCCGATCCCCTGCTCAGTCCCCAGCGCGCGCACAGGCACGTGGTCACCGCGGCCAGCCGAGACAGCGTCGATTTCCCCCGTTTCAAGATCTCTGACAACACCGGTTTCGATCTCCGCTGGTGAGGCCTCGGGGCGCAGGCGCCGCAGGCGCATCGTGTCCAGGCGCCTGAACTTGAGGATCTCGAGCACGTACACGAGGTAGACGCTGGCCGCCACCACCAGAAGCCCCAGCCCGACCATCACGAGCGTCCAGCCCGTGTGCAGATGACCTTTGTGGTCGCTGTAGGGGATGAACCGCAGCGCCAGCGCCAGCCCGGCGAGCAGCAGCGTCCAGGCGTACAGATAGGCGATCGTGCGCCTGCTCGAGAACCCGATGCGCGCCATGCGGTGGTGGAAGTGCTCGCTGTCGGGGCGATACATCGGCTGCTTGTACTTCAGCCGCTTGAGCACCACGAAGGTCGTGTCCATGAACGGCACGGCCAAGAGGATCAGGGGAAGCACGAACGACACGACGGCCGCGGTCTTGACCGCCGCCTCGACCGCGGTCACGCCCATCAGCAAACCGAGCAGGTTCGCGCCGGCATCGCCCATGAAGCTCGACGCCGGCGGAAAGTTGTAGATCAGGAAACCGAGCGCCGCACCCGCGGTGATCGCCGCAAAGACGCCGGGCTGCTGGCGCCCCAGGTCAAAGGCGATGACGGCCATCGCGGCGGCGATGATCGCGCACACCCCTGCCGCCAGGCCGTCGACGCCGTCTGAGAAGTTGACCACGTTCATCATCGCCACGAGGCCGATGACGGTGAGCACCGGCCCGGCATTCGTGACGCCCGCGTTGGGGAAGGCCAGATGACCCACGAAGGGGAGCGTGATCGCCTTCACCGCCACCCCGAAGTGAACGACGATCACCGCGGCCAGCACCTGCCCGGCGAGCTTCAGGAGCGGGGGCAGGTCGAAGCGGTCGTCCAGTGCGCCCACGAGGGTGATCACCGCGGCACCGATGATCACTCCGTGCCACAGTTCACCGCCTTCCCTGCCGTAGCCGGCCGGCAGCCAGACGAGCACCGCAACGAACACTCCGGCGAAGATCGCGAGGCCACCGAGCAGCGGCGTCGGTCGTTCCGAGAGCCCGCGGTCGCGCGGCTGGTCGATCATGCCCAGGGTCCTCGCCAGGCGCATCGTGACCGGGGTCAGCAGCGCGGTCACCACCGCGGCGACCAGGAGGGCATAAAGCGCGTCGAGCTCGTTCGGATGCGCCATCGACTCGGACACAGCATCGCACGCGCCGAGGTCGCAGGCGCCGCGAGGTCCGCTCAGGGCCCGTCCGGGACTCTCCGAATCAGACCACGCGCGCGAGCGTGCCCGCCGACATCGACTCATACAGCGGATAGCGCTCGACGATCGCGTCCACGCGTTCGGCCAGCTCGCCCGCCCGGGACTCGTATTCCGGCGTGAGCGCAACCGCAAGGATGCGGCCGACCTCGGTGAAGTCGTCCGCCTGCAGCCCCCGCGTCGCAAGGGCCGGCGTGCCGATCCGCAGACCCGAGGCCTCGATCGGCGGCCGCGGGTCGAACGGCACCGCATTGCGGTTGACGGTGATGCTTATCTCGTGCAGCCGATCCTCACCCTGCCTGCCCGTCAACGCCGGCTCGGTGTCGCGCAGGTCCACGAGGATCAGGTGCACGTCGGTGCCGCCGCTCAGCACGTTGACTCCGTGGCCGGCCCCGAGCAGCTCCCGCGCCAGCGCCCGCGCGCCCTCCACGGTGCGGCGCTGGCGCTCGGCGAACAGCTCGCTGGACGCGATCTTGAAGGCCACGGCCTTGGCCGCGATCACATGCTCGAGCGGGCCACCCTGCTGGCCGGGGAAGACGGCCGAGTCGATCTTCTTGGCGTACTCCTCCTTGCACAGGATCACCCCCGCACGCGGCCCACCGAGCGTCTTGTGGGTGGTCGTGGTGACCACGTCGGCCCCGAAATCGATCGGATTGGGGTGAAGCCCTGCGGCGACGAGGCCGGCGAAGTGGGCCATGTCTACCATCAACAGCGCGCCGACCTCGTCGGCTATCTCGCGAAAGCGCACGAAGTCGAGCTGACGTGGATAGGCCGACCAGCCTGCCAGCAGAAGCTTCGGGCGGCGCTCGCGCGCGATGCGGGCCACCTCGTCCATATCGATCAGGCTGCTCTCGCGGTCCACCTCGTAGGGGGCGATGTCGTACAGGCGCCCGGACACGTTGATCTTCATGCCGTGGGACAGGTGGCCGCCGTGTGCCAGCGACAGCCCCATGATCGTGTCCCCCGGCTGCAGGAGCGCGTGATAGACGGCCGTGTTGGCCTGCGCCCCGGCGTGCGGCTGGACGTTGGCGTGCTCGGCCCCGAACAGCGCCTTGGCACGGTCGATCGCCAGCTGCTCGGAGATGTCCACCCACTCGCAGCCGCCGTAGTAGCGACGCCCCGGATAGCCCTCTGCGTACTTGTTCGTGAGCACCGAGCCCTGGCATTCGAGCACCGCACGCGGCACGAAGTTCTCGGAGGCGATCATCTCCAGGGTGCGCTGCTCGCGCTCGAGCTCGCCGCGCAGCACAGCGGCGATCTCGGGATCGACATCCGCGAGCGGACGGTTGAAGTAGTCGGGGCTCAGCTCGGACATGGCGCTCTCCTTGGGCGGACGGTGAGGACTTCGATGCCCAGGCGCGCGGCGGTTTGGCTGACCGCTTCCCGGTGGTCGATTCCACCTCTTGCGCCAGTCGCGGCAGCCTCCTCGAGGCTAGCAGGAGCGGACGACCACCGTATCCCCGCGCGCAGCGCGGCTCAGCCAAGCGCTCGCTTCAGCGAATCCGCTCCGAGCGCGCCCTCGCGCACCACGCTCCAAGCACCGTCGCGCTCGTAGTTCAGCAGATCGACGACGGTCGAGGAGATGCCCGCCAGCTCGCCTGCGTCGAGTACGAGATCGGCGCCGCGCAGGAGCGTTTCCGGCACATCGGCGAGCCGCCGCGCATCGGGCTGACCCGACCGGTTGGCGCTCGACTGCATCATCGGGCGGGCGACCGCCGAGAGCGCCGCCAGCGGCGTCCCGAGCAGCGGCACGCGCAATCCAAGGCGCGCCGCACCGCCCGTCGCCGGCGCGCACGCAAGCGGAAAGCGACGACCGCGGTTGGGCAAGACCAGCGTGACCGGGCCGGGCAGCAGCGCCCGGACCGCGGCTCGCTCGGCGGCGCTCAGCTCCGAAAGAGCGGTCAGGGCGCGCTCCAGGTCGAAGAACATCACGGCCGCCGGGCGCTCGGCGGGGCGGCCCTTGAGCTGGTAGAGCCGCCTCACCGCCCGCTCATCCTCGGGATCACAGCCGAGCCCGTAGACGGTGTCGGTCGGGAACACCGCCACGCCCCCGCCCTGGAGGCACTCACTCAGGCGCCGCGCGTCATGGTCATCGAGCGCCATGAGTCAGCGCTCTCCAACCACGACCCGCTCGATTCCCGCCAGGTCGCGCTCGCGGCGCAGCGAGCTGAACCCCGCCCGTCGCATGAGCTGCGCGACCGCTTCGGCCTGCCCGGCGCCGACCTCTAGCGCGACGAGGCCCACCTCCCTGCGCTCCGAGAGGGACGCGAGCAGCCGGCGGATGCTCGCCAGCCCGTCGGGTCCGGCGAACAGGGCCCCGGCGGGCTCGTGGCGCAGGATCTCCGGCGCGAGCGCCGGGCGCTCGGAGTCGGCTACATACGGCGGGTTGCAGAGCACGGCGTCGAACTCGTCCGCGATGCCGGCGAGCAGGTCCGCGTGCAGCCAGCGCACTTCCAGACCGAGTCGCCGCCCGTTCTCCCGGGCGAGCTCCAGAGCGTCTGAGCTGATGTCGCTTGCGCCCACCTGGAGGTCGGGGCGCTCGTCCTTGAGCGCGAGCGCGACCGCGCCGCTGCCCGTGCCGAGGTCGAGCACCCGGGCGCCGCGGGCCAGCGTCAGCCCCACCTCCACCAACAGCTCGGTCTCCGGACGCGGGATCAGCGCGCGGCGGTCCACGAGCACGTCCAGGCGGCGAAAACCGCGGTGGCCGACGATGTAGGCGACGGGCTCACGCAGCATCGCGCGGCGGCGGACAGCGTCCTGGAACGCGCGCACCGCCGGCCCCTTCACCGCCAACTCGGAATCGATGAGCAGGCGCTCACGGCCCACGCAGAGCACGTCGGCCAGCAGCACTTCGGCGTCGAGCCGGGGGGTTTCGCACCCGGCCGCCGCGATCGCCGTGATGGCGCCGTCGAGCGCGTCGCGTACCGACGTGGCGGAATCGACGGACGAGCCGCTCACGCCAGCGCCTGCGCCTCCAGGCGCCGGCGCTTCTCATCCGCCTGCAGCGCGGCCGTCAGCTCGTCGAGCTCGCCTTCGAGGATCTGGTCGAGGTTGTGCACGGTCAGCTTGATCCTGTGGTCGGTGACCCGCCGCTCGCCGTAGTTGTAGGTGCGGATCTTCTCCGCGCGGTCGCCGGTGCCGACCTGGGAGCGGCGGTCGGCGGCGTACTCGGCCTGCTGCTCGGCCAGCGCGCGCTCGTACAGCCGGGCGCGCAGCACGCGCAGCGCCTTCTCGCGATTCTGCAGCTGGGACTTCTCGTCCTGCATCGAGACGACGATGCCCGAGGGCTTGTGCGTCACGCGGACGGCCGAGTCGGTCGTGTTGACCGACTGCCCACCCGGTCCCGAGGAGCGATAGACGTCGATCTGCAGGTCGGACGGATCGACCTGCACGTCCACGTCTTCGGCCTCGGGCAGCACTGCGACCGTGGCCGTCGAGGTGTGCACCCGGCCCTGGGACTCCGTCTGGGGGACGCGCTGGACGCGGTGCGTACCCCCCTCGAACTTGAACACCGAGTAGGCGCCGTCGCCCTTGATGGCGAATGTGTACTTGCCGTCCCCCACGTCCATCGACTCGGTCTGGAAGCCCAGGCGCTCTGAATAGCGCGTCAGCATGCGGTAGAGGTCGCCCGCCCACAGCCCGGCCTCCTCGCCGCCCGCGCCGCCCTGGATTTCTACGATTACGCCCTTCTCGTCGTTGGGGTCGCGCTCGACCATCGCCAGGCGGATCTCCTCCTCGATCTCCTCGATGCGCTGGCGCGCGCGACCGAGCTCCTCACGCATCTCCGCGTCCTCGCCCATCTCCGAGAGCAGCTCCTCGGCGCCGGCGGCGTCGTCTTGGGCCAGACGCCAGCGCGCGGCGAGCTGCGCGGAGGGCTCCAGCTGGCTGTATTCGCGGCCCACCTCCGCGTAGCGCTCACGGTCGGAGATCACCGCGGGGTCGGTCATCTGCGCGCCCAGCTCGGCGAAGCGCGTCTCGATCTGCGTGACGAGATCTTCGATCATCCTTCGAGGCTACAGCTACGGCGGGCGCAGGCCGGATGGCGGGCGTTCGCTAGGCGACCAGCTCCACCCCGATAAGGTCCTCCGCCGAGGCCTTCCCGGGGGCCTCCCGCGCCAGGACGGCCTGCAGGGCGGCGATCGCCACCGCGAGTTGGCCGTGGTCGGGCTCGCGGGTGGTGAGCAGCTGCAGCTTCAGTCCCGGCCACATAACCGCCTGCACCCAGCGCTTCTGCCGGTTGCGCCCGGCGTACTTGATGATCTCGAAGGAGATCCCGACGATCAGCGGCACCCCCAGCACCCGCGTGGCGAGCAGCCAGTACCAGGCGGGAAGCCCTAGGGGTGCGAACACGAAGATCGCGACGATCATCACGACGAGCAGGAAGCTCGTCCCGCAACGCGGGTGCAGCCGTGAGAAACGCGCGCAGTTGGCAGGCGTCAGCGGAAGACCGGCCTCGAAGCAGGAGATCGTCTTGTGCTCCGCGCCGTGGTACTCGAACACGCGGCGCAGGTCCGATATGCGCGAGAGCAGGATCAGGTAGCCGAGGAAGATCCCGGTCCGCAACAGGCCCTCGACCGTCCAGAACAGCACCGAGGAGCCCAGCTGCTGCTTGACGAGGCTCGTCAGCCCCACGGGCACCACGAAGAACAGCAGGATCGCGAACGCCAACGCCACGACCACGGTTCCGGCCCATACCCCGCGCGGGATCTCCTGCGCTTCCTCGTCCGGCAGCTGCGCATTCGCCGCGACCTCCAGCGCGCGCATGCCCACCGCCAACGATCCGCCCAGCGCCACGATCCCCCTCAGGATCGGCAGACGCAGCACGCGGTGGCGCTTCAGCGCCGAGGACAGGGGAAATGCGCTCACCTCGATCTCGCCCTCCTCTCCCGCCGCGGGCGCCCGCGCGGGCGGATCCGGCGTTTCGGCGGGCGGCCTGCGCACGGCCACGGCCCAGTTGCTGACGCCGCGCATCATCACCCCCTCGAGCACCGCCTGCCCGCCGAGCGGCGCATCGCGCTGGGCGCTCAGCTCCACCTCCGCCGCGGCTCCGTCGGCGACAGCGTGCAAGGAGTCCGGCTCGGCCGTCTTCGTCGGCACACCGGCCAGACGGGACGACATGGAGCTACTTGGCGGACCGGGTCTGTGCCGAGTGCAGGCGGCCTTTGGCCACCCTGCGCTGGAAGCGCTCCACGCGCCCACCGGTGTCCACGAGCTTCTGCCTGCCGGTGTAGAACGGATGGCAATTCGAGCAGACCTCGACATGCAACTCGTCGCGAGTCGCTCGCGTGAGGAACTCGTTGCCGCACGTGCAGCTCACGTGCGCCTGCCCATAGGTCGGGTGGATCTTGTCCTTCATCGTCCCGCCATTCTAGCGATCGTTCCGCGCCCGCCATGGTCGCGGCTCCGTGCGCTCAGCTCGCCGCCGACGAGGGGAGCGCGGCGGCGGCAGACGGGCTGCCCTGACGGCCGGAGCTGCCCGGCGCGGCGGACGGGTGCACGGGCTGCTCGCACCTGGGCGTCTGGCGCTCGACGAGCTTTATCTGGCGATTCTTGGCGTTCAGCCAGCGGAAGCGCACCACCGCCCGGTAGGACGCCGGGGCTGTCAGGCCCGTGACCTGCCTGATGTACCTGTAGGCCTTGACCCCCGGATCGGAGACGCGCCAGCTGCCAAGCCCGGGTGCGCTGACCGGACGGAAGACTTCTTCCCCGCGCAGCTTAACCTGGACGTCAATCTGAATGGCCATTCGCACGCTGCCTGCGATCGCCGTCATTTCACCCGCGAACGTCGCGGTGCGTTCGCCCTGGAGCACCGCTGTTAGGCACTGCTTGAGCGTCGCCGATGCGCCGCCACCGGCCACCGCGTCGACGGGCTGCCCGATCTGGGCGCCGGCTTTGGCCGAGCCGTCACCGAGCACCGCCGCCGAGCCGGTTGGTTCGCCGCCGGCCCGGCCCATCGCCGTGGTCGTGCGCGCCAGGCACGCGCACGCCAGCACGAGCGGACAGGCGCACGCCAGCAGTAGGCGTCGGCGCGCAGCGTCCATGGCCATAGCCCTGGCGAACCCCCGAATCATCGTCACACCCCCGTAACACCTGGTCGGCGCCCAGGTTTCGCACGGCCTCCGTTAGGCCCGCCGCTCAGACGATCTGATATAGCGGCA
>Ga0209656_10001800_pt1 | contig 14021 bp, 14 predicted proteins | sample BogFormECP12_OM2_FD_188239 | JGI IMG/M metagenome (GOLD analysis project Ga0209656, IMG submission 188239) | Bog forest soil microbial communities from Calvert Island, British Columbia, Canada - ECP12_OM2 (SPAdes) (version 2) | ecosystem: Environmental > Aquatic > Freshwater > Wetlands > Bog ... | reverse complement strand
GGTGGCTGAGGTGGTCAAGCAGGACATCCACCTGGATGAGAGCGGAGGGATTACCTTCCGGACCAAGCTTGAGCTTTCGTTCAAGTACGAGCACGAGCACTGATCCCGGTTAAGTTCGCAAGATCCACATTCGCACGTTGGTGGCCCATGGAGATCAATCAGGGTGAGCGGCGGGCTTGCCCGCTGACGTGGGCGGGCCCGCCGCTCCGCTGTTCCCGTTGATGATCATGCTCAGTCGGCTTTGAAGTCATGCCCGTAGTAGTTCCTGTCCCCGCCGCCGCTCGGCGCCGCCCTCCAGCCCGGTAACCAGCTATGCCCGGGTCAGCTAACGGTAACTGAGTGAGTTAGAGCTATGGCATACGGTCACGCCGAACGCACTCTTGCTGCCCTACGCCTTCTCAGGTACAGACCGGGAACTTCTCGCCGGCGTGGAGCATCTGGATCCCGGGCCAGCCGCTGCGCACAGCTCTGGTCACTGGCGCCATGGCACCGGCAGGCCAGGCGCAGCAGATCGCAGCGGACATCGTCGCGCTGTGGGGGCTGTGCGCCTACGGGGCTGCTGGAGGACTTGGTCACCATCGTCGGCCGGCTGGTCGGGCGCGCGTTGCTGGACGCCAACGCTGAAAAGGCCACCGTGGTCACCGCTTTCCGCGGTACCCGGCAGCCGCCGCTATCGGAGCTTGACCAGATCGTTGCCAGCGTGCTGGCGAGCCGGTTCAGTCTCCCGGACAGGGCAGCGGCCTGAAAAGACTGGCCACCTTCAGAGGACCTCTCCGAGGGCCCGGCCGGACAGCTGGCAGGTGAGTGCGCCGCGGCCCTGGCGGCGTACTTGGCAGCGACGGCGTTGTAGCCGAGGCGGGACGATGTGCTGGCCGTGGGAGCGGCCCATAGGCGGCGTGGCACTGGCGTCGCAGCCGGACTCCGCTGCCGCCGTCATCTTCAGAGCACTCCTGCTGCCGCACTTTTCAGTGGACCGGCTGGGCTCGGCTGCGGTGGTGATCGTAACTTTCGGGTTCCGGTACATGCCCGGAGCGGCCGCATGGGAAGGTTCTGCAGATCTGGTTCCACGGCCCTTCTGCGCTGCGCCGGTTCCTGGCCGGATACGGCCCGGGATGAGGCTAGCTGCGAATTGCTTAAGTGCCCGGCCCTGCCCTTCGGTGGCCCTCGTCACGGCCGGGTCACGGCCGGGTCCCGGCGCCGTCCGTGCCGAGTGCTGAGCGCAGCAGCGGCGAGTCGTGGCCGGCCAGCTCGGCCGGGATGTGCTGGACCTGGAAGTTGGCGGCATAGCCGAAGATCACCAGCAGGATCACTGGCACGGCGACGATCAGCGCCAGCGTGCGCCGGTCGCGGCGGATCTCGATGAACTCCTTCCGCACCATGCTGCCCAGCCGCTGCCAGCCCGGGTGCCTGGCCTCCAGGACGACCCGAGGCGGCCCGGCTCGGTCCCCGCGGCGGGCGGCTTGGTCACGGCCACCGCTGCACATTCCCGGGGCATCTTCGAGGCGTCAAGGGCCGAACGTCCCTTCGGATCGCCCGAGCCCGGGAGAGCCTGCCGCTACCAATTTGGCGCCTACGGCAGCGAAGGCACGATCGGCGATCTGGGAGGTTCGCCGAGCGCCTACCCGGTGCTGACGAAGACGGACCATCCGAAGGTCCCGGCGGCACGAGAACAACGGCCCTACCTCACCGCGACCGTGGCCGCCGACCATCGAGACATGACCAGCATGGCGAACGCCGCCCAGGCTCCAGGAGAAGCCGGGCCGTGAATGACGGAACTGGCCGGGTCCCGCGCCTGGTCGTGGGCATCAGCCGCTCGCCGGCGAGCTGGTGGGCGCTGGCGTGGGCGGTCGGGGAGGCCCGCCAGCGCGGGGCGCTCCTGCTGCTGGTTCATGTTTTCTGCCCGCCGGTCGCAGCCCCCGCCGCAGTCGCAGGCCCGGGCATGCCCCCTACGTCCCGGGACCTGTACGCCGACCGCGTGACGTACGGTAACGCGCTGATCCGGACGGCCATCTACCAGGCCGTCGGATGGATGCCGGGCGACGTGGCCATGGAGCAGCAGGCCTTCTCCGGGCGGCCTGCCGTGGAGCTCGCCCGCGTCGCGCGGGGCGGCGACCTGCTCGTGCTCGGGTCCCGGCGCCGGGGATGGTTGCGTCGGCTGGCGCCCGGCTCGGTGGCGCGTGCCTGCGCGATAGAAGCGCCAGATCGGCTGCTGCGCGTGTGGTCGCTGCTGCAGGCGAGTTACGAACAGTCGGATTGGGCCGCGCTGCCACCCGGGAGCGTGCCCGCGTTGGAGCGCCAGCTCCAGGCGATCCGCCGCGAACTTGAAAAGGCGGTATCCCCACCGCTGGCTGCGGAACTCCGGCGGATTCTGCCGCCCCAGGATGCGGCGCCGAGCGTCGGCGCGTTGCGGACCGAGTACGCGGTGCTTCTGAGCTGGTCTGGCAGCCTGATGATAGAGATCCTCCGCGCGCTCGCGGTCGCGAGCGAGCGCCGGCCACGGCCCGAGCGGCCAGAGGTAGGCGGTGATGCCGTCCGGCGGTTCGAGAACGGCCCGTACCTCCCCGTCGCCACGGAGAGTGCCGATCGCCCGCCTCACCGCTGCGCGGCCGTGCCCTGCCCACCGCGGTATGGACCAGCCGCCAGGTGATCGTCTGGGGCGGGAGCTTCCTCCAGCAAGAACCGACCCTGTTTCTCGCGATGCGGTGGCGGGCGTGAGCGCGAGCACGAGCACTGATCCGGTTCCCGTTCACAGGAGTCAGATTCCTGCTGGTGGCTCACGGTGAGCGACGCCCCGCCAGCCGATGCGGCCCGGCGCGCCACTGGCGGCCCTGTATATGGCGCCTTCCACTCTGAATTACGGCCCTCGGTATTCCCGGTCAGCGCATGCCCGCAGGCTGGATGGAGGCGGTGATCAGCCTGCCCCTGGTGGACTGCAGCCGCTTGGAGAGAACCCGAGCGACCCGCTGGGTGACCTCGTACCCGAGCACGGGGTCGGCTGCGCAGCGTGCCCGTACTGCGCGCGCGTCGAATTCGAAGGCCTCGACGGGGCTGGCGGCCACGGCGCCGAATGCCCACTTGTACGGCGGGAACAGCCATGACCAGCCGAGCAGCTCGCCTATGCCGATGGTTTCGATGTTCATCCGGCCCTGTCCTGGAACGTGCAGGTCCAGGGTCACGTGGCCGGACTGGATCAGCCAGAACCGGGTGGCGCTGTGGCCGTCCTCGAAGAGCCGGTGCTTAGCCGGGAAGGTGACGTCTGAGGCGGCGTCGGCGAGCACGGCCAAGTGGTCATCGGACATGCCGTGCAGGAACGGATGGGCGGCCAGCGCCGCAGCGGTGACCTCGATCACGAGAATCACCTCCATGGTTGTCGACTGCGAAGTCCCTGGCGGCCCAGCGCACTGCCTCGGCGCTGCCGGGCGACCCGTCGTATCCAGCCACGATCTCGTAAGTCATTCCAGCCATGGCGGCCCCTCCTTGCCCGCTGGACCTGACCCTGCGCCCGCTCCCCGCCATACATAACCTCGTCCCCGGGCAGCCGCCCAGGTAGGGCAGAACGTCCCGCACAAGGTCCCGCGGAGCGTGCTCAGCACTGGTCGTTCGTCCCAGAGCTAGATGACGCTCGTAGGACGTACACCGGCATCGCAGGCCGGGATGATGGACGCATGACCGGACCAAGCCGGACGAACCGGACGTGATCGGCTGACCGGGCTTGCGGGGGTGGAGAGGTTCGGCCGACCGTACACGCTGCTGGCCGACGGGACCACCTTAACTATCAGGTCGGCGGCCTGCGAGGATCACGAGCCCGTCAGACGGTTGCTCGGTGACGACGCCCCGTGTGCCCAGTCCTGACCCCGGAGAAGCTGGCTTCGCACGCGTTCAGTCGGGGAGCAGTACGGGCCGGACCGGGCGCCGCACGTGTTCCGGCCGGTGCGGCCGGATTACCTCAATGGCCTGCTGCGCTACCGTACCGGGCGGCTCTCCGGGGATCACCGGGGCCGTGCCCGGGCTGAGCTGGCCGGTGTCGATGGTGACGGCTTCGAGCCATGCTGCCTCCACGGCGGCCATCTGCCGGGCGATGCCCGTGTCGGCGTCGGAGATGCCACCGGTCCTGCCCGCCAGCCGCTGCCCGGCTACCTCCGCTGGCGCGGTGCACCGCAGCTGGACCAGGTCGGCGTGCGCGGCGGCAGCTGCCTGGGCGGCGGCGGCCCGCTGGCCGGGCATGATGAAGGAGGCGTCCGCGATCACCGATTCGCCGAGTCCGAGCAGCCGCCCGGCGCGGCCGAGCAGTTCGGCATAGACCCGCTCGGTCCAGGCGGCGGTGTAGATTCCGGTGCCCCACGGCGCGGCGCAGCGCTGCTCCGCGGGAACGCCGGCCAGTTCCTTTCGGATCCGGTCGCTGCTGAGCACGGTGAATCCGAGGCGATCCGCCAGCGCCCCGGCCAGCGTGGTCTTGCCGGTGCCCGGTAGCCCGCCGACCAGTACCAGCGTGACCGCCCCGGCCCGCAGGTGGCGCAGTGTCATCCCGGCCAGCTGCCAGGCCTCCGCCGCGGCCTGCCCGTCGCCGGAGCGTGCCCGCAGGCAGGCGACCTTGGCGCGGACGAAGGCCCGGTACGCCACATAATGATGGCGCAGGGAGGCGCTGGCCGGGTCGCCGGAGTACTCCGCGTACCAGCTGGTGAACCGCCCGGCCAGGTCCGGGGCGCCGAGCCGTTCGAGGTCCATCGCCAGGAAGGACGCGTCGTCCAGTCCGTCGAGCCAGCGCAGCCGGTCATCGAACTCCAGGCAGTCCAGGATCCGCACCCCATCCTCGAGGCAGAAGATGTCGTCCGCGAGCAGGTCGCCGTGGCCATCCACGACGCGCCCGGCCCGGATCCGTTCCTGAAATAGCGGCGCGCGCCCGGCGATGAACCGTCCCGCGAGCCAGTCAATCTCCTCGAGCCCGGCGCCCTCGAGCAGGTCCCCGCAGGCCCGGGCCTGGCCGACGTTGGCCCGCCACCGCGCCCGTAGGGCGTCCTGGCCGCCTTGGGCGGCGATCTGCGGATCCCGCGGGGCCGCGGCGTGCCAGGCGGCGAGCGCCCGTGCCACCTGGCGCAGCGCCCCGTCCACGGGCGCCCGCGCCTTGACCAGCGCCGACAGCCGCCGCCCGGCCGGCATCCGCCGCATCACCACCAGGTAGTCACACACCCGGCCCGCGGGGTCGCGGATTTCGGCCACCCCGAGGTAGACGTCCGGTGCGAACCGGCGGTTCAGCTCGGTCTCCCGCTGGCACGCCACCGCGCGGGCCTGCGGCGAGGTGAAGTCGAGGAAACCCAGATTGACCGGCTTCTTCAGCTTGTACGCGCGGTCCCCGGCGAAGAACACCACGGCCGAATGGGTCTCGGCGACCGCCGCGAACGGCTCGCCGGCGCAGCCACCCGCGCGGCCGTCCGCGTCGCCCGCTGCGGGTGGCGGCGGCGCCAGCCGATCCGGCCCGGTCATCAATCACGCCCCTTGGCGTAGCCATCAGCCTGGTACCTTCACGGTGCCGCATTTCGTCATGCGGGGGAGAGGCTGCGGTCCCGCGTAGCGGGGACTTTCTGCCCGCGCTCCGGCGCGCCCACAGGCAGGGGCGGCGACCATAGGACCCGCGGTCCGTCCGGTTACGCGGGCAGGCCGCTCTTCCCGGCTGCCCCGGCACCCAGGTCCTGGCCGCGCTGCCGCGGCAGGGCCGCCGTTCCGCCCTGCCCGGCTATGACGCTAATCCCGGCCTCGGCGGCTGCAGCACTGTGCAGGCCTGGCCTCCCGGGCAGCGGGCCATCGCCCGGTGGTGGGCCAGCTCCAGCCGCACCAGCCCGCTCTCCAGGTCGCGCACGTCCAGCCCGGACGCAGCGGCCAGCCCGGCCAGGCCCGTCACCCCGGGCCGGGCGCTGGCCAGCCCGAGGTGCCGCGCCGCGGCCGCGGCGCGCTCATCCAGTGGGGTCGGCCCCCGGCCACACCCTGTGCAGCTCGCGCAGGAAGAGCCGGATGGTCACCGGGCCCTGGTGCTCTGGTCAGGCGTCAGCGATGGTGGCGGCAGAACCGTGAGCGGCGGGCCGGGACCGTGGTGGCTCCGCAGCGCGCCGGATCCGGCGGGCCGGTGGTCATGCGCGGTCATGGTCGACGTGTAGTGGTTCAGCGTGCCGGTTAGCCCTTGATGACGCCGAGCGGGACGAGCCGGGCCACCTTCCGGCAGAGCCCGGCGCCCTCGGCGGCCTCGACCACCTGGGTGATGTCCTCATAAGCCTCCGGCGTCTCCTCGGCCAGGCCGCGGGCCGAGGCGCCGCGCACAGCGATGCCCTGGCGCTGGAGCCGCCGCCGCAGTGCCGGACCGGTAATGGAGCAGGCGGCCTGATGGCGGCTCATCCGCCTGCCCGCGCCGTGGCAGGCGGACGCGAACGCTCCGCCGGGGGTCACCCCGGCCATGACATAGGACGATGTCCCCATCGAGCCGGGGATCAACACCGGCTGCTCGGCATTTCGCAGGTCCGCGGGCAGGCCGGGATGCCCGGGCGGCAGCGCCCTGGTCGCTCCCTTCCGGTGGACGCACAGCCGGACCGGGCCCCCGCCGGCCTGGTCGGTTTCCAGCGTGGCCAGGTTGTGGGCTACGTCATAGGCCAGGTGCAGCGGCGCGCCTGCTGTCCCGGACAGTACGCGGGTGGCCGCCTCGGCGAGCAACTGGCGATTGGCCCGGGCGTGCGGTGCCGCGATCCTCGCACCGGTCCAGGTCCCGCTGGCTGCCGTGACGGCACGCGACCGCGTAGGCGGCCCCGCCGGCCAGCAGCTTGTCCAGCTCCGCCCGGCCGTGCAGATCCCACAGGCCGCCACCGCGGCCAGCCGGTCCATGACCCGGCCGAGGACCGGCAGCAGTTCCCCGCCCGGGGAGATGACCCCGCCCCGGGCGACGTCGGTCGTGGCGACTCCGCCGATCGGGAACCCGTACCCCCAGTGCACATCGGGCATCGCATACGACGCCGCCACGATCCCGGGCAGTTCCGCGACGTTGACCACCTGCTCCAGCGCGCGATCCGCGGCCGGATCCGGGATCAACGCCCGGGTGGCGAACACCACGCCCGGCACCCGCATCCGACCGTACCGCGGGATCACCAGCCGGTATTCCGATTCCGCGACGATCTCCACCAGCGTCATCTCCTCCCGTGAGCGGCGCCAGGTGTCAGGTCCCGCCTAAGGTGTCCGGGGCCGCCCATTGGCGGGCAGCGGGATGTGCTCGGCCATGGTTCCGGTGGTGGGATAGAATGAGCTCTCATGGCCGTCGCTCCACCGCACCAGGTACGGCGGGCCGCCGGCCTCGCCGTGGACCTCGATGATCACTCCTTTGCGGTCGGGGTCGCCCACATGGCGTCCCTTCACGACCAGCTCATCGCCGACCTGCGCCTTCATGATTGACTCCTTGCCGTCAGCAGATCCGATCATCAGCGTCGGGGCGTAAACACCCCATGAGACGCAGGCTCCCCAGCTCCGAGCTGTTCCGATAGGGACCTAGGACCCGGCCGCCACCCGCCGATGTCACCTAGCCGACGCCATATGAGCCGACACTTGCGATCTCTGCGTTGGCGATGTCTGCCAGCCAGGCCGCGCGCGGCGGCATTGTCATACACCCCGCCAGTTGCCGGCCACCCGCCGCCACCGTTGAGGAGTTCGGCCGCTACCTTCGCCACTGCGACCCGGCCGTCCTCGCCTACCATCTGCCCCGAGGTGACTTCTCGCGGTGGATCACCGGCCTCCTCGCCGATCACAGCCTCGGCATGCACCTCGCCGCGATCGAACGCGACCTCGGTTTCCGCCACGCGGCCGAACTCGAACGAGCCAGGCGACGGATCATCCACGCCATCGACAGCGGCTCCAAAAGGTTACGTTGCCGCGGTTTCCGGCAACGGCCGGACCAGGACCAGCAGACCCGCCGAAGCCCGCAAGCCGAGAACACCGCAATCCACGCGGTTGCGGCCAGCTAGGCTCCTGGCTGCCCCCCGCCCAGTCCCATGCTCGGCTCAGCTGGAGGACGAGTCATATCACCGCTACCGATCATCTCATAGTGGCGACTGAGGCCGGGCACGACCAACAGCGCACCCAAGGCACCGTATCCGATCCGGGCGAAACAGACCCGGCAGCTTAGCTGATCGTGAACCGGCCGAGCGGTCGGCCGGCGTCGGCGTAGTCGTGGTAGCCGCGCCGCGAGCTGGTGTCCGGCGCGGTGCTCTTTCGCCTCGGCCGGGCGATGGCTGCGACCCTCGGGCCGCTGGAGCGGATCCTCGCGGCCGGCGCCGAGCGCGGCGTGTTCGCGATCGACGACCCCGATTTCATGGCCAACCGGCTCTACGCGCAGGTGCTCGGCTCGATGCATCTCGCGCGCATAGGCGTCGGCGTGCGCGAGTCCGCACCCGGCGTCGCGGAGACCTTCGACCTCGACCCCGAGCGGGTGCATGAGGCGTGCGTGCAGGACGCGCTCGCACTGGCGCGGATTACCGACGGGGCGCCGACATGAACGCGATGAAGTCCAAGAGCGTGCTGCTCCATGGCCGGGCGGTGAACTGCGTCGAGGCGGGCAGCGGCCCCGTGCTGCTCCTGATCCATGGGATGGCGGGCAACGTCGGGAACTGGCAGGAGGTGATCGGGCCGCTGGCGCGGCACCACACCGTCATCGCGCCTGATCTTCCGGGCCACGGCGCCTCGGCGCCCGGTGCTGGCGATTACTCGCTCGGGGCGCTCGCCGCTGGCCTGCGTGACCTGCTCGTCGTGCTCGGCCACGAACGCGCGACGTTCGTGGGGCATTCGCTCGGCGGCGGGATCGCCATGCAGTTCGCCTACCAGTTCCCCGAGATCACCGAGCGCCTGGTGCTGGCCTCCAGCGGCGGCCTGGGTCCGGAGGTCAGCCCGGTCCTGCGCGCCGCGGCGCTCCCGGGCGCGGATCTGTTCATCGCCGCCACCGCCACGGCGGGGCGCTCCGCGGGAGCCGCGCTCGCACGCGGCCTGGCGGCTGTCAGGCTGCGGCCCACTACGGACGTCGCCGAGGTCGCTCGCGGCTACGCGTCGCTCGCCGACCCCGGCCGCCGCGCCGCCTTCCTCGCCACGCTGCACTCGGTCATCAGCCCACGCGGTCAGCGCGTCCACGCCAGCGACCGGCTCTACCTCGCCGAGGGCATACCCGTCCTCATCATGTGGGGTGCGCGTGACCCGATCATCCCCGTCCACCACGGCGAGCACGCCCACCAGGCCATCCCCGGCAGCCGCCTGGAGATCTTCGACGGGGTCGGCCACCTGCCGCAGCTCGAGGCGCCGGGGCGCTTGGTCGCGGTGCTCGAGCGATTCCTCGAGCAGACCGAGCCGGCGCAGTTCGACGCCAGACAATGGCGCGCCCGGTTCCAGTCCGCCGCCGACGGGGTCTAGGGGCAATGCCGCTGGCTGTCCTGGTGCGACGGCGGGATCGTCGACATCTTCCCGGTGCGACCCGTGCTCGACCTCGAGCCCGCCGTCGACACCGCCGTAGCGGTCAACTGTTTCTACCCGCACGAGTTCGGTGGCGAGGACATCACCGGCTGGGACGACCGGCCGCTCAGCATCGTCTCGGCGGCCTCGCAGGTGCGCACCTGCCAGCAGACGGAGTTGGCCCGCGAGCACCTGGCCAGGCTGCGCCGACAGGCCCGGACACTGCTCGTCGAGCCGGTGCCGTACGGGAAGGTCGCCGGGACCGGCTTCTACGAGCAGTTCCTCGACACCCGCGAGTGGCCGGAGTTCATGCGCGCGGGGCGCGAGGCGATGCTCACCTCCCTGCGCCAGCACGCTGCCCGATCAGCCGCGTAACGATCCTTGGTCGTCAGGGTATACGTCGTAGCCGCGCTTGAGGCCGTGGATGAAGGAGTGCAGCTGAGGAAGGTCACTGACATCGGCGGCGGCGATCCAGGCGTCCAGGCGCTCACCGTGCCGGCCAGTGAGGATCTTGGCGGATTCGGTGATATGGCCGCCAGTGCGTCCAGGTGCGGGCAGCGCTCGTTCACCTGCTGAGCTTGAGTTTCTCGTCCTCGTCGAGGGAGTAGGGGTGGCGCAGCATCCAGCCGGTGACGTCGCGGGCCTTCGGCGGAGCGGGTACAGGAAGCGAGTGAAGGCGGGCAAGGTTACCGCGGGCGACCTCATGATGGGTGTGATCACCTGAATTGGCCCCGGCTGGTCGGTGGCAGGCGAGTCGGCCCGGGCGGATCCGCGGCACAGTAGCAAGACGGCGACGGCCAGCGTCGCCAGCACGCCCGCGACGAACGCCAGGCTCCGGCCCGCCACCTCGATGCGGATGCGCAGATCCGCCGTTCGTCGAGCGCCGCTTCGCGGGCTCGAGATTCCGGTCGCTGGTAATGCCGGCGCCAATGCCGGTACCGCGGACTTGGAGAGACCGTCAGAGGCACAGGACGAGCGCGCCGCCGGGCTCACGGGTGATCCGTGCCCCGAAAGGACGGCTGATCTGCCCGAGAATGGTCGCGAGCCACTTGCTGTCGGCGGGCCGGGCCCGGTGCAGCCGCATCTTCCTGGCTTGCATAGGCACCATCCGCAGGGCGGCCAGTTCCCCCGTGTCCGGCCGTACCGAGGCGAAGTACAGCAGGCGCAGGTCGTCCCGGTACGCCTTCGGGGAGCCGCTGATGCCTTCGTAGTCGTCGACGCAGTCGCCGCAGCCGTAGAGGATGAGCTTGCCCCGGTAGGTCTCGATCGGCCGGGGGTGGTGCGAGGAGTGGCCGTGGATCAGGTCGACACCGCCGTTGAGGAGGCGGTGGGCGAAGCGGGCCTGGTCACGGTCCACGTCATACCCCCAGTTGGAGCCCCAGTGGATGGAGACAACGACGACGTCGCCGGGCTGCCTGGCGGCGCTCGCCCGGGCGATGACCGCGTCGGCGGCGGCGGCGGACAGGTCGGGCAGGAGATCTACGCCCGGCCGGGTGGCGGTGGCGGCCCATCCGGCGGGGATGCCGCTGGACGCCGTCCCGCAGGAGAAGATCACCGCACGGCCGCCTCCGGGCACCGGGACGACTGCGGGCAGCCGCGCGCGGGCGGCGTCAGGTCCGGCGCCCACGGCCGACAGGCCGGCGCCGGCCAGGGCACCGAGAGTTTCCGCTAGCCCGGTACGGCCGAAATCGAGCACGTGGTTGTTCGCTAGCGCGCATGCGTCCGGCCGGATCGCGGTTACGCAGGGCAGGTTCTGCGGGCTCATCCGGTAGTGCACGGCCTTACCAGACGCGAAATCAGCGCTGCGGGTGACGCTGGTCTCCAGGTTGATCACACGCACATCCGGTGCCATAGCGCCGAGCACCTCGAGGGCGTCACCCCAGGGCCAGGAGAAGCTGACCGGATAGGGAATCGGGCCGTTGGCGCGTTCGGCCAGCCGGACGTAGGTCCTGGCATCGTCGAGGTACTCTTCCCGCAGTTCCGGGTCGCCGGGGTTCGGCAGGATCTGGTCGACGCCGCGGCCGGGCATTACGTCGCCGCATAGGAACAGAGTCGTCAGCCCGCCCGCCATTGCCTCCCCCGTGATACGCGGCGCGCCACCTGCCTGTCATGCATCCCGGTCGTCCGTACCGGCCTGCGGGCCGGGCATCCGCGGCTCGGCCGCCAGCAGCAGGTCACAGGCTCGCCTGGCTGCCTCCGCAGCAGGCCGCTGCCCGGGTTCGGCTGCGGGGAGGTCTTCGAGCCCGTGTGCCAGGACGCGTCGGCAAGCGCCGTCACGCGGTCCTCGGGGACGTGCGCGCTCCTCAAGGGCGGCCATGACTGTTCCTGGTACCGTCGGCCAATCTGCATATCACCGGTCCGCCTCCGTCTGTCGGAGATGACATCACCCGCCTATTGCAGATGAGCACGGCCGGACCGGGCAGGACAGGGCCAAATGGCCTCGCACTGCCGCCGAAGCTCACGGCAGGTGCCGCCAAACCTGTGCCGGCGCACGGCGGCGCGGCCGCATGCGGACCGCCCGGACGCCCACGCGGCGGACGGGCGGTTCTCGTCCCCCTGGGCGGGCATGATGACGTTTGGCCCTATCAGCCGTGGAGGTTACCCGAGTTGCTGCGGAGCGTGTTTCGACGGCTGGAACCCGGGCCGCGTCCCGCCGAAGTACGGCCGCGGTGTGACGTAGGACCCCCCGACTGAGCCCGGGCGCCCGGCGGCTGATGACGGTTTGAGAGGTGACGGATGGGCCTTCGAATCGTGCCCGGGACCGCTAACCCGCTGCTAGCCGCTGCCGTCGCGAGGACACTGCGTACCGAACTGGTGACATGCGAGCTGGACTGGTTCCCGGACGGTGAGCTGCGCCCGGTCGTGGATCACCTGCGCGGCGACGACGTCTACGTGATCCAGCCCACCGGGCCCCCGGTCAGCGACCATCTGGTGGAACTGCTCTTGCTGCTCGACGCCTGCCGCCGGGGTGGCGCGGGGAGGATCACCGCGATCCTGCCGTATTTCGGGTATGCCCGGCAGGACCGCCGGAGCCAGGCCGGCGAAACCGTCGGTGCCCGGGTCGTCGCCGACGCGCTGGCGGCCTCAGGAGCTCAGCGTCTCGTCGTGGTGGACCCGCACACCGCCGCGCTGGAGGCCATGTGCGGCATACCGGTGGAGATGCTGACGGCCGTGCCCGCCCTGGCCGGCGCACTCGCCCCCCTGGTTCCCGGCGGCGCGGTAGTCGTCGCACCCGACCTCGGCGCGGTCAAGCTCGCCGAGCATTACGCCTCGCTGCTGCACCGGCCGGTCGCGGTGGTGCGCAAGACCCGGATGACTGGTGCCACCGTCAGGGCCGAGGAGATAGCCGGTGACGTCGCCGTGCGGCCCCGCCGTCGTCGTCGACGACATGATCAGCACCGGCGCCACCATCGAGGCAGCCGCCCGGGTTCTCCTCGCTCACGGGGGCGCGCCTGCCATTGTCGTCGCCGCGACCCACGGCCTGCTGGTGGCAGGAGCCGCCGGCCGGCTCGGGCGGCTGCCTGTGCAGTGCACGGTCACCACTGACAGCCTGCCCCGCGGCCACCCCCCGGCGCTCCCGCTCCAGGTGGAGTCCATCGCCCCGCTGCTGGCCGATGCCATCAGCCGCCTGCACCACGAACAGCCGCTGGGGGACCTGCTGACCCGCACCTGACCGGCCAAGCACTGAGACAGACTGATGCGCGTCAAGCGCCGGTTGACCCCGGCCAGGAGGCTACGCCGACAGTTTTAACAGCCGGCAGGTGCCATGGATGGTGACCGGCACGATCGGCACCTGGCTGGTGACCGGCACGATCGGCACCTGGCTGGTGACCGCGATGATGAAGGCGCCATTCTTGAAGTCGCCGATCGTGCCATCTGGCGAGGTCGTCCCCTCCGGATAGACCAGCAGCGAGTGCCCGGCGGCCAGGGACCGGGCGGCCGCCTTGTCGATCCGGCGGAAGTCGGGGGAATCCCGGTCCACCTCGAGCATCCCGGCAGTGCGCATCGCGGGGCCGAGCAGCAGGATCTGGAACATCTCACGCTTGGCTAGGACACGCAGCGACAGTGGCAGCGCCTGCAGGTGGACCATCGGGTCCAGGTTGGACTGGTGATTGGACACCACGACGTACGCGGCGGCCGGCCTGACATGTTCAAGGTCATGGACGGCCACCCAGGCCCCCGCCGCACGCAGCCACACCGCCGCCCACCACCGCACCATCCGATTCCGGGACCGATCCCGGCACCCCTGGGGCGTCCAGACACAGGTGACCATGGTCCCTGGCAGTGTCGGCCTGGCTGCGGGGAAGCTTGCTATGAGGAGTCGTGATGGTTTTCGCCGATCGTGATGATGCGGGGCGGCGGCTGGCCGCCCGGCTGGGGCACCTGCGGGGCGAGCCGGTCGTTGTCCTGGGCCTGCCGCGGGGCGGCGTCCCGGTCGCGTTTCAGGTGGCGCGGGCGCTTGGCGCGCCGCTGGATGTCATCATCGTGCGTAAGCTCGGGGTGCCGTTCCAGCCCGAGCTGGGCATGGGCGCGGTCGGGGAGGACGGGGTGCGGGTCCT
>Ga0209656_10001798_pt1 | contig 14025 bp, 12 predicted proteins | sample BogFormECP12_OM2_FD_188239 | JGI IMG/M metagenome (GOLD analysis project Ga0209656, IMG submission 188239) | Bog forest soil microbial communities from Calvert Island, British Columbia, Canada - ECP12_OM2 (SPAdes) (version 2) | ecosystem: Environmental > Aquatic > Freshwater > Wetlands > Bog ... | reverse complement strand
ACAACGAGGCTATGCAGCCGGCCGGCACGGAGCATGAGACGGCCTACGTGGTCGGCACGTCCTACACGGTCGGTCCGTTCGTCGCCGGTGCCCACTACTTCAAGTCCTGGCAGGCGGGCTTCCAGACGGCGGCGACGAAAGCCTCTGGTGCAGTGGGGGTCATGAACACGCAGGGTGTCGCCGCCGGCGCCACCTACAGCGTGGCCCCCGGCATGGCGGTCTACCTGGAATACCTCTGGGGTCAGATGCATCAGCGCGGCTACGACCTCGACCTCGGGGCCGCGGACAGCCCGCTGCACAACACGATCAAGGTCCAGTATCTCGGCGTCGGCACCGGCCTGAGCTGGTAACGACGGCCTCCATCCCCAAGACGGGCGGCAGGGCAACCTGCCGCCCTTTCTTTTTGTGCCCCCAACGACCGCTGCGTCTTGGCGGCGGCGGCGGCGGGTCTTAGGAAGGCTGGCCGGAAGGGGGCGACAGACCCCCGGCCTCGCCCGAGTCGCATAGGACCACGAATGAGTCACTTTTCCCGCCCTGCCTTGCTTGCCGCGTTGGCTGCGTCGCCGCTGCTGCTGGCGCTTTCCTCCTGCGGCGGTGGGGGGTCGCAGGTTCGCGGCGTCTCGGCGTCGGAATACAACGTCCCGGACGAGGGCGGCGCCGGTCAGGGCCTGATCGGCGGCTCCGGAGGTCTGTTCTCATTCGGCAATTCACGGCACCGCGGCGACGATGGCGCCGCCCTTGGCGTCAACGCCTACCTGTGGCGGGGCGCGCTCGACACGCTCTCGTTCATGCCGCTCGCCTCCGCCGACCCGTTCGGCGGCGTCATCATCACCGACTGGTACCAGCCGCCGACCTCGGACGGCGAGCGGTTCAAGGCGACGGTCTACATCCTCGGCCGCCAGCTGCGTTCGGACGGCCTCCGGGTGTCGATCTTCCGGCAGGTGTTCCGCAACGGTCAGTGGGTCGACGCCGATGTCAGCCCGCAGACGGTCGCCGACATCGAGAACAAGGTGCTGGAGCGAGCGCGCGACCTGCGCGCATCCGCGACCGCGAGCCGCTAGTGTCCTGCCCCGGAAGCTTGCCAGCGAACTTCTGGGATAAGCGGGACACTGGGGGTCCTGCCGCCGGAGCGGCAGGAATGCGCAGGCTTACTTGCCGCTGCCGTTCGGCAGCGCAGCACCCTGGTTCGTCGTGCCGTTGAGCGACGGAAGGGTCGTGGAGCCGTTCGGCACCTGCGACGTGATCACGCCCGACGTGGACGGCATGTTGGTCGCGGTCGGCTGGCCAGGCTGGCTCTGCGTCTCCACCTGACTTGGGTTCGCGGGCTGGGCGAAGGCCGCGCCCCCGACCATCAACGACGCCGCCGCTGCTGCGATAACGAGGCGCATCGTAGGTCTCCTTGTGCGGTTGTGCCGACCGCCAACGCCTCTGGTCGGCGGCCGGTTGCATGGCACGCAAGCGTGGGGCTGACCTGCCGAGCCTTGCCCGGCGCTCAGTCTTGCCGGTACATCGCGGGCCATGGACGACATGCCTCCGCGCGCTGCCGAACGGCTGCGCTTCGATTTCCCGCAGGAGGAACGGCGCTGGCAGCGCGCCTGGGACGAGCGCGGCTGTTTCCGCGTTGCCGACGTGCCCGCCGGCGACAGGCCCAAATACTACGTCCTCGAGATGTTTCCCTACCCCAGCGGCAAGATCCACATGGGGCACGTCCGCAACTACACGCTCGGCGACGTCGTCGCGCGCTACCGCCGGGCGCGCGGGTTCAACGTGCTGCATCCGATGGGCTGGGACGCGTTCGGCCTGCCGGCGGAGAATGCCGCACGCCAGCGCGGCATCCATCCGGCGCGCTGGACCCGGGACAACATCGCCACCATGCGTGCCGAGTTGCAGCGCATGGGCCTGTCGCTCGACTGGTCGCGCGAGTTCGCCACCTGCGATCCGGCGTATTATGGCCACCAGCAGGCGCTGTTCCTTGACCTGCTGAAGGCCGGCCTGGTCGACCGGCGCGAGAGCTGGGTCAACTGGGACCCGGTGGATGGGACCGTGCTCGCCAACGAGCAGGTCGTCGACGGCCGCGGCTGGCTGTCCGGGGCGCCCGTCGAGCGCAAGCGGCTCTCGCAATGGTTCCTGCGCATCACCGCCTATGCGCGCGAGCTTCTGTCCGCGCTGGACGGGCTCGGCCGCTGGCCCGAGCGCGTGCGTACCATGCAGGCCCGCTGGATCGGCCGCAGCGAGGGCGCCCGCCTGCGCTTCGCGCTGGTCGCCCCGGCAGCCGGGCCGCAGGGGGCTATCGACTCGGTGGAGGTCTACACGACCCGCCCCGACACGCTGTTCGGAATGAGCTTCCTGGCGATCTCGCCCGAGCATCCGCTCGCCGCGGCGGTGGCGTCGCGCGATCAGGACGCCGCCGGCTTCATCGCCGAGTGCCGCCGTCTCGGCACCAGCGAGGCAACGATCGAGGCTGCCGAGAAGCGCGGCTACGACACCGGCCTGCGCGTGCGCCATCCGTTCGATCCGTCCTGCGAGTTCCCGGTCTGGATCGCCAACTTCGTGCTGATGGACTACGGCACCGGCGCGATCTTCGGCTGCCCGGCGCACGACCAGCGCGACCTCGATTTCGCCCGCCGCTACGATTTGGCGGTGGTGCCTGTCGTGCTGCCGCCCAGCGCCGATCCGGCCGCCTTCACGATCGACGACGTCGCCTATGACGGGCCGGGCACGATCTTCAACTCGGATTTCCTGGACGGTCTGGAGGTCGATGCCGCGAAATCGGCGGCGATCGCCCGGATCGTCGAGCTCGGCGTGGGCGAGGGCGTGGAGAACTGGCGGCTGCGCGACTGGGGCGTCAGCCGGCAGCGCTACTGGGGCTGTCCGATCCCGATCATCCATTGTCCGGCCTGCGGGCCCGTGCCGGTGCCTTCCGCGGAGCTTCCGGTGCGTCTGCCCGACGACGTGACGTTCGACCGGCCCGGCAATCCGCTCGATCATCACCCGACCTGGAAACACGTCGCCTGCCCGCGCTGCGGCGCGCCCGCCGAGCGCGAGACGGACACGTTCGACACCTTCGTCGACAGCTCCTGGTATTTCGCCCGCTTCTGCAGTCCCGGGGCGGACGTGCCGGTGGATCCCGCGGCGGCGCGCCACTGGCTGCCGGTCGATCAGTATGTCGGCGGGATCGAGCACGCGATCCTGCACCTGCTCTACGCGCGCTTCTTCACCCGCGCGATGCACGCGACCGGGCACCTGTCGATCGACGAGCCGTTCGCCGGTCTGTTCACCCAGGGCATGGTGACGCACGAGAGCTACCGCACGTCGGACGGCTCCTGGCTGTATCCGGACGAGGTCGAGCGGCGCGCGGACGGCACCGCCGTGCGCCGCGGCTCGGACGAGCCGGTCGCGGTCGGGCGCGTCGAGAAGATGTCCAAGTCCAAGCGCAACACCGTCGATCCGGGCGCGATCATCGACCGCTACGGCGCGGATACGGCGCGCTGGTTCGTGCTCTCCGACAACCCGCCGGAGCGCGATATCGAGTGGACCGAGGCCGGGGTGGCCGGGGCGTTCCGCTTCACCCAGCGCCTCGCCGGGCTTGCTGCTTCGATCGCCGAGGTGGCGGCGCCTGCCGTGGCGCCCGATCCGCTCTCCGACGCGGCGATGGCGCTGCGCCGGCAGACCCATCGGACGATCGCGGCGATGACCGAGGCGCTGGATCAGTTCGCCTTCAACGTCGCCGTCGCGCGTGCATACGAGCTCGCCAACGCGATCTCCGAGACGACCGCAGCTGCGCCGGGCGATGCCGGCCTGGGCTGGGCGCGGCGCGAAGCCGTCGAGACGCTCGCGCGCCTGATCGCGCCGATGGTGCCGCATCTGGCGGAAAGCATGATGGCGGTGTTGCGCCCGGACGAGGGTGCGCTGGTGGCCGAGATGTCCTGGCCCGAAGCCGATCCGGCCCTGACGGCGACCCTGTCGGTCACCGTGGCCGTCCAGGTGCTCGGCAAGCTGCGGGGCACGATCATCCTTCCGCCGGGCGCAGGGGCCGACGCCGCGTTCGCCGCCGCGGAGGCCGAGCCGAACGTGGCGCGCGCGCTCGCCGGCAAGCGGATCGTCAAGCGCATCCACGTCCCCGATCGCATCGTCAACTTCGTGGTGGCAAACTGATCGCATGATCCGGCGGCGGTCGCTGTTGAGCCTCGGGGGCGCTGGTTGCGCGATCGCGGCCGCGACCGCGCTCGGCGGCTGCGGCTTCCAGCCGCTGTATGCGCGGACGCAGTCCGGCGAGCCCGGCATCGCGTCTCGCGAACTCTCGGCGATTTCAGTCGAAATCATCCCCGACAGGCCGGGTCAGTTGCTGCGCCAGGCGTTGCAGACCCGCCTTGAGGGCGACGGCTCCGGCGTGACCCGCCGCTACGACCTGAGCGTGGACTATTCCATTCCGGGCGAGGGCATCGCGATCCAGCCGGACAGCTCGGTCACGCGCGTCCGGATGACCGCGAACGCGAACTGGACGCTGCGTGCGCAGGATCCGAACCGGACGGTGATCACCAGCGGGCGTGCGCGTGCGATGGATGCGGTGAACATCCTCGACAACCAGTATTTCGCGGCCGACCTGGAGACCGAGACGGTGCAGCGGCGGCTGGCCGAGGCGGTCGCCGACCAGATCACGCAGCAGCTGGCGAGTTTCTTTCGCAAGCGAACCCTTCACGCGGCCTGAAGGCGTTGAAAGTCGCGCCGAGACAGGTGGCGGGCTTTCTTGCCGATCCGGGGCGCGCATGTGCGGTGGTGCTGTTCGGTGACGATGTCGGACTGATCCGTGAGCGGTCCGACATGCTGGTCCGCTCGGCCGCCGGGTCGCTCGACGATCCGTTTCGCGTCGTCGATCTGCCGGGCGATGGATCGGACCGCCTCGCCGACGAGGCGTCGGGCCTGCCGCTGACAGGCGGGCGGCGCGTCGTCCGGCTGCGGGACGCGACCGATTCGGCCACCGCGCGGCTGAAGCTGCTGCTGGAGAGGGCGCCACCCGGGCTTGCGGTGATCGAGGCGCCGTCGCTGACCGGTCGGTCGCGGCTAGTGAAGCTCGCGGAAACCGCGCCGGCCGCCGCGGCCATCGGCTGCTACGTGGAAAGCGGCGCGGAGCTCGCATCGGTGATCCGCGAGGCGCTCGCCGGCGAAGGTGTGCGGATCGAGCCCGAGGCGTTGGCCTGGGTGACGGCACGGCTTGGCGCCGACCGCGCGGCGACGCGGCGGGAGGTGGAGAAGCTTGCGCTGTTCGCCAGCCGGGGCGGGACGCTCGACCTCGCCGCCGTGTCGGCATGCGTCGGCGACGCGTCGGGCCTGTCGCTCGACGATGTGCTGTTCGCGGCGACGAGTGGTGACGTGGCGGGGACCGATCGGGCGCTGGGACTGGCCTTGGCGGAGGGAGCGACGGCGGTCGGCGTGCTGCGCGCCGCGCTGGGCCATATGGATCGGCTCGCGCGATTGTCGGCGGCGCGGGAAACGGCGGGAACGAGCGCGGCCGAGTTCGTCCGCTCGGCGCGACCGCCGATCTTCTTCCGCCGCCAGCCCGCCATGGCGCAGGCGCTGGCGGCCTTGACCTCGAAGGCCTGCGCGACGGCCGCCCGGCGACTTGCGGCTGCCGAGCGGGCTTGCAAGCGCACCGGGGCGCCCGCCGACGTGATCGCACGCGAGGCGATCTCCACCATTGCCCGGCAGACCGCGGCATTGCGTCGACAGCGCGGATCGGGAAGCGCAGGCGGGGAGCGGACCTAGCGACTTATGCGCTGAATCGAGGTGGCTTGAAGGATCACCGGGTCAGTCAGACTCGATGATGTTTCAACGTGGTCAGCGCGAGAGCAGCAGGATAAGGCCATCGAGCTGGTCGAGCGTCGAATAGGTGATCCTGACTTGGCCTCCGCGCGGCCCCTGGGTGATCTGCACGCGCAAGCCCAGCTTTTCGCTCAGTTCGTGCTCGAGGGCGCGGGTGCTCGGGTCTGCCGGCTCCTGCTTTCGGGCGTGGCGCTCGCGGCCGCGATGCGCCAGGTCCTCCGTCTGCCGGACGTTGAGACCACCCGCGATCACCTGCAGGGCGGCGCGGGCCGGGTCGGGATGGGCGAGCAGGGCGCGTGCGTGGCCGGCGCTGAGCGCGCCGTTGCGGATTTCCGTCTGCACGGGGGCGGGGAGGTTGAGGAGCCGCAGTGTGTTGGCGATATGGCTGCGCGACTTTCCGACCCGTTGCGAGATGACTTCCTGGGTCCACCCAAACTTCGTTTGCAGGCGTTGGTAGCCGTGTGCCTCTTCGATCGGGTTGAGGTCCTGCCGCTGCAGGTTCTCGACGAGGGCCGCGCCGGCCGCCTGTTCGTCAGTGAGCGATCGCACATGGACGGGAACGGTTTGCAGCTCTGCCATCTGCGCCGCGCGCCATCGGCGTTCTCCGGCGACGATCTGGAACTGGCCCGCAACGCCGGGGGTCGGCCGGACCAGCAGAGGTTGCAGCACGCCCTGGGCTCGGATCGACGCGACGAGGGACTCGAGTTCGCCGTCGTCGATCGCGCCGCGGGGCTGGAATGGGCCGGGGACCAGCGCCGCGATCGGCAGCTGGCTATGCGGCGTGTCCGGCGTCGCCGGCGAGCCCATGAGTGCAGCGAGGCCGCGTCCCAGGCGGGGCGTCGGCTGGGCACTCACGCCGCCTTCTCCGACAGGCCCCGCTCGCGTCGGAGCAGCTCGGCGGCGAGCTGGACGTAGGCCTGGGCTCCGGGCGACCGGAAGTCGTAGAGGAGAACCGGCTGGCCGTGGCTCGGCGCCTCCGAGACCCGCACGTTGCGCGGGATCACGGTGTCGTAGACCGCGTCGCCGAAGAAGGCGCGGGCGTCGGTCGCCACGAGATCCGACAGGTTGTTCCGCCGGTCGTACATGGTCAGGACGATTCCCTGCAGAGTGAGGTTCGGGTTGGGGCCTTGCTGGACGGCCCGGACGGTCTGCATCAGCTGGCTGATCCCCTCGAGCGCGAAGAACTCGCACTGCAGCGGCACCAGCACGGCGTCGGCCGCGACCAGTGCATTCAGGGTCAGCAGACCAAGGCTGGGCGGGCAATCGATCAGGATGTGCCGATAGGTCGCGGCCGCCCGTAGCGCGGCGAGGGCGTCGCGGAGCCGGAAGTTGCGGCGATCGACGCCGACGAGTTCCACCTCGGCCCCTGCGAGGTCGGAGGACGCGGGGAGGATGCCAAGATGCGGGATCGCGGTTGGCCGGATAGCCGCCTCCAGAGTCGCCGCGTCCGCCAGCACGTCATAGGTGCCGGGGGTCCGGGCGGCGTGGTCCAGACCGAGGCCTGTCGAGGCGTTGCCTTGCGGGTCGATGTCGACCAGCAGGACCGGTCGCTCGCCGGCGGCGAGGGCGGTAGCGAGGTTGATCGCGGTCGTGGTCTTGCCGACGCCGCCTTTCTGGTTGGCGATCGCGAGGACGCGCGTGGTTCGGGCTGCCTCAGCGCTGGCGATGTGCAATGTCGGTGATCCGCAGAATGACGGCGTCCGGCGCGGTTCTGCTCGCGAATCGCTCGACGCGCATGTTCCAGTCCGGCGTAGCCGCCGTCAATTCCGCCGCGGCGTTGGCGCCCTTCGCCGCCAACAGGCAGCCACCCCGGGCGACGAACGGAGCAGCAAGGCTGAGCAACAGTGGCAGCGGCGCCAGCGCGCGCGCGGTCACGAGCGGAGCGGTCAACCCCTGACAGGTCTCCGCACGCCGATTGACGATCGTCACGGGAGCGTCCGTGCAGCGGGCGGCTTCGAGCAGAAAGGCCGCCTTTCGGCGATCCGACTCGATGAGGGTGAACGGAATGCCCGTTGCGATCGCCAGCACGAGGCCGGGAAAGCCGGCCCCGCTGCCGAGGTCGATGGCGCGGTCGGTTCCGGCCGGTATCAGGGGGGCAAGTTGCAGACTGTCCTCGATGTGGCGGTCCCAGATTGCAATTGCATCGCGCCGAGAGACGAGATTGAGCCGCGCGGTCCAGGTGCGGACGAGGTCCACGTAGGCCTCGAGGCGCGCCCGCACCTCGGGCGAGTGTTTCACGTGAAACACCGGCGTGAGCAGCCGACCTCAGCTCCATGCTTCACGTGAAACACCGGTTGCGACGCCCGCCCGCCGGGCGTGGAAGGCGAGTACAGTCAACGCAGCGGGCGTCATGCCCTGGATCCGAGCAGCGGCACCTAAGGTGGCCGGCTGCGTCGTCGCCAGCTTGGTCCGAAGCTCCGTCGTCAGGCTGGGAAGCTCGGAGAACATGACGCCCTCCAGCGAGAGCGCCTCGTCGCGGCGGAGTGTGGCTATGTCGGCCTCCTGCCGGCGCAGGTAACCGGCGTAAATCGCTTCGGTCTCGAGCTGTGCCAGCGCACGAGGCGACAGGTCGGCGAGCCACGGCGCAAGCGAAGCGGCCGCCCGCCATCCGCCGTCTTGCGCGATGACGTCCAGCAGGGATCGCGGGCGCCCGTCCTGCCGCACGGTGACCTTCGCAGCGGCCAGCGCCGTCGGCGAAAGCGTCGTCACAGTGGCCCGCTCCAGAGCGGAGCGGACCTCCTCAGCGTGGCACGCGAAGACAGCTGACCGCCGTGAGCCCACGCACCCCCATGCATCGCCCAGTCTCGTGAGCCGCAGGTCGGCGTTGTCCGATCGCAGGCTCAGGCGGTACTCGGATCGCGCGGTGAACATCCGGTAGGGCTCGCTGACGCCCTGAGTCACCAGATCGTCGATCAGCACGCCGATATAGGCCTGAGCCCGGTCCAACGTGACCGGATCGCCGCCGCCCGACCGCCGGGCCGCATTGATGCCTGCGATGATCCCCTGCGCGCCCGCTTCCTCATAGCCTGTCGTCCCGTTGACCTGACCTGCGAGGAAAAGGCCACGCACGCGCCGGAGCTCCAGTGTCGGTGCGAGACAGCGCGGATCCACGTAGTCGTACTCGATCGCGTATCCGGCCTGCACGATCTTCGCGCCCTCGAGCCCGCGCATCGTTCGAATGAACGCGGCTTGCACCTCGAGCGGGAGGCTGGTCGAGACGCCGTTCGGGTACACAACGGCGCTGTCCAGGCCCTCCGGCTCAAGAAACACCTGGTGGCGCTCTCGACCGGCGAAGCGAACGATCTTGTCCTCAATCGACGGGCAGTAGCGTGGCCCCGGTCCGGTGATCCGGCCGCCATACAACGCGGATCGGGTGAGATTGGACCGGATGATCTCATGCGTCGCCGGATTCGTGGCGGTGATCCGGCAGGAGATCAGCGTGTTGGTGATCCGCCCCGTCATAGTGCTGAACGGCTCCGGTTCGGCGTCGCCGCGGTCCTCCTCGAGCGCGTCCCAATCGATCGACTCCCGAGCCAGACGTGGCGGGGTGCCTGTTTTGAGCCGTCCGATAGGCAAGCCTAGGCCCGCCAGCGTTTCCGCCAAACGCAAGGACGGCGGTTCACCGCGGCGGCCCGCCGCATAGTGGCGCTCTCCCTCGTGAATCACGCCCCGGAGGAAGGTGCCGGCGGTCAGCACCGTCGCATCGCACGGGATCCGGCGCCCGCCGGAAGTCACTACGGCCGTCACGCGCCCGGACGTCAACTCGATGTCGTCTGCCGCGCCCGCTTCGATTGCGAGGTCCGGCGTCTCGGCAAGCAGGTGCTGCATGGCCCGGCGGTACAACGTCCGATCCGCCTGGGCGCGAGGGCCACGCACCGCCGGGCCCTTGCTGCGGTTGAGCACCTTGAAGTGAATGCCGGCGGCGTCCGCGGCGCGTCCCATCACCCCGTCGAGCGCGTCGATTTCCCGGATCAGATGACCCTTGCCGATCCCCCCGAACGCCGGGTTGCAGGACATCGCCCCGATCGTCCCCGGATCGTGCGTCAGTAGCAGCGTGCGTGCCCCGATGCGTGCCGCTGCGGCGGCGGCCTCGCAGCCGGCATGGCCGCCGCCGACGACCACGACATCGTATCCCTGCGTCACGCGATTTCCTCGCTACTTCCCGATGCAGAAGCGCGAGAAGATCGTGTCCAGCACGTCCTCTACGCCCACGAGCCCAGTGACCCGGCCGAGCGCTCGCATCGCCAGCCGCAGTTCTTCGGCGCGCAACTCCGGCAACCGGGCACTTTCTGCCGCGCCGAGTCCGGCCAGCGCCTCGTGCAGAGCCGCGCGATGCCGAGCGCGGGTCAAGGCGGGCGGACCTGCCCGAGCCGTCAGCGCGTGAGCGGCGGAGTCGAGCCGCGTGCGCAGGCCGCTCAGGCCGCTGCCGGTCAGAGCGCTGACCTGGATCGCGCCATCCGGCGCGCTCCCCCCCAGGTCGGCCTTGCTCGCCACCAACACGTCGGGGGACCCCTCGTCGCCGCGGTAGGCATTGTCACGCCCGTCAAACACCCTGATCACGAGGTCCGCTCGCGCCGCCCGCTCACGTGCCCGGCGCACGCCCTCGGCCTCTACGGGATCGTCGGTCTCGCGCAGCCCTGCGGTGTCGACCAGGGTCACCGGCACCCCGCCGAACACCACCCGCGTCTCCAGCGCATCCCGCGTGGTTCCCGGCTGGGCCGAGACGATCGCCACGTCGCGGCCCGCCAACACGTTGACGAGACTCGATTTGCCGACGTTCGGCGCCCCAGTGACCGCGAACACGAGTCCTTCGCGCAACCGCTCGCCGCGTTGTCCATCGTCCAGATGCGCGGCAATGTCCGTCCGGAGCGCCCGCAGTCCGGCGGCGCCCCGCTCGGCTTCGTCTTGAGGCAGGTCCTCGTCAGCAAAATCGATCAGCGCCTCGGCTTGCGCCAGCAGCAGCCGCAACCGCGCCGCCCAACCGTCGTAGAGCCGGCCCAGTTCGCCATCGAGCTGGCGCAGTGCCTGGTCGCGTTGGGCAACGGTTTCCGCCTCCACAAGATCGACCACCGCCTCCGCCTCGGTCAGCCCCAGGCGCCCGTTGCGAACGGCGCGGCGGGTGAATTCGCCGCCCTCCGCGGGCCTCGCTCCGAGACCGACCAGGGCGTCCGCCACCCCGTCGGTCACGGCCCGCCCACCGTGCAGGAACAGCTCCGCCGTGTCCTCGCCGGTGTAACTGCCCGGACCCGGCATCCACAGCACCAGCGCGCGATCCAGTGTGGCCCCGCACGGCCCGCGCAGCGTCCTGACGACGGCACGCCGGGGCGCGGGCCGCCGTCGGCAGAGCGCATCGAGCATCGTGCCGCTCCCAGGTCCGCTCATCCGCATCACCGCCAACGCCGCCTGGCCCGCACCGCTGGCAAGGGCGAAAATCGTATCCGCCGCGGCCATCGCGCTCACGTCGAGATCTCCGGCGGCATCAATCGCTCGGCGACGCGTCCGCCCGCCTGCAGGTGGCGCGCTAGCACCGCGTCCACGTCCTCCCGCGTCGCGACGGTGTACCAGACTCCCTCCGGATAGATCACCACACTGGGCCCGTGCTCGCAGCGATCGAGGCACATTGCCGTGTTGATGCGCACGCCGGAGAGCGCGAGTTCCTTGGCGCGCGCCTTCATGTAGTCCCGCAACGCCTCCGAACCCTTGGCTGCACAGCTGCCGCGCGGATGGCCGTCCGGCCGGCGGTTGCAGCAGACGAACACGTGCGCCTCGAAATATGGCGGCGGATCATCCGCCCGGCGCCGGTTCATGGCAGCCTCCGGGCTGGACGCGCGGGCGACCGCGCAACCGAATGCCCGTGCTGCCGAGTTATCCCCGTCTGTTTCGCTCGTCGCTCGTTCATCGGCGCCCTATCTATCGCCGCGCCGCAAACCGCAAGGCACCGCGATGACTATCGAGGCTCAGACGCCATCCGCGCCGCCGTCTAACCAGCTCGGGGGTGCCACGTCGCCGTATCTGCTGCAGCACGCCGGGAACCCGGTGCATTGGCGGGAATGGGGCGAGGCGGCGCTGGCCGAGGCACGCGCCACCGGCAAGCCGATCCTGCTGTCGGTCGGCTACGCCACCTGCCATTGGTGCCACGTGATGGCGCACGAAAGTTTCGAAGACGAACAGACCGCCGCGCTGATGAACCGGCTGTTCGTCTCGATCAAGGTCGACCGCGAGGAGCGGCCCGACATCGACCATTTGTATATGTCGGCGCTGCACCTGCTCGGCGAGCAGGGCGGCTGGCCGCTGACGATGTTCCTGACATCCGAAGGCGACCCATTCTGGGGAGGAACTTATTTTCCACCCGAACCGCGTTGGGGGCGGCCATCATTCCGTCAGGTGCTGCAGGCGGTGGCGGATGGGTACGAACGCGGCCACGAGATGGTCGGCCGCAACACCGAGGCGCTGCGGGCGGCGCTCGTGCGCATGTCCGCCACCAGACCGGGCGAGGGAATCGGCCCGCCGCAGCTCGATGCCGCGGCGGCCGCGCTCCTGCGATCGACCGATCCGGAACACGGCGGCCTGCGCGGTGCCCCGAAGTTTCCCAACCCGCCGATCTTCCGGTTCCTGCTGCAGAACGACTTCCGCACCGGCGGCCAGGACGGACGCACGGCGCTGCATCTGTTGCTCGAGCATATGTCGCAGGGTGGCATCTACGATCATCTCGGCGGCGGCTACGCCCGCTACTCGACGGACGCGATCTGGCTCGTACCGCATTTCGAGAAGATGCTGTACGACAACGCACAACTGCTCGAACTGCTCGCCTTCGCCCACGCCGACCGTCCCTCGCCGCTCTATGCCGAGCGCGCCGAGGAGACCGTTGGCTGGCTGCTGCGCGACATGCGCGCGACGAAGGGTGCGAAAGCCGCCTTTGCTTCGTCCGAAGACGCCGATAGCGAGGGCGAGGAAGGCCGCTTCTACGTCTGGACCGCGGACGAGGTCGATGCCGCACTGAGCGAGGCGGGACTGGGCGCCGTCGCCGCCGCGTTCAAGCGCGCGTACGATGTGACGCCGGGGGGCAACTGGGATGAACGCATCATCCTTCGGCGCGTCACGCCGCGCGGCGCGCCGGACGAGGAGGCGGCGCTCGCGCGAGCCCGCGCGGCGCTGCTGGCGGCGCGGGATCGCCGCGTGCGGCCGGGCCGGGACGGCAAGGTGCTCGCGGACTGGAACGGGCTGACCGTCGCGGCCCTCGTGCGCGCAGGGGCCGTGTTCGATCGTTCCGACTGGCTGGCTGCGGCCGAGGCGGCCTTCGACTTCGTCATCGCGCGGCTCGGCACCGCCGATGGGCGGATCGACCATGCGTGGCGCGAGGACCGGATCGGAGCGGCGGGACTGCTGGACGACCAGGCGTCGCTCGCGCGCGCCGCACTCGCGCTGTCCGAGGCGACGGGCAGTCCCGCGCGCCTCGCGCAGGCGACCCGCCTGGTCGAGGCGGCGGAAGCCCATTTCAGCGACAGCGAGGGCGCGTTCTTCACTACCGCCGACGACGCGGCGGACGTGCCGCTCGGTCCGTCGGCGCGGCCGCGCACCGCGGGCGACAACGTGACGCCCAGCGGCAACGCGCTGATGGCCGAGGTCTATGCCAGGCTGCATCACCTGACCGGCGACGCGACGTGGCGAGGCAAGGCGGAGCACGTGCTGCGCGCTTTCGCCGGGTACGGCGAGGGCCTCTCGGCGATGCCGACGCTGCTTGCCGCGGCCGACCTGCTGGCGGAGGGCGCGACCGTCGTGATCGCGGGTGAGGGAGCTCGTGCGCTGCTCTCCGCCGCGCTGGCCGCCCCCGATCCGGCAGTGATCGTTCTGCGCACCGATGGCGGTCTGCCTGCCTCCCATCCCGCGCATGGCAAAGGTCCGGTGCATGGCGTGGCCGCCGCATACGTCTGCCGCCGCGAGACCTGCTCGCTGCCTGTGACCGACCCCCGCGCGCTAGCTGCGGTGTTGCGCAGCCGGAGGTGAGCGCGGCGCGAGTCTGTGCGATCCGATGATCCATTCTGCGTTCGTCCAGGCGGCCGGCCTCAAGCCCAAGCCGCGCTTCGCGCGGTCGCTGCGCGAGGCTGTGTGCTGGGCATGTCCAGCAGCCTGGGGGTGAAAGTCCCCTGTGCAACCTGATGGAGGTGAAGCACGAGTGAAGCACAAGGGCGGAACCGCGAGGGACCG
>Ga0209656_10001796_pt1 | contig 14035 bp, 13 predicted proteins | sample BogFormECP12_OM2_FD_188239 | JGI IMG/M metagenome (GOLD analysis project Ga0209656, IMG submission 188239) | Bog forest soil microbial communities from Calvert Island, British Columbia, Canada - ECP12_OM2 (SPAdes) (version 2) | ecosystem: Environmental > Aquatic > Freshwater > Wetlands > Bog ... | reverse complement strand
TCGAAAAAGTCACCGCCCACTCCTGAGGAGGAACGAAAGAAATGGTGGAATCGCACCGCAGTCGCCTCTGGGGGAGCAGAACTCGGAAATCGCGGATACTGTTGCGGCAATAACGCGTTTTGCAGCTCGCGTGCCGTCTCCAGGTCCTCTTCCAACTGTGCATTTTTCGCACGCAGTTCCTTCGCGAATTTGGCCAGTTGCTCTTCAGCATTCTTACGCGCCGTAATGTCGCGCGTAGTGGACACTAAACCAATCAGCTCGCCCTTGTCATCCCGCAGGGGCATCTTCGTAACCGACACCCAAACCTTGTTGCCGACAGGGTCAACTGTCTCGTTCACACACTGCACGACTGGTTCGCCTGATCGCAATACGCGAAGATCGTCGGCATGAAACTTTGCCGCAATTTCAGTCGGAAGAAAATCAAACACGGTCTTGCCGACCACCTCCGCGGTATTCGTCGCGCCCATGATCCGGCAATGCCCGCTATTGTCGAAAATATAGCGCCCGTTCAAGTCCTTGATGGAGATATTGTCGGGCATTGAATCGAGCACAGCGCGCAGCATTTTATTTTCAGATGCAAGCTTTCCCGGTTGGTGCTGGTAATCGGATAATTCCGTCTCAGCGCTTGGCCGATCCGGTCCGCAGTTGTGTTGCTGATCTTTCATATCGCCCCTCGTAGCGCCTTAACTCTACCACGTTTTCGATATTGGACGGCGACATGACCCGGTAAAAAAACACGGATCGTCGAATCAAGCTTGAACTAGCGATCGTTAAAGCCACGCATGCTGGTGGTATATCGTCGGCAAACAGCGGAAGGGCCTCGCCGATGCGTATGTAGGCAGCGCGCTAAATAGCGCCCCAAGAATTGCGCTTATCCATGGGGAGGTTCAGAGAAAGAGCCCGGTGATTGCGTGGTCACCGGGCTTTTTTCTTTCCGAGGCGCTGACCCGGAAGGAAGATGAAGCGCCCCTGTGAGCTGGCCCGCAAGACATCGCCAACGTTATTGTGACTGGAGCGCGTCAAAAAGTCGGGTGTCCGCCCTTGGCGACCATCGGGCGTACGCCGCCTAGAAGAACTCGTGGGATCAATCCGTTGAAGGGTACGGTCGCAGACCTATCTGAGAATTCACTCCAGGAATGTAATAGATACGCACATTTACGCCCAAAACTCTGGGAAAATGCAGGATCTCCATGCGCTGTGATACGCCAGAAAGGAGAAAATATTGACTTTGTCTAATATAACAACATACACTAACTATGTAATTGTAATATCATACAATAGATATAATATAAAATAGGAATGGGAAGCAATGGACGATCGCTAACCTTCTTGTTTCACGGCGACAGAATCGTCCATGAATTCGGACAAATCAGCCCACTCCGCCTTCTTCGCGATGAAGTCGCCGCGCGACTTCCACGTGTCGATTTGCCCGGACGGAGCGAGCAGGCAGCGGATTAACGTCAATTCCTGGGCCTCCGTCGATTTTTAGTCGCGCTTTCTGCCTGAACCGATTCCTCGATTATCTCGCCGCTCGGTCCGTGGAGCATAGCGCTTAAATCTCCCGGCGAAATCCGCGCCTTGCGCGCGTTCCGGTCTTCATTGAGAGCGTTCATTTTAGTTGCCCTGCCAAGGAACTGGCAGGATCGATCGTGGCTGCGGAACGATAATCTCGAACACGGTCCCGCCAACGGCAGGCGCGATCGAGAATCCGTGTGCGCGGATATGTTTCCACGGAAAATAGAATTGATCCGGCAGATAAACATCACCCAGATTCAAAATGATTTGCACCTGGCGTTTCGCGAACTGTACGTAGACTAACAAATCGTCAAATTCGGTTTTTTCCATATTGACCGGATGCCACGGCCGCCAACCAGGCATCCGGTTCTGATCGCCGACGATGACCTTGGTCGCAGCGCCTCCTTTCCAGATCGAGATTAGACCCTTGTTAAAAAGTTCTTTGGCTTTCGCAGCCTCGAGGTTGAAATAATCTGCTGGCCGATCTTTTGTCGCAGGGAAATATTTCTGATCCCCAAATTCAAGCGGGACCACTGCCGTGCATGTTTTTTTGTCGGTCTCGGCCGGTTTCTCAAGCGGTGGATGTCTTAAAATCTCGTCCAGAATTCCGCGGATGCGATCGTTCATGCTGCCTTTCGTCTTTGACGATTGTCATTGTGCGCCCGACTCGCCTCCAAGTCCAAAATAAGGCGAGCCGCATCGACGCCAAAGCCGGAGCCTGCGTCGGGTGGCGGGAGTGACCGGCGGCGAGGAATCTTGGCTAGTAGGTGTCTTCCGCCTGCCGCGCGATGACGGCGTTCGCTTCCCGGATCGCGCGGCCTTCATCGGCGGTTCGTTCCAGGCATTCGTTTGCGACCTTCGCCCAAAGCTCCTTCAGCGCCCACGTTGTCGCCTTGTGCGTATGCCTTTCGGCGTCATCCGGAGTCCACGGCATTTGCGCGCGGAAAGCGAACAATCTCTCCACCTGAGTTTGCAACGCGAAGGCATTGTTCGCGAAAATTTCCCGCGGGATTTTCCCGGGTCCTGTGAAACCTAGGTCAGAGAGAACGCTACGCTGCGGCCCGAATTTTTCTCACTTTTTGACCAAATTTTGAACTATTATGTGACCAATGGCCTATCTCAAACAGAAGAATGATTCGCGAAAATATTGGGTCAAGAATCAAGCGTGCATTGGCGCTGAATGTCTGGCCTTAGGCTTCTTCCAGCATCGAAGAGCGGCAGGAGCATCCGGCAGACGCAAAACCGGATCAATGACTCCTTGTTGTATGACTAACGCCTATCGCGGTTGCCCTTTGCACGTTCGTTATTCGGCTGAACTGATCGCTCTCCGTCGCAAAGAAGGCATCAAAGTCGCATGAGCACCTCAGCCAAGATCTACGTCGGTCGAACCGCAAACGACCGACACCGCCTCTCATCAATGGCGAAGCTATCCTCATCCCAGGCGCTCGCGAATCACCTCACAAACCGTCTCCAGCACCTTGACGCGGGCGTACCGCTTGCAGTTGGACTCGACGATCGTCCATGGGGCGTACGGCGTAGTGGTGCGGTGCAACATCTCCTCAACGGCTTCGCGGTACTGATCCAACTTTTCCCGATTTCGCCAATCGTCCTCAGTGATCTTCCACTGCTTGTGAGCCATTCCCTCACGTTCACGAAACCGCCGCAGCTGCTCGTCGGGGTCGATGTGGAGCCAGAACTTGAACAGGACCGTCCCAAAGTTTACCAGGTGCTGCTCCATACCGTTGATCTCCCGGTAGGCCCGCCGCCACTCGGCCTCCGTGCAGAACCCTTCCACGCGCTCGACCAGCACGCGGCCGTACCATGTCCGGTCAAAGATCGCGATGTGCCCGGCCTTGGGCATCTGCGCCCAGAAACGCCACAGGTAATGGTGAGCCTTCTCGACGTCATTAGGCGCGGCGATAGGCACAACCTCGTACCCCCGCGGATCGAGGTTTTGCGTCAGCCGGCGGATATTGCCTCCTTTGCCGGCCGCGTCCCATCCCTCGTATGCAATCACGACGGGGACGCGTCGCAGGTAGATCTCGTGCTCGAGCTCGCGAAGCGTTGCCTGGGCCTTCTTCAACCGGGTAGCGTACTCCTCCGGTGTTAATGACCGGGACAGATTCACGTGACCGAGTGCGGTCGTCTTGAAGACATTGACCGCCTGCACCCCTTCATGTACCTGCCTTGGCGCGGGCTGGGCTTTCCGTTCTGCGACCGCGACCCCCCGCTGGAGCGCGTCGATTACGGTTGCGAAAATCTTGAGTGTGGCGAACCTCCGGTCGTGTGCCTCGACCACCGTCCAAGGTGCGTAGTCGGCGTCGGTTTCGATGAGCATGTCTTCCGCCGCCGCGAGGTACTCGGCGTACCGTTTGTGCTGCCGCAGGTCGTCCTCAGTCACGCGCCAGGCTGTGGCCGCGCTCGCGCGCAGGGCGTCAAACCGTCGCATCTGCTCCTTTTTGGAAATATGGAGGAAACACTTGACGATGACCGCCCCATCATCGGTCAGCTGTCGCTCGAACGCGCAAATGTCCTCGAATGCCTGGCGGAGCCGTTTCCCCGTGACCTGTCCCTCAACCCGGTCCCTCACGACCCGGCGGTTCCAGCTCCGGTCGAAGATGACTAGCCGCCCACGAGTCGGCGTGCGCTTCCAGAACCGCCACAGAAACGGATAGAACGCCTCCTCCTCCGTCGGCCCACGCGCGCTGTAGACCGTGAACCCTCGCGGGTCAAGCGGCAGAATCATCTCGTTAATTAGCGTACCCTTACCCGACGCACTCCAGCCTTCGAAAACGACGATGACAGGGATCCCCAAGATCTTAGCCTGCCGCTGCAGAGCGGCAAGCTTCAGGTCCGCGTCGCCTTTGAGCCGCTTGTATTCCTCCTTGGCGACCTCGCGCGACAGATCGATATTCTTGAGCATGGATTGTCAAGCCTTTGCGTTACCAAGTTTCGCATTCATTCCGTCCGCGACGCTTTCTTAACTCGCCGGGTTCAGGCCGCACGTCGAATCTTTGAGTATACAAGAATCATTCTAATTCATGCAAAGATCTATGAGGTTTTTGACCGGAATTCTCGCCGCTGTCCGAATTAATGGTCCTAACGAATCGTCTACACTAGTCGATAAATTAGAACGGTCGGTGTAACACAGAATTTCGCCAGTTCCGCCCTGGCAAGAGCCCGGTGATTGAGTGGTCACCGGGCTTTTTTCTTTCTGAGGCGATGAGCCGGAAGGAAGATTCGTCGAAACAAGGCGGATGAAGCTCGAACTTGGGCGCTTCTGAAGCCCAAGCTAAGTCATAGTGGCTGACTGCTTGGCATCGCCCTTTACTCCAACCATCAGGCCGGTGGATCCTGGCAACAAAACATGCCTGATATCCTGAAAACCGGCCTTGCCAAGCCAAACCGAATATTCATCCTCGCTATAGTTCCCGCCATTCTCCGTGATCACCAGCCAGTTCAGTGCGAAAAGAGCGGCCTGGCGAGGTGCGGTTTTGTCAGACTTGAGAATAAAGTCTTGGATGACGATTTGACCGCCGAGCGCGAGCGCTGCAAAGCACCTTCTGAACAGGTCTTGATTCTCGGCCGGGCCGAGGATGTGGCAAATCGCGGAGACGAAGACCAAGTCGTAATCGCGGCCAAATTCGTCGCGCTGGAGATCTCCAGCGCGCGTCTTCACCCGTTCCGTGAACCCAGCCCTCTCAATATATTGTTGGGTCAGTGGAAGGACGGCCGGCAGATCAAGGACCTCGGAGTAAAGCTCCGGCGATGCTTTCGCGAAGGCGATCGAGTACCCGGCCGAGCCTCCCCCGATATCCAGCATTCTCCTGACACGGCTCGTGTCCACGGCATTAATCACGAATGGCGCGCGTTCCGCTACGTTCCTGTCCATTGCGGCAATGAAAGCCTCTGTCCAATTCCGGTCGCCCTCCCCTACGCTAGCGCGCACTTGGCTGGCGCCCTTGCGAACAGACTCCGTCAGCGTTGACCATCTGTCCCAGAGGTACGCAGTGTGCATCATGGCTAAGCGCATGTTGTCCGGAGAACTTTCGGTAAAGTATTGCTCGGTCAACTCCGTGTTCCGGAATACGCCATCCTTCTTCTGCAGCATCTCTAAAGCCACCAACGCGTTCATCAGCATTTCGGTGGCGCGTTCGTCGGTCTGCAAGCGGCTAGCCGCTTCGACGGCAGTCGCACCCTTCCCGACCGCACCGAACAAGTCCAACTCGACAGCCGTGAGGAGGGCACGGCTTTCCTGAAAAGCTCGGATGCGGTTCGTCAAGTCCTCAAGTGGTTTCACACTCATACAACATTGTATAATGAAATCAGTGGACGGGGAAATCTGGCCCGAACCCGCCTTATCTTCGCGCGATTCACGGCTGACTCTAACCATTGTTACAGGCTTCAAGACGGTTAGGGCACGATTCGATTTGCGACTCGCTCAATTTGAATGACTCCGTCCTTGGCTGATTCCTCGCCGCTGAGGATTTTATTAACATTCTCAAACAGACCGCTGGAAAGCTGATTGTAGGATGCGCCGGTAACCGTTGAAGGACGGGCAACGGCGTTGATGAGAATGTCCAGCGTGTTCTTAAACCATGGGATTTTTCCTAGCAGGTCGTTGTCGCTGTACAGAGCGGGGAGGGTTGGAAGTAGACCCAAATCGATCGCATGTTTTTTCTGTATCTCTGGCGAGGTGAGGTAGCGAACGAGATCAGCCGAGGCGTTAGGAACCTTCGAATACGCGGAAACCATCAATTGCCAGCCACCCAGGCAGGCAGCGTTCTCGCCGTTGTCGCCGCCTTTCGGCAGGACGGTGACATCGAATTTACCGGAAATCGGGCTCTTTAAATCCGCCCCTAACGAATAGGCGTACGGCCAGTTACGCATGAATGCCGCATTACCGGCCTGCCAGATGCGCCTAGCTTCTTCTTCGCCGTAGGTCGTGACATCGGTCGGAGAGATTGTTCCTACCCAGCTTTTCGCTGTTTCAAGCGCCTTAATGGCGTTCGGATTGTTGATTGTCACCTTCTTGTCCGGATCGATGACCCTTCCGCCTCCGTAGCTGTAGATCCATTCAACCGCATTACAGGTCAGGCTTTCGCTGGCTTTTCCTTCGAAAACAAAGCCTTGAAAATCTGGGTTCCCAGCCCCGCGTTCACCGTCCTGGATCTTCTTCGCCATTTCGGCGAGTTCTTCCCAGGTTTTGGGTGGGGTTTTGTATCCATACTTTTCCAACAGATCGGTACGATAGTAGAGGAGCCCGGCATCGATAAACCATGGGATCGAGACAAGGCGTCCGTTGACTGTATTATTCTGAACGTTGTGCGAGAAAAACTCTTTGATTTCGTCGTCCTTGAAATACTTCTTTAAATCAACGGCATGCGGAGCCGCAATTCCCTGCCAAATTACGTCGACCATGTACACGTCCACATCTGAACTTTTCGATCCCCAATACTGTAGATAGAGCTGGAGCGTTGCGGTTGCATCAGCAGGCCTGTTAATATACTCAAGTGAGTTATTAGTCTTCCTGGCCCACTCTTCAGCAACTTCTCTCGTCCAACGCCCGTTGTAGCCGACGAAATCAGAATCACCGGCAAACCGGACGGTTTCACCTGAGGCAAAATGTCGCGGAGTGAACTGTGCAACAAGAAAGATGACACCGAGGAGCCGGATCGCATTTCGTCCGTAAGAATTATTCAAAACGTTCATTTGGGGGAAATCCTTTAATGGCTACAATAAACCACTGGAGGCAATTTCTGGTAACCTTTTTTTCCGGATTGCTCCTTCCGCACTCCCGGGCCAATCTGGTGGCAAAGCGCCAAATGCCAGACCCACCGGAGATAGAATCGCTATTCTGGGACATACTCTTACCAACGATCACCTCGGACCATCCTTCGGATAGAACTCGAAGATGCCCTTTTTACGTTAAGCGCGACGGAACCGGAAAGAGCGACAAGAACTTTTGCCGAGGCGCTTGCAAAACAGACAGCTTTCTTAGGTATTGAAAAGGATAATGACCAAGACAGAACTTCAAACCGCGCCTGGACACTGTCGATGACGGCTGTAGAATAGTTTGTCATGCCTAAGCGATTGTCAGCCATGGAAAAGGATCGCTGGCTTGGGCATTGCGGCTGGTGCAATCGAGAGATGGCCGAAGACGGTGAACGGATCGCTATCAACGCGAGGTTCCGGGACAAGAAAGATTACCGCAAGCACGAGGGAATGATGGTCACATTTGTGTTGGCGGACGCCGGACGGACGGTAGTCGCTTATGTTGTTACCAGGGATTCGCTGGCGAAAAAAGAGGGTAAGGAAGTCATTTTCCAGGTTTGCGGCGACCGCTGCGCTCTCGAATTAAATACCGCCATGGGCAAAGAGATGAATCTGTTGAGCTAAAGTGCGCCCCTGCAAGGAACCAGATCGGAAGCCGTGTGACAGGAGCATAACGCCGCAGCCAGTGCGGCGCGTAAGGCAGACGTCGTGGTCATTTCTGTATCAGGCCACACGGAATTACCGGGAACGATTCGGGCATGGCTCGATATGTGGCTTTGGCTCCTCGAGACGGAAAATCCTGCGCTCGTAGGCCTCTTCGATTCATTGATGGGAGAGTCGTGAGCTGGCGGGGGTAAGTGAATTCACAATTCGCGGTACATGACGTAAACGTCCGCATAGCCTCGGGTTGGATGACGGAACGCTCCGGGTAACGTTCCGACGATTGCGAAGCCCAACTTTTTCCAGAGCGCGATGGCGCGGTCATTTGTGCTGACTACAAAGTTGAACTGCATTGCCCTGAATCCCAAGGACGCTGCCAGGGTGAGCGCGTGGGTGCACAGGGCGGTCGCTACGCCGCGTCCGGCGGCTTCGGGGTGGGTCGCAAAGGCGGCGTTAGCTACGTGGTCTCCGGCACCCAGTTGGTTCGCCTGCAGAAAGTAGGTACCGACAATTTGCCCATTTTCTTCCGCCACCAACACTTGGTGGTTTGGCGCGACCCAGTAGCGTATTGCTTCGGTACGGTTCCAATCCCTTGGAAGTGCGTAGGTCTCACCCGCACGGATCACGGGTTCCAAGATGTTCCACAACGAATCCGAGTCGCCGTCGTTCGCCGTTCGGATTTTCACCCGATAATCTTACACGGAGCTTGGGTCCAGGCGAGGGGATGAGTTGGCAGTAGGAAGTCGTCCTCGAGACGCTTGCAGGCCCAAAAGAGCTTTGGCTTGTCCGCGGGATTGAATCCGGCCTGCTCAGCGCATAAAGATGAATTGATGTCGATCGACAACTTCGAACCGAGAGTCACCCAGTTAGTAATCTATCCGGTCAAAGGTTTTGCCGGGCAGCCATGTGAGACCGTGGAAGTTCTCGATCGTGGTTTTGCGCGGGATCGTCGATGGATGTTGATAGGCGAGGATCATATCTTTTTATCCCAGCGCCGACTACCGAGAATGGCTACGATCCAAGCCAGGATCGTCGGTGACCAGCTCGTCCTGGTTCATTCAAGTTCTCAGTCGAAAATCGCCGTTCCAATTCAGCAGCCAGACACGGCGCCGAAAATGCCGGTAACAATCTGGAAGAATCAGGTCGAGGCGGTGTGCGTACCTGACGCCGGCCAATGGCTATCCGAAATCCTCGATTATGGGTGTACGCTCGTGTTTATGCCGGACACTACTCGGCGCCAGGTGAACCCGGCGTTCGCTCGTCCGGGAGAAATCGTTAGCTTTGCCGATGCGTATCCCATTTTGCTCGTAGGCGAAGCCTCCATCTCAGACTTGAACGCCCGATTGACCGAGCCGGTGCCGGTCGATCGGTTTCGGCCCAACATCGTTGTGTCCACTCAAGAACCGTTTGAAGAGGATAAATGGGGAGAGCTTGAGATTGGTTCTGCATTGCTACGTGGAGTGAAGGCAAGCGATCGCTGTTCGGTTCCGACAATAAACCAGCGTACCGGCGAGCGGACTGGTCCTGAACCCATTCGAACGTTGTCCGGATTCCGGCGGTTCGGCGACGGCGTATTCCTAGGCCAGAACCTTACTGTCAGGCGTCCTGGCAGCATCACGGTGAACGATCGAGTGAGGATCAGAGTGCGAATCTCCGCGGTTTACGCCTAGCTAGCCTGCATCGATCATCCGCCGGATAGCTCGCACACCACAAGGGAAAGTCTTGTGGTCACCCAGTTTTGAATCCGCGCAAAAATTCTCTTATCCGGATGTGCAGGGTGCTCTTCAGAGCACCGAAATCATCCCACCGTCGACATAGATTATCTGCCCATGAACAAAATCCGATGCAGCCGAACTCAGGAACACCGCGGAGCCGACCAGTTCTTCCGGTTTGCCCCAGCGTCGAGCCGGGGTTCGACCTTTGACCCAGGCGTCAAACTCCGGGTTATCGACAAGCACCTGAGTCATCTCGGTGACAAAATAGCCTGGTCCGATGGCGTTGATCTGGATGTTGTATTGGGCCCAGTCTGCGCACATTGCCTTGGTCAGCATTTTCAGACCGCCCTTGGCGGCGGTGTAAGGACCCGTTGTTATCCGGCAAGACTGTAACCGATTCCGCCATTGGAACCCGTGACAAGGATCCGACGTCCGTTGAGATCGAATAGGTTCTTAAGCATTGGGATGTTGGTGTTCAGGTACTCAAATTAGCTGACGAATTCTAGCGAACCGTCCCGACAAGTCTCACTGCGACGTCTACTTTGTCGCTTACGCGGAGAAGAAATGTGCTCGGGTCTTTCATGCCCCACTCCACGTAGGGGACGATGAACTTTGCGATCGCGATGACCTGGCCTTCGTGCACCTTCACCGTTACAGGCACCGTAACCTCATGATCCTGGCCGTGAATTCGCAGGATTCCATGCAAAACAACGTGGGACTCACCTTCCAACGACACCTGACCGGTTACGCGGTCCGGGGAGAAAACGGCTTCCGGAAATCGCTCACTTTCCAAAACGTCTTCGTGCATGTGCCGATCGCGCTCTTGGACACCAGTCTCTCCGCTCTCCAGATCGACTATGATTTGACCGCTGGCCCTGCCAGTTGCGACGTCAAAGCGAACCGTGCCGCTCTTGACCTTGAACATTCCGTGCACCGTGTGTAGCACAGCACTTAACGCGAATTGAACATTGCTCTTGGAAGGATCTACGGCGACCTCTTGGACGGAGGAAGCGATCTTGTCCGCTCCGAGCAGCGCAAAACCAACGCAAAATGAAAGGGCTATAAGAATTCGAATTCTCATGGTTAAGATCCTGTACGTGTGACGAGAAACTCAGAAACAGCAGCCGACTGGCACTGTAGGCGCAGATTTCCAGGGCGCACGATTTCCTTGAGCGGAAGTTGTCATTGCCGCACGATCAATCCAGTATGAAAGCCATTGTTTACGACGCCCCTCGACAGTTCAGTTACCGTGATGTTGAAACCCCCAAGATACAACCTGATGAAATTCTTCTGCGCGTGGACGCGTGCGGCCTCTGTGGCACCGACGTGCACGTCCACGAAGGGGAATTCGGACCACGCTTCCCGCTCACGCCAGGTCACGAATTTTCTGGTGAAATCGTTGAGTTAGGTTCGGAGGTGAAAGGTCTGAAGAAGGGCCAGCGAGCCACCGCGAGCACCACCATGCCTTGCGGGGAATGTTTCTACTGCAAGCGCGGCGATTTTCTCGAGTGCGAAAACCTGGGCGGGATCGGGGTAGAGGTCAACGGGGCTTTTGCAGAGTTCATTAAACTTCGTTCCAATCTGGTATTTCCGATTGATAAATTATCATTTCGGCAGGCAGTCATGATCGAACCGACGGCTTGCGCGTGCCACGGCATGGAAGTTCTCGCAATGAAGCCTGGGAGCAACGTGCTTTTGATGGGCGCAGGTCCCACCGGACAGGTAGTAGGCCAACTACTCAAACTGAACGGCGCGTCCCGTCTTACGGTAGCGGCTCCTGCAGGGCCGAAACTGGATCTTATCGCCCGTTTGGCAGCCGACGATGTCGTGGCGGTCGATCGCAAAGATCCGGAAGTGCATCGGCGCCGGCTCAGAGAGCTTAGCCCTAATGGATTCGACTACGTTGTTGAAGCTACCGGCTCTACACAAATGCTTGAGGATGCGATGAGCTTCGTGCGCCGCCGAGGCACGGTCTTGGTCTACGCCGTTTATCCCGACCACGCTCTTGCTCAAATCAAACCGGCCGATATTATGCGACGTGAACTGACGATCAAGGGTTCTTTCGCTCAGATGAACTCTTTTCCAAGGGCGCTAGACTACCTTGAGAGCGGAAAGATTAAAGTGGATGAACTCGTCACGCACGAGATTCCGCTGCGGGATTATCAAAAGGCGCTGGAGCTGGCCTGGGCACGGCAAGGAATCAAGATTGCAATTATCCCATGACGGGGTTGGACAACCAGGTCTCAAAGACAGCCCGCAGCCAACCCGGACCAGGCAGGACAGAATGGCTCGTCCACCGAACTGAACCAAGTGATTGTAGTCGGGCAGCTTGACCAGGCTCGGGACCAGATCGTCCCGTACCTGGGCGCTACGAAAGTGGGATGGGTGTCGGTGCCGGATTCGGTTTCCCCGGTGAGCCAGACGCTTGCTGGCCTGGCGCCGTGCCGCCGCTGGAAACCAAAACCAGGATAATGAGTAAAGCGATTCGAATTATTGGGTGCGTCACGGGTTAAGAGAGCAGAGTTGTTTGGCAACTGAGTATAATCCATTCAATATACCGCCCGCTGAACAGGAGATCTGACACTGACAATTGCCGCTGGCAACTGCCTTCTGGCTTACTGATCGATGTAACCCGGTGGCAATCCCCCCGTTCTAACTCTCCTGTTGAGAACTTCCTTCTCCACAGAAAGAGAGACCCATTCTTCCGGAGGATTTGGATCGGTCCCCAGACTGCGAAGTTTAAGGAGAACATCCTTTTCGGTCTTTGTCATCCGCTCGCGTTGGAGTAAGTGCTGCTTCCAAGAGGGCACCACTATTTCCATTCGGAATTTGTTCGGTTCGTTCAGGTCCACGTACAAATGCCACCTGTTGGCACCGTTTCGCAAAAAGATCAGTCGAGCGTCACGCATCAATTCGATGCATTCGTTTCGGCGCGTTGGATCAACCTGGAATTCTGCTGTAATTGATACAGGGCCATCTTCCGGCGCAGGCAACCGCCCTGGGTCAAGTTTCTGGGAAAGGATCGTCATCGGCACCGACTCGAAACTCAGGCTCTTAGTAAAGTCGATCGAGATCTGAAGGCCTGGAACAACACGGACGATAATCATCAACAATAGGGCGAACACTGCACCCCCCAGAAAAGTGGGAACGACTCCGGCGTTATGCGCTGCCAATCCCCAGATTACCCCGCCAAGAGCAGTCGCCGCCTGTGCGACCATGACCATTGTCGCGTTCATTCGCCCACGCGCCCAGTCAGGCATCGCGCGTTGACTTGCTACCCAGAGTTCAGAAGCAGACAAAGTCCATCCCATGCTACCGAGCGCTGCAACTACCAAGAACACAAACGGCCGATGGACCAAAGCCATCAGGCAGCAATCTAAGATCAACACGGAATTTGCGAAGCTCGTGATCCGTTGCGGCGAATACTTGGCGCGTGCCCACGGAATGATGAATGCGCCGCTGATGACTGAGCCGACGGCCATACTCGTGAAGAGAAACCCAAGGTGTGAAGCTTTAAGATGTAATTCCTTCAAGCCGACAACCGGCATCAACGACGGAATAATAGAAATAAAGAACGAAAATACCGTGTGCCGGACCAGAAGAATCTTGATCCCGGGAGTGTAGCGCACGTAACGGATCGCCGTCGTTAACGACTCAAAGAAATTCTCCAGTGGAAGGTTTGACTGAACCTTTACCCGTTTCCACTGCAGAATCGCCAGAAACATGAGAAGGAAACCGAGCCCGTTGGCGCCAAAGATAAAGCTTACTCCGGCCAACGGAAGCAAGAGCGCTGAAAGCAGCGGCCCGATAATCCCGGAGACATCCATCTGTAACCCGGCAAGAGTATACGCAGAGGCCAACTCTTCCGCAGAAGCCATCTCAGCGATTACCGAAGAGTGGGCCGGGGATCCAAACGCGAACCCCGCGCTAAAAAGGAATGCGCTTACCAAAATAAGGTACGGATTAAGCAGATGCGCCATCCACAGAATAGCTAGAGCGAACGCGATGAAGGCATGCCAGAGTTGAACCGCTAATAAAATCTTTTTGCGGTCCACCATGTCGGCCATAGCGCCCGCCGGTAAGGTGAACAGCGTGTAAGGCAGTGCTGAAACCGTGGCCATCAGTGAGATAATCACGGTCGAGGCGCCCAGCGAGTTGAGCGCCCAAAAGACAGCTGTGTTGTGGGCCCCAATGCAACTTCCGGAGACTACCATTGCCAACCAGAGTTTTCTGAAGACGGGATTTCGCAATGCGAGCCAGGTAGAGGTCTTTTCAGTGGTCTTTTCCATAGGGAGTGGTCCAGTTAGGATGTTTGGGTTAGGTTATTGCGACTCGCCGCACTCAGGACAAGTCCGCTTTGGCAACAGTAC
>Ga0209656_10001795_pt1 | contig 14043 bp, 20 predicted proteins | sample BogFormECP12_OM2_FD_188239 | JGI IMG/M metagenome (GOLD analysis project Ga0209656, IMG submission 188239) | Bog forest soil microbial communities from Calvert Island, British Columbia, Canada - ECP12_OM2 (SPAdes) (version 2) | ecosystem: Environmental > Aquatic > Freshwater > Wetlands > Bog ... | reverse complement strand
GTACGCAGAGGCCGCCGAGCTGATCCAAGGCTCCTGGGTCAGCTACGCCAACATGTGCAGGTACGACACCGTCCTGGCCTGGCTGCGGCGGCTCCCCCACGCGATGCGTGACGGTAACGTGCCGCTGCTCCTGGTCCAGGCGTGGGTGCTCTCGCTGTCTGCCAGGCAGGATGAGGCGGCGCAGGCCATCGCGGTGGTCGAACGGCTGGGCGATCTGGGCACGGGGCCGCTGCCGGACGGTTTCAGCTCGGCTGAGGCGAGCCTGACGATGCTGCGGGCCTGCTTTCCGTGGGGAGACGTCGGCGCCCAGCTGGGGAATGCCCGCCGGGCAGCCGAGCTCGAGCCCTCTGGATCCCCGTGGCGGCCGGTGGCCTGCTGGGCAGTGGGTATGGGCCTGTACTTCCGCGGTGAATTCGGCGAGGCCGACCGGTGGTTCGCCGAGTCGGCGGGCCTTGCGCCCGCCAGCGGGCAGTGGCTGGTCGCCGGGTCGTCGCTGGCCTACCGTTCGCTCATCGCGGGCCAGCGGGGGCGTCTCGAAGAACAGCGGCTGCTGGCCGAACAGGCCATGGAACTCGTGCGGGAGCGCGGCATCGAGGAGGTGGACGGCGAGGCACCGCTGGCGCTCGGGGTATCGCTCGCGGCGCGCGGCAGGCCTGATGACGCATTGCCGCTCATCGAACGCGCCATCGTCGTCTTGCGGTCCTGGGGTCAGCCGATCGACCTGGCGAAGGCGCTGCTGCGCCAGGCGTCCGTGCTTCGCATCCTGGGCGAGAGCGACAGCTCGGACGCCGCGGCGGCCGAGGCGAGAGCCATCCTCGGATCTTGCCCCGATCCGGGGATCCTGACCGGTCGGCTGGCTGCTCTCCAGAACCAGTCGCAGGACGGCCAATGCGACCCACGCGTCGGGAGCCTCACTCCGGCCGAACTCCGGATCCTGCACGAGCTGGCTACCCACCGCACGCTCGGTCAGATCGCCGCGAAGCTGTACGTCAGCCGTACGACCGTCAAGACGCACGTCGCCGCCATCCACTCGAAGCTGGGTGTCAGCACCCGAGCCGACGCCGTCGCCGCGCTCGGCCCTAGTCCCGATAAGGTCCTTGCGGACCGCGCGGCACCATAAGGGGACCGCAGCCGGCGCCGAGCACAGCCCGGGCGGCAGGGGCCTTTCCGCGGATCGTCAGTATCGGACCCGTTACGTCGCAGCATCGGCCATATTGGACGATGCGGGCGGGACCCAACGCGACTTACCGTTCCGACATGAGACCGCCTGTTGCGCTCTGCGGCATGAAGTGGGCAGAAGGCCATCGGCGCGCGACGACGCAGAGGAAACGATCCTCGAGACCTGGCTGGACTAGGACAGCGCTGTGGTCCTTTTCCTGATCCTCACAGCTCGCCCGATCGGCCATCGCACAGCCGGGCTCTGAGCAAATGCGACCTCGCCAGCCTGCCGGCCAGCCCAGGGGCGAGCGGCGCACGCCAATCGTGCTGATGCTTGCCGTGGCCGTCGCGCTCCCGTTCTTGATGCCCCAGCACTTCCTGCCCGGCCCCGCGTGGCTCGTGCCGGTCATCCTGGGTGCCCTGCTCGTCGCACTGTTCACGGTGGATCCCGGACGTATCGATAAACGCTCGGCGCAGGCGCATTACATCGGCATCGCCATCGTCATCACGCTCATCGCGAGCACAGGGTGGGCGACAGCCATCCTGACGCGGGATCTGGTCTTCGGGCAGGGTCCGATTACCAACTCCGCCCCAGCCCTCATGCGGGCCGGCTCATTGGTCTGGGTCGGCCTCGTTATCACGTTCTCCTTCTTGTACTGGGAGCTCGACCTCGGAGGACCTGGCGAACGGGCGCACAACGAACGCAAGTACCCAGATCTGGCGTTCCCGGAAGAACTCAGCCCTGAGGTGCGCCCGCCCAATTGGCGGCCGGTCTTTGTCGATTACCTCTACCTCGGATTGACGAATGGTCTTGCGTTCAGCCCTACCGATGTCATGCCGCTCGCCCACTGGGCGAAGCTGGCCATGGGTATCCAGTCAATCGCGTCCCTCGCAGTGATCGGACTGGTGATCGCCCGTGCCGTCAACATCTTCCACTGACAGCAAGCACAGACGACTCACCGGGCCTCAAGGCCGACGGAGGTCGCAAGCAGAGCCCTTGGCGCTGCAGTTTCAGCACGTCCAACGGGCTTACCCGAAGGGATCTTTGACCTCTCGTCCGGCCGTGACGGTCAGGCCGAAGCCGGGCTGCTCCTCACCGGGTTCAGCCGGCCCCGTCGCCTCATGATGGGCCATGTGCCTCAAGGTGCTGGTAGTCACGCTCTCCGGATATCGGCCACATTGGACGATGCCCGGCGGGACTACCGCGGCTTACCGTGCCCGTATGAAGTGGCCTGCCTCGCTCCCGCACACGACGGTGGCCCCCCCAAGTCACCTGGGCCTGGTGGGTGACCGGTATGGCCGCAAGCTGCTACTGCTGCCCGGAGCCGCCCTTTCCACAGGGTCGGCCGCCACGCCCCGGAACACATATTGACTACGCCCGGATATACGACGGTTAAGGGATTTGCGAGATGACTCTGACACCCGAGCTTATCGTGATTGTGGCGTTCGGATTGCTGTTCGTGATTACGGCCGCGCTGGCGCAGGGTCTCAGCTCGACCCGGCAGTCGCTGGCCCAGTCGCGCGACCGGCGCACGAGAACTTTGGAGGGTTTTGATGACGGCCAACGGCGGCACCAAGTACGTCTTTGAGGTCAACGGCAAGCCGGCGGAGGTCACGGCTGACAGCCATTACCCGCTGCTCTGGGCATTGCGCGACGACCTGAAACTGACCGGCACGAAGTTCGGCTGCGGTATCGGCGAATGTGCGGTGTGCGTCGTAGATGTGGATGGGAAAGCCACCCACTCGTGCATCACGCCCGTCAGCCAGGTAGCGGGTAAGCAGGTGACGACGATCGAGGGCATCGCCCACGATGGCCAGCTCACCGCGGTTCAGCAGGCCTGGATCGATGAGCAGGTGCCCCAGTGCGGCTGGTGCCAGTCCGGCCAGATCATGCAGGCCGAGGCGCTGCTGCGTGTCCACCCGGTACCCACCGATGAAGAGATCGACGGCGCGATGTTCCAGGTGCTGTGCCGTTGCGGCACCCACCCGCGGATCAAGTGCGCGATCCAGGTTGTCCTTCCAGGCGGGATTGTCCTGCAGCGTTCAGCCCGGCCCGGCCGGCCCCAAGATTGGCGCCCCGGTCCGGGCGCCCGGCGCTCGCGGATCCGGCCTGTTCTGGCCGCCGTTTCCACCTAAGTGGAAACGACCGGAGGTGGTGACAGGCCACCTACCTGAGTGTCAGCCTGCAGGCAATGGACAGCGATCGGGCCCGGGCCCGCAGGTACCGGCTGCCGTCCGCGGCGAGCTTGGCCTTATCCCGATTGGAGGGACAGCACATGGGTTTCCCGTTGATCAACCTGAACAATCCGACCCACATCGCCATCCAGGTGGGCTGGTACCTGCTGACCTGGGGGAACTTTATCATCTACCTCCTGCTGCTGGCGGTGTTCATCGTGGGCATCACCGTTCGCCTGCCCGGCACGAAGCGTGAGCTTGCCAAGATGAAACGCCCCGATGCCCCCGCGATGACCGAGGGCCAGTCATGAGCGCGACTGAACAAGAACCGGTCCCTGCCGCCCCCGACCCCGCGGGCGGGCCTCGTCATGAGGACCCCGACGGGCGCAACATGATGGCGGCGACACGCCGGTACGCGGAGAAGTACTGGCCCTACAGCCGGCTGATGCCCTCCGATGAGCCCGGCTACGTGTCCAAGATGTTCTACATGTGGGGGTCGCTGGCGCTGGTGGCGTTCGTGATGCTGATCCTGTCCGGGTGCATCTTGGTGTTCAAGGGCATCTACTGGGATCACACCTCGAGCTCGGGGTTGTTCTTCAACTCGGTTCACTTCTGGTCGTGCCAGGTCTTCTTCTTCGGCATCTTCGTGCACTTCGGCTCCTCGTTCTTCACCGCGGCGTGGCGTGGCGGGCGCGGGCTGACCTGGCTGTTCGGGACGCTGACGTTCTTCGTCGCAATCTTGACCGGGCTGACCGGGTACGTGCTGCAGTCCAACTACGACGGGCAGTTCATCGGGCAGCAGGCCAAGGACGCGATGAACGCGGTCGGCATCGGCGGGATCTTGAACCTGATGAATCTGGACATCGTGACCGGATGGCACATCGTGCTGCTGCCGCTGGGGGTGGCCATCTTCCTGGCCGCGCACCTGATGTGGGTGCGCCGCCACGGGATAGTCCCGCCGTTCCCGCCGGAGGGGATGAGCTTCGAGGGAGCCCCCGAGCCCGAGGGCCCGGCCAAGGCGGAGGCCTCCAGCTCCACCCGCGCCGGCTTCGAGCCCGCCGACGGCGACGGGGGGCAGTCATGAGCCGGGGCCCGGCCACCTGGAAGTCCTCCGACGTCGCCTGGGCAGGCGCCAGGCGCCCCTATGACCTGGTCAGAGAGATCCTGCTCTGGTTCGTGGTGCTGATCGTGGGCATCCCGGTCCTGGCCTGGATCCTCGCCTCGCCCAACCCGCCGGCGGTGACGTTCAAGGCCTGGGCCCAGCAATCCCCCAAGGACTTCATCAACACCACCTTGAGCGAGGTGAACCAGACCTCGCTCAGCGCCACCTACGGGCCGCCATACGAGTCGGCGGCCGGAGCCTCCACCCAGGGCTGGGGCTTCTTCTCCCCGGAAAAGTGGTTCGGACAGCAGATCCCGGTCAACACCTACACGAACTACGTGGCCCAGCCGCTGTCCACGGCGCCCAACTATAACCCCACGGTCTCCCAGGCGCTCAGCACCTGGTCCAGCGCCTCATCATCGCAGCAGCAAAGCTGGTCCAAGGCCTACCAGAGCGTCCTGCAAAACGCCCCATTCACCAGCGGCGCCTACGACGTGCCCGCTGGCAACTACGGCCCGCTGGGCACCATCTTGTCCGCGCAGTACGCCCTGGCCCTGGGCGGCGGCCTGGACAACGCCTTCGACGCCAACGAGACCAACCCGGCGATCTGGTACTCCAACGACCAGACCTACCCGATGCTGTACTTCGGGGACTCCGGCCAGGGCGGCGGCGGCCCGGACTGCAAGAGCGCCGAGCCCCGCCAGCAGAACAAGATCTCCCCGCAGCAGAAGCTGCCCGCCGGGTACGGCTGCTGGTACTACAACCAGTCCGTCACCAACACCAGCCCGCGCTATGGCGGGTACCTGGCCGGCAGCTCCTGGGGCATCACCAACGAGGTCGGGAACTTCCCCGGGGCGTGGTGGCTGGTGCCGTACACCGTCTGGTACCAGTTCGGCCCGGGACTGACCTCACAAAACGCCGACCTGATCGCCATGATCTTGACCGCGGTGGTGAGCATCCCGTTCATGCTGCTGCCCTGGATCCCCGGCCTGCGCGACATCCCCAAGCTCACCCGCGTCTACAAGCTGATGTGGTCGGACTACTACAAGTCCGTGCCGCGTGAGCACGGCCCCACCCCGGCGCCAGCACAGAAATCGGCGCGCTGAGACAGGAGGAAGATGACATGGTCGCGCTTGACCTGCTCATGGTCACGGTCGCCGCGCTACTGTTCGGCGCGGGCATGGCGGCGATGAGGGTCCGGGCGCCCAAACGCCTCATCGCCCTGCTCTACTCCTCATCAGCCCTGGTAATAGCGCTGGCCGGCCTCACGATTCACGTGCCGTAACAGCGGCGCCGGGTTTGAAGGACGACGATCGGCAGCTGAAGGGTAAGGCACCATGAGCGTCCTCGTCGTCGGGCTGAGCCACCGCAGCGCCCCAGTCGCGGTGCTTGAGCAGGCCACGCTGAGCGGTGACGCGATCGGCAAGTTGCTGCGTGACGTCTGCCAGGCAGAGCACGTCGCGGGCACCTTCGCCGTGTCTACCTGCAACCGGGTGGAGGTTTACGTCGAGGCCGGCAAGTTCCACGCGGGCGTCGCGGCCATCTGCGAGCTGCTCGCCAGGCATGCCGGGATCGCGATCGGCGAGCTCACGCCGCATCTGTACGTGTACTACGGGGACCGGGCCGTGCAGCACCTGCTGTCGGTAACCTGCGGCCTGGAGTCCATGGTGGCGGGCGAACCCCAGATCCCCGGCCAGGTCCGCCGGTCGCTGGCGCTGGCGCAGCCACGGAACACTCGGCCGTGCCCTCGATGACCTTGGCGCGTTTGCCCTGCGCGCGGGCAAGCGGGCGCACGCGGAGACATGCATCGACCGCACGGGCGCGAACCTGGTCAGCGCGGGGCTGGGCCTGGCCGCCGCCCGGCTGTCCCCCTCCCCCGGCAGCAGCGACCCGGCCAGGCCCCTGAGCGGGCTGAGCGTGCTGGTGGTGGGCGCGGGCTCGATGAGCTCGCTCGCCGTCGCCACGGCGGCCCGCCTCGGAGCGGCCGGAATCGTGGTGGCCAGCCGCACCAAGGACCGGGCCGGACCGCTGGCGGCTTCAGTGGGCGGGTCCGCGGCCGGCCTCGGCGCCCTGACCGGCGCGATCGCCGTGGCCGACCTGGTCATCTGCTGCACGGGCGCGACCGACCTGGTGATTACCGCGGACATGGCGGCGGACGCGCTCCGGCTGCGTGCCCCTGCCGGTGGCGGGGAGCGCCCGCTTGTCCTGCTCGATCTCGCGCTGCCGCGCGACGTGGACGCCGCGGCGGGCCAGCTGCCCGGCGTGAGCGTGCTCGGCCTGGACTCGCTGCGGGATGCCGGGGCCATCATGGCCTCCGCCCGGGCGCCGGACGTGGCGGCCGTGCGGGCCATCGTGGCAGGGGAACTGGCCGCCAGGGTGTCCGCGCGGCGTGCGGCCCGGGTGGCGCCCACCGTGGTGGCACTGCGAGCCAAGGCCGCCACGGTCATCGAGGCAGAACTGGCCCGGCTCGGCGGCAGGCTCGGCGAGCTCGATGACCAGGCGCGGGCCGAGGTAGCCCAGGCTATGCACCGGGTGGCGGGCAAGCTGCTGCACGCGCCGACCGTGCGAGTCAAGGAGCTGGCCGGATCCCCGGGCGGCGAGTCCTATGAGACAGCATTGCGTCTGCTTTTCGATCTCGATCCCACGGTGGTCGACGCGGTGACCAGGGCAGAGCCGGGCTGGTGACGAGGAACCGTCAGCGACCCGGTCCCTCAGCGCGCCGTCCTGCTGGGCCCCGCGGCCGGGGTCCTGGCCACCTACCTGGCACGCGAGCAGGACGGCCAGATCCAGGTCGCGATCTAGCAGATCGCGGAGCGCGAGACAAGGAGCAGATCATGGCGGGACCCGACTACACCGATCTTGTCGCCGGCCAGCGCGCGTATTTCCTGTCCGGGGCGACCCGGCCGGCCGCGTGGCAAGTGGCGCAGCTGAACGCGGTGAAGACGATGATCAACCAGAACCGCGAGGCGATGTTCGATGCCTATGGCAGGACCTGCGCCGGAACCGGTTCGACGCTGACCTGATGGACGTCGAGTTCAACGTCAAGGAGGCCGATCACGCCCTCAGTCATCTGCACCAGTGGATGACACCCGCCCGGGTGCACACCCCGCTGGTGCTGGAGCCAGGTCACGTCCGGGTCCGCCGTGACCCGCTCGGCGTGACCTTGATCATCGGCGCGTGGAACGAGCCGTTCATGCTCACCCTGGGACCGCTGGTGCCGGCCATCGCCGGAGGCAACACCGCCGTGATCAAGCCGTCGGAGCTTTCGGTCGCCTGCTCGGCGGTGCTGGCGCAGCTGGTGCCGAGGTACCTAGACACGAGGCGTTCGCCGTGGCCCAGGGCGCGGTGCCGGAGACCACCGCGCTGCTGGAGCAGAAGTGGGACCTGATCTTCTTCACCGGCAGCCCGCAGGTCGGCAAGATCGTGCACCAGGCCGCCGCCAGGCACCTCACCCCCGCCGTATTCGAGCTGGGCGGCAAGAACCCCACCATCGTGCATTCCTCGGCGGTCATCAGGTCCGCCGCCCGGCGGATCGCGTTCAGCCGGTACATCAACTACGGGCACATCTGCACCGCCCCGGACCATGTCCTAGTGTGGCCCTAGGTCAAGGACGAATTCGTGCACGAGATGGGCGAGGCGATCCGCGAGTTACGGCGATGACGCCAAGCAGAGCCCGGACTACGGGCGGATCATCAACCAGAAGAACTTCGAGCGGATCGCCGGCTACCTGGCCAGCGGGACGATCGCGGTCGGCGGGCAGACCGACCCCACCGAGAGGTACATCGCCCCGACCGTGCTGACCGGCGTCTCCCCCGACTCCCCGATCATGCAAGACGAGGTCTTCGGCCCGATCCTGCCGGTGCTCGAAATCGACTCCGTCGGCGCGGTCATCGACTGGGTCAACAGCCGCCCCGGCCGCTCGGCCTGTACATCTTCACCGAGCGCAGCGAGGTGTCCGAGCAGATCCTGGAGGCCACCGAATCCGGTGACGCCTGCGTCAACGACTGCTCCGTCCAGCCGCTGATCCCGGAACTGCCGTTCGGCGGGGTCGGGAACTCCGGGATGGGCAAATACCACGGATGGTACGGCTTCGAGGCATTCGCCAACGCCCGCGGGGTGCTCTACCACAGCGCGAGAATCGACCCCGGCGTCAAATACCCCCCGTACTCCGAGCACGAGCGGATGCACGGGATCATCGGCAAGCTGATGCCCTAGCCCGCAGCAGTAACAATGATGCGTGTTCCCGCGGACCCCCCTGACCGGGAACGAGCGGATCCTCGCCGGATCCATCGACGCGCGGGGGATCGTCGCGGCGTCCACTGCCGCGAGCTCTCCTGCCCCGCTCGTAGCGCTGGGCATCGGCGGGGCGAGCAAGCTGCTGCCCGCGACGTACCTGGTGATCGTCGGAACTGCCGCCATCTACGGCCTCACCGCGGCTCCCCTCGCCAGCGCGCTGCCCTAAGACTAAGGACGCACCCGGGCCGGAGTCCGCCGCCAGGGGGCCGGCTACCGTTCACCGCCGCCCGCAACCTGGTCGTGGTGCTGATCGAGACCGGAGGCCACCTCTCGTGACCGCCTCCGCCTTCGATCACCTCGCCGGGCAGCAGTCCCGGCGCAGCTTTCTGGCCAGCAGGCCGCAGAACACCGTGACAGCCCTGTGACAGCCAGCCATCCGCGCCGGTCCACGCCAAAGTGCGGCCCTAACGGAAAAGCGGGACAGGCAAGATCAGCCCCATCAAAGTGTCCGCGCTTTCACGGGAACCCCGGGATGCGCGCTGGTTAGGCCATGGAGCCAGAAACCCAGCCGGTAGATTGCGGGAAGTCCCACGTCAGCGCGCTGGCCGGCGCGCCGCCGCTACGTAAGTTCGGCCTAAGCTAGCTGGATGGGCTGGATCGACGCCGAGCTGGCGTTGACTGCGGTTGCCGCGATGCTGTCTCCGACGACGCTGTCGTTCTCGGTGCTCGCGCTCGTGCTCGGCGACCGGCCGTTGCGCACCGGCGTGTGGTTCTACCTCGGGGCTCTTAGCGCCACGCTCGCAGTCGGGGTCCTCGCCGCCTTCGCGCTCGGCAACAAGGCCGCCTCGACCACGTCGTACCCCAAACCCTGGGTCGCGGTGATCGACATCGTCGCCGCTGTTTTCCTGGTGTTCTTCGGCGTGCGATTCCTGCGCCGGCCGGGCGACCCGAAGCGTGCCCAGGGCATGGTCGACCAGATGAGCAAGATCGCTTCGTCGCCGTGGATCGCGATCGTGGCGGCGGGCGCAGCACTCGCGAATCCGGGCGGCTTCATCCCGCTCGCATTGAAGGAGATCTCCGAGATCAACCCGAGCACAATTGAGTACATTGTGGAGTGGGTGTTCTTCTCGGTTGTGTCGCTGCTGCCGCTCGCCGTCGCGCTCATCTTGCTGGCGGTGTCACGGGACTGGGCGGAGCGGCTTCTGGGGCGCGTCCGGGACTGGCTGGTCCGCAACGCGAGGTTGATCGGGGCAGTGATCATGGTGCTGCTCGCCGCAGTGCTCCTCCGTAACGGAATCTCCGGGCTGACCCACATGTCCTGATCGCGGCTTGCTGCTCAAGTCCCCCGCCTCGCGGCGCCCGCCGGCCTCGGTGCTACCTCGCACGCGGAGCGGGGTGCGCGTGCGGTGTCCCCGGTCTTTCGTGTCCGGTAGGCCTGACAAGTAAGAGCGTCCGGGCAGGCGCCGGCAGCCCTGGCAGGTTTACCCGGCGAGGCCCGCCGCCATCGCCCTGGCCATCACGGCGCACCACACACCCGGCCGCCCACCGGATACCGTGATCCAATCGCACCGGCAGACTCGAACCGGCCTTGACCAGGCCCGCCGTGACGCCACGGACATCCAGCCGCCGGTCGCCACCTCAGCAATCCCAGCGGCCTGCACCCCCGCGCAGCAGGGTTCTTCGTTCCTTCCGGGGTGGGACGTCCGGCCATCGTGCGGCGGCTCGTCCGCCGGTCCGATGGACAACAGCTCGAGGGCCCAGCTCCTGGTTCCGCTGGATGAGCCCGCGCAGATCCGTCTGGTCGGCCACAGTGCCGGTCAGCACCGTAGTGCCCGCGTGCTGCTCTACCCGTTGGGGTGATGGATGTCCACCGGCGGCAGGTCCTGCACCTGCTGCTTGGTGATGCCGAGGCGGATACCGTCGTCGACCGCGGTCACGGCGCCGATCGGGATGGCCCCTTCCTTGCGGCCCCACAGGTGCCCTCCTGGAGGAGCACGTGGGTCACGTGGTGGCTGTCAGGGTCGATGACCAGCCCCTGGACTCGCCCGATGGGCCGTCGGCGGCATGGATGTGCTCGCCGCGGCGCAGCTCCACCTCATCCAGTGGGACGGCGTCGTAGGTGGTGACGGCCTGCGGGACGTAGTAGGGCGCGGAAAGCACCTGTTCCGGGGTCATAGCCCGGGTATCCGGGGTGCCCGGCAGGAACTGCGTCTCCTCGGCGGGATCGAGCTTGCCGAACTCCGCCAGGGTGCAGCGCAGCCGGACCTCGCCCGTCGACAGTTCGATCCTGTCCCTGACCACCAACTTCTGGCGCATCGACCTGCGCAAACGCTACGTTCGGACTCCTGTGTCTGATAGCACCGAGTGACTGCTACAGCCCGCTTTTGACCCTGGGCGCCGTACGTTACCGTACGCGGATCGCACGTCGGTAAACGACACGTCATCAATGGGCGGCCGTCTGAGGTGCAGCGAAGGGGGAGCTTCATGGGACCTTTGCCGCGACTGAGAGCGGCGCGTCCATGCGAGAATCATGGTGCGGCATCCTTGGATCCCGCGTTGGCCGGAGCCGGGGCGGTGCAGAGGAGTGGGGGGCGGCGTTGACTGAGTATCTGGCCGGCTGGAAGAGCGGAGCGGCGAGGCAGGCGATCCTGGAGTTCGTCGAGGCGTCGGCAACACCGGGGCCGGGCTTCGTGGAGCCAGCGGACCGGATCGCGACGTTCGACAACGACGGCACGTTGTGGGTGGAGAAACCGGCGCCGCCACAGGCCGATTTCCTGGTCCGGGCCTGGACCAAGGCGGCCCGCGACAACCCGTCCCTCGGCTCCAGGCAGCCGTACAAGGCCATCATCGAACAGGACATGGATTACTTCCAGGGACTGGTGACCCAGGACCCCGGTGTGGTGGCGTCCCTGGAAGGGGCGGTCGCCGAGACATGGGCCGGGACCACCCCGGAGGTGTTCGACGCGGAAGTGCGCCACTGGGTCCAGACCGTTACCCAGCCCAGGTTCAAAGTCGGGTACACCAAGCTGGTGTACAAGCCGATGCTGGAGCTGTTCGATTTGCTGAAGGCTCACGAGTTCCGGGTGTTCGTGTGCTCGGGCGGGGGCCGGGACTTCATGCGGGTCTTCGCCGAGGAGACCTGGGGCATCTTCAAGGAGAACGTGATCGGCTCCGCTGCGGCCTGCAAGTACCAGGACGGCACGATCACCCGCACCGGCCAGATGCTCGGCGGGCTGGCTCTCGGGCCGGGCAAGCCCGAGCACATCTTCGCCCAGACCGGCCGGATGCCCGTGCTCGCCGGCGGAAACGCCGATGTCGACATCGAGATGCTCACCGCCGCCTCGTTCGCCATCCTGGTGAATCACGACGACGGCGACCGCGAGTACGCCTACACGCAGGCAGCCGAGAAGTCCCTGGCTACGGCCAGGGAGCTGGGCTGGACCGTGGTCAGCATGAAAGACGACTGGACGACCATCTTCTGACGCTGGCGCAGGCCGTCGCCCACCCCCGGGAACAGCCGAGAAAGGGAACGCCATGGCCGACCTGACCGCGATCGACATCCTGATCAACCCCGACGACGACACCGTCGGACGGGCCCGCGCTGTCAACGCCCGGCTGCGCCAGAGCGTGCCCGGCGGCTTCGCCCTCGACGCCAGCCACCAGCCGCACATCACGACCTTGCAGCGGTACGTGCGGACCGCGGACCTGGCCCAGGTCTTCGGCGCCGTCGCGACGATCATCGCCGCCACGGACATCGCCACGCTCACCTTTGAGGCCGAGATGATCCGCCACGCCGACTGGGGCATCCCCGGCCAGGGCTACGCCGTCTTCGTCGTCAAGCCGGGGCCCGGGGTGCTCGACTACCAGGCCCGGCTGCTCAGCGCGGTGACCCCCTTCACCGGATCGGGCGGGACGGCCGCCGCGTTCGTCGCCGGCGCTGACGGCATCAACGACACCACGCTGAAATGGGTCGAAGAGTTCGTGCCCGGCCAGGTCGGCGCCAAGTACGTCCCCCACCTCTCGCTCGGCTTCGCGACCTTCGATGATCTCAAGGTCATCGAAGCCGAACCGTTCGAAACCTTCCCGATCCATCCCGCCAGCATCGCCGTCTACCACCTCGGCAACAACGGCAACGCCCGGACAGAACTCAAATCCTGGAAGCTGTGAGGCCGGCAGGACCTCGCCGCCCTGCCCGGCCAGTTGCTCGCCCGGTGCTCCCGGGGGGCCAGGGACTAAGGTCCCCATCGCTGAGCAGGTTCGGGCAAGCGGGCTCTTCCCCTCCTGCATGAGCTGCACCATCCGCTGGTCGAACCGCGGGTCGATGCGCTGAGGATTACCGCCTTCCCGTCCTCAGTCCCAGGGACCTCACCGGCCTCGGCTAAAGGCAGTTCCGGGACCGGCGCACCTGGGCCTGGTAGGGCCACCGGCCGCCCTTAGCGAAGGCATGAGTCACAGCGGTGAGTCGCGGCTGAGCCGGGTGCCGCGGCGGGAGGGGAACAGCGGGTCTCGGGCTGCCCGCCGCGTTCCCTGGTCCACGCCCGCAGGATCTTCGCGGCTTCCGGGGTCAGCGGGGTGTAGGTTCCTTGCGGCCTTTGCCGTGGCAGCGCAGGTGGGGGCCGTCGCCGAGGTGGGTGTCGGCGATGGTCAGGCCGGTGAGCTCGCTGACCCGCAGCCCGGTGTGGACGGCGGTGAGCAGGAGCGCGTGGTCGTGCCGCCCGTGCCAGGTGCCCCGGTCGGGTGCGGCGGTGAGCGCCTCGGTTTCCGGGCCGGTCAGGTCCCAGCGGCCGGTCGGCGAGCAGGAGCACGCCGTCGGCGGCGGCGCCCAGGCCCAGGCCGACCAGCGGCGCTCACGCGATCGCCGCCCCGGCCGTGCGCCGTCCCCCACTACCTCGCCGGACCGCGAGCCGACGCCCAGCACGTCAAGTTGACCGGCACGCCGCAGCCGGCGCCGTGGGATCCGGAACTCAGCCAGGTCATGGCCGCGGCAGGCCGCGTCCTGTTCGAGGAGAACATGGCCGACGCCATGGTCCGGGATCTGTCGGGTGCTTGATCCGACCGTGGGTATGCCCGGGCGCGCAACTCGCCGCTGGAAGCGTCAGATTCGCGGGGCCCGGGAGCCTCAGACGGTCTGGACCCGCGCCGAAACCCCGCGAGCTTGCAGTATCTTGCGGATGTCGCCGGGATCGCTGGTCAAGACGAGGTCGGCGTGGTCTGTTATCAGCGCTACGTGCGCGTCGACGATATCTGCGGAGCCTGACAGCGCGAGTAGTTCGCCGGTGCGCTTGCCGTCGTCCTTACCAAGTGCCTCGATGCCGACGCCGGCCAGCACCCGGGCGAGGTTGGCCTGCGTGCGCTCGTCTCGCCAGACTTGG
>Ga0209656_10001794_pt1 | contig 14045 bp, 15 predicted proteins | sample BogFormECP12_OM2_FD_188239 | JGI IMG/M metagenome (GOLD analysis project Ga0209656, IMG submission 188239) | Bog forest soil microbial communities from Calvert Island, British Columbia, Canada - ECP12_OM2 (SPAdes) (version 2) | ecosystem: Environmental > Aquatic > Freshwater > Wetlands > Bog ... | reverse complement strand
GCCGCCGTGCCCAAGGCATCCTCGGAGCCAAATCGCTGCAGCAGCTGGAATCCCTGCAGTGCCAGCACCATTCCGACGAACAATCCGGACAGCATGATGATGACCAGCGACAAGGCGCCGGAGTTGTAGATCTGTTTCGCGATCAAATCAAATCTCAGCAGCGCGCGCGGCGACTCCGCAACCAGGCGCAGCAGGAAACGCACCACGTCGCCGAGCCCCACCAAGGACTCGATCAGGCTCGTCCACAGTTCTTCCATCAGCTTCACGGGATTTCGCCGCGTGCGAGCAGCTCCCCGAAGTAGTCGGGGGCCGGGTAATGAAAGGGCACCGGGCCGTCGGCCAGCCCGCCCATGAATTGCCGCACGATTTCCGACGGGTAGCTGTGGAGCTGTTGCGGCGTGCCGCGCGCGACCACCTTGCCGCCGGACAGCAGGAACACCACGTCGGCCACCGTGGAGATCTCCTGCACGTCGTGCGATACCACGATGCTGGTGATGCCGAGCGCATCGTTCAAACGCCGGATCAACCGCAATATGACCCCCAGGGAGATGGGATCCAGCCCCACGAACGGCTCGTCGTAAATCAAGATCTCCGGATCCATGACGATGGCTCGCGCCAAGGCGACACGGCGATTCATTCCGCCGGACAGTTCTCCCGGCATGAGTTCTGCCGCGCCGCGCAGCCCCACCGCCTGCAGCTTGGTGAGCACCAGTTGACGAATGAGCCGCTCCGGCAGATCCGTGTGCTCCCGCAATGGGAAGGCGACGTTCTCGAAGACGGACAGGTCGGTGAGCAGAGCTCCGTTCTGAAACAGCATCCCCATCCGGCGCCGCAGCACGTACAAATCCGCGCGCCGCACCGACCGCAAATCCTCTCCCGCCACCACGATGGAGCCGCTCTCGGCGGCTACTTGGCCGGTGATGAGACGCAGCAGAGTGGTCTTGCCCGTGCCGCTCGGCCCCATGACCGCGGTAATTCGGCCGCGCGGAATATCGATGTCCAGCCCGGAAAATATCGGGCGGCCGCCCGCCCCGTAATTCAGGTTACGGATTTCAACGATGGAGGCCGATGGGTTCAATGGCGTTGCTATAGGGCTCCGCGTCCCGGTGACGCCTAGCACCTTGGATGAGCGCGGAGCTTCAAGCAGCGGAAGTTTCCATGGAGCCCTTGTAGGCCCCCGCCGCCGCCAGGCCGTTCAATTTCGCGCGAATGAACAGCGCCTGCTGGCCGCCCGAGTAGCCGCTCGATTTCCCGCCCCAGGCATTGAGCGCGGTCTCCTGCAGCGCCCGGCCGTAGCTGAACGTCAGCGCCCACGGCAGTGGGCCCATGGCATTCATCAAGTTCAAATGCAGCGTCGCTTCGACCGGGCTCTGGCCGCCCGACAGGAACGCGATGCCCGGCACGGCCGAGGGCACCTGGCGCCTCAGCGTGCGCACGGTGGCCTCGGCGACCTGTTCCGGACTGGCCTTCTGCGAACTCTTCTTGCCGGAAACCACCATGTTCGGTTTCAGCACCATGCCTTCCAGAGACACACGCGCGGCGAACAAATGTTCGAACACGCTGTCGAGCACGACGTTGGTCACTTCTTCGCAGCGCTCCAGAGGATGGGCCCCGTCCATCAGCACTTCCGGCTCGACGATGGGCACGATCGATGCTTCTTGACACAACGCCGCATAGCGCGCCAGCGCTTCCGCATTGGCGTCAATCGCATAGCCGCTCGGAATTCCGGAACCGATATCGATCACGGCGCGCCACTTCGCGAACCGCGCGCCCAGCTTGTAGTACTCGGCCAACCGCTCGCGCAGCCCATCGAGTCCTTCGGTGATGGTCTCGCCGGGAAAGCCCGCGAGCGGCTTCGCTCCCATGTCCACTTTGATGCCCGGCACCATTCCGTGCTGCGCAAGATAGGCCGGGAAGGGCACGCCGTCCTTGGTCTTCTGGCGCAGGGTTTCCTCGTACATGATGACGCCGCTGATGTAGCCTTCGGCGCCGGGCGCGGTAAACAGCATTTCGCGGTACGTGCGCCGGTTCTCTTCGGTCGATTCGAGCTTGATGCTGTCGAAGCGCTTCTTGATGGTGCTGGTGCTCTCGTCGGCAGCCAAAATACCCCTATTTTTTGCGACCAGCGCACGCGCGGTGGCGTTTAAGCTTTCAGTGTTCATGTATGGCATGTCTCGCTGATATCGACCGGTGTCAGAAAAGCCAGGATAACAAAAATGGGCTGATTCCGCCCTGCGGGTGGACCTTGAAATCAAATAGGACTAAAATGGTCCCACATAGGGCTTATCCTAAGGGGCGCACTTCCTCATGCTGCGAATGGGCAAACTGACCGACTACGCGACCGTGGTGCTGGCTAGTCTAGCGCAAGAACCTGCGCGGCATCGCGCCGCGGCGGATTTGGCCGAGCGCACGCGCTTGAGCCGGCCCACCGTGAGCAAGGTATTGAAGGAATTACAGCGCGCCGGCATGGTGATTTCCTCGCGCGGCGCGCAAGGCGGATATCGTCTGGCGCGCGGCCCCGAACACATTACCGCCGCGCAAATTCTGGACGTGTTCGAAGGTCCAATTGCAATTACCGAATGCAGCGGGGCCTCGAGCCAGTGCGGCATCGAGCGCCAGTGCCGCGTCGGCGGCGCCTGGCAGCGGGTGAATGCCGCCATCCGCCGCGCCCTGGAAGAGGTGACGCTGCGCCAGCTGGCGGGTCTGGACTCCTCGACCCTGCGCGTCGCCGATTTGGCGTCGGAGATTCGCGTGCAGCGTGAATTCGTGAAAAGCGGCCCCATCTAATCGGCGATCGATGAAGGCGAACCTAATGGCAACTGGAAAACCCCTTGTCTAGCAAATCCCAAGAAGTTGAGGCCCTCCTCTCGCAAAAGTACCGGCACGGCTTCGTCACCGATATCGAGTCCGACAGCCTGCCGCCGGGACTCGACGAAGCGGTGGTGGCCGCCATCTCGAAGAAGAAAAACGAGCCGCGGTTCCTGCTGGACTGGCGTCTGAAGGCCTTCAAGCATTGGCAGACCATGCAGGAACCGACCTGGGCCCACGTGCATTACAAGCCCATCGACTACCAGGACATTTCCTACTACTCGGCGCCGCGGGCACCGGCGAACGCGCCGAAGAGCCTCGACGAAGTGGATCCGAAACTGCTGGCGACCTACGCCAAGTTGGGGATACCCCTGCACGAGCGCGCGCGGCTGGCCGGAGTCGCGGTCGATGCCGTGTTCGACAGCGTGTCGGTTGCGACGACCTTCAAGGAGAAACTGGGGAAGGCCGGCGTCATCTTTTGTTCGTTCTCCGATGCGGTTCGCGATCATCCTGAGCTCATCGAACGCTATCTCGGCAGCGTCGTGCCGCAGGGCGATAATTTTTTCGCCGCGCTGAACTCGGCGGTCTTTTCGGACGGTTCCTTCGTCTACGTGCCGCCGGGCGTGCGCTGCCCGATGGAGCTGTCGACCTACTTTCGCATCAACGCCGCCAAGACGGGTCAGTTCGAGCGCACCCTGATCATCGCCGCCGAGGGCGCCTCGGTGAGCTATTTGGAGGGCTGCACCGCGCCCATGCGCGACGAGAACCAGCTGCACGCGGCCGTCGTGGAATTGGTGGCATTGGATGATGCGCGGATCAAGTACTCGACCGTGCAGAACTGGTATCCGGGCGATGAGAATGGCTTGGGCGGAATTTACAACTTCGTCACCAAACGCGGCGAATGCCGCGGGCGCAATTCCAAGATCTCCTGGACCCAGGTCGAAACCGGATCGGCCATTACCTGGAAATACCCCAGCTGCGTGTTGAAGGGCGAGAACTCGGTCGGCGAGTTTTACTCCGTCGCGGTCGCCAACAATTATCAGCAGGCGGACACCGGCACCAAGATGATCCACATCGGACGCAACACCAAGAGCACCATCGTCTCCAAGGGCATCTCGGCCGGCCATGCCGAGAATACCTACCGCGGCCTGGTGAAGATCCTGCCGAGCGCCGAGGGGGCGCGTAATTTCACCCAGTGCGATTCGTTGTTGATGGGACCGCTGTGCGCGGCGCACACATTTCCCTATATGGAAGTCAAGAATCCGACCGCCACGGTCGAGCACGAGGCCAGCACCTCGAAAATCGGCGAGGACCAGCTGTTCTACTGTTTGCAGCGCGGTATTTCGGCGGAAGACGCGGTCAACATGATCGTCAGTGGGTTTTGCAAAGTGGTGTTCAAGGAGCTGCCGATGGAATTCGCCGTCGAGGCGCAGAACCTGCTGAGCGTGAGTCTGGAAGGCGCCGTTGGATAGCGGCCGCAAAGAGGGAATATCTTGCTTAATATCATCGATTTGAGCGCCCGCGTCGCGGGCAAGGACATACTGAAGGGCGTCAATCTCAAAGTCGGCCCCGGCGAGGTCCATGCCATCATGGGTCCGAACGGATCGGGCAAGAGCACCCTGGCCCAAGTCCTGGCGGGCCGGGAAGATTACGAGGTCACCGGCGGCTCGGTGACTTTCGAGGGCCGCGATCTGTTGGCGCTGCCGGCCGAGGAGCGCGCCCGCGCCGGATTGTTTCTGGGGTTTCAATATCCGGTCGAGATTCCGGGCGTCAACAACGTGTATCTGCTGAAGGCCGCGCTCAACGCGAAACGCAAGGCGGCCGGAGAGCCCGAAGTCGATGCCTATGAATTTCTGGCGCTCATCCGGCAGAAGATGAAACTCATGCAAATGAGCGAGTCCTTCCTGACGCGCGGCGTCAACGAGGGCTTTTCGGGCGGGGAAAAGAAGCGCAATGAAGTTCTGCAGATGCTGGTCTTGGAGCCGAAGCTCGCGATATTGGATGAAACGGATTCGGGCCTCGACATCGACGCGCTCAAGGTGGTCTCTGCGGGCGTGAACAGCCTGCGCGATCCGACGCGCGCCGTCGTGCTGGTGACGCACTACCAGCGGCTTCTCGACTACATCGTGCCCGACCAGGTGCACGTGCTGTCGGGCGGAAGGATATTGAAGTCGGGCGATAGCTCGCTCGCGCACGAACTCGAGCGCCGCGGCTATGACTGGGTGGGAGCCGAAGTCGCATGAGCAGCTCGCTGCAAACCTCCGCGCCCCCCCAGTCGGCGGCGCTGCGCTCCTTCGCCGCCCAATGGCGCGCGCGCACCCTCGACTCGCTGTCGCCCTTGCGCGAACAGGCCATGCACAAATTTCTCGAGCTCGGCCTGCCGACCTCACGCGATGAGACGTGGCGGCATACCAATTTGCGCAGCCTCGCCGCGCAGAGTTTCGTGGATGCGCCGCACCGCGGCGGCTTTAAGATGGCAGCGAGCGCAGCGCTCGCGCTGCTCGGCGACGCCGGCGGCGCCGCGCCGCTGTTGCTGGTCAACGGCTATCCGGCCATGCCGATGGGCGAGATCGGCGGTATGCAGATCAAAAGCCTACGCGAGCTGTCCCGCCTCGAACCGCTGCTGCTGCGGCCCTACCTGGAACCTCTGTCGGATGCCGACAGTGCGCGTTGGACCCTGCTCAACACCGCCCTGTTCGTCGACGGACTGTATCTGAAGATCACCGCCCGGGTGCCGGTGCCCGTGGTGATCCTGCATGTCGCGGCCGGCGACGGCGCAGACAGCATCGCCTATCCGCGCGTCATCATCGAGGCGAGCCCGGGATCCAGCGCCACGATCATCGAGCATCATGTGACGCAGGGCGAACATACGCCGCTCAACAACTCAACGACGCACATCGCTCTCGGGCGGGACGCCCGGCTCGAGCACTACCGCGTGTATTCCACGGATGCCGGCGCCACCCACCTCGATTCTCTCTATGTCCGCCAGGAACGCGGCAGCCAGTGCAGGCAATTCACCATCGTCCTCGGCGGCGGCCTGGTGCGCACCGGCCTCGAGGCACGCCTGGACGAGCCCGGCGCCTCCCTCGACAGCAATTCGCTCCTCGTGGGCCACGAGGACCGGCACGTCGACTGCGTCAATATCGTGACCCACGGCGCGCCCGATACGCGCAGCAATCAAACGGCGCGCGCCATCGCCAGCGACCTGAGCCGGGTCATCATCAACAGCAAGGTGATCGTCAACCCGGGCGCGGTTCACGCGCAGTCGCAGCAATCCTGCCGCGGCCTGCTGCTCTCGCCCACCGCCGAGATCGACACGCGGCCGCAGCTGGAAATTCACGCCGATGAGGTCAAGTGCGCGCATGGCGCGACCACCGGGCGGCTCGATCCCGATATGCTCTTCTACATGCTCTCGCGCGGCCTGGACCGGGCCACGGCGCAAAGCTTGCTGGTGTACGCCTTCCTGGCCGATGTGCTCACCGGCATGTCGGTGGCCCCGGCGCGGGCGGCGATCGAAGGCGCGCTGATTGCCCAATTACCCGATTCGCAAACCCTGCGGAAGTTTCGATGAATAACATGGCATTGGTTGATCGGCCCACTGGCTTCGACGTGCATGCCCTGCGGCGCGAATTTCCCGTGCTCGCACGCACGGTGCGCGGCAAGCCGCTGGCCTATTTGGACAACGGCGCCTCGGCGCAGCGTCCGCTCGCGGTGATCGACGCGGTCGATGATTATGAACGCCGCCACCATGCCAACATACACCGCGGCGTGCACACGCTGAGCCAGGAGGCGACCGCTCTGTACGAAACCGCGCGCGATCGGTTGGTGCGGTTCATCAATGCCCGCTCGCGGCACGAGGTCATTTTCGTGCGCGGCACCACCGAAGCGATCAATCTCGTCGCCCAGAGCTATGCCCGACCGCTGCTCGGGCCGGGCGATGAAATACTCATCACGCATTTGGAGCACCACGCCAACATCGTGCCGTGGCAGATGGTTTGCGAACAGACCGGCGCGACGCTCGTGGTGGCGCCCATGGATTCGCGCGGCGAAGTGCACGCGGACGCGGTGGCGGCGCTGATGAGCCCGCGGACGCGCTTGTTCGCCTGCGCGCACGTGTCGAACGCGCTGGGCACGGTCCTGCCGATCCGGCGCCTGATCGCCGCCGCCAAGGCACGCGGCATCACGACGTTGATCGACGGTGCGCAGGCCGTGCCGCACATGCATGTCGACGTGCAGGAACTGGGCTGCGATTTCTACGCTTTCTCGGGCCACAAGATGTTCGGACCCACCGGCGTCGGCGTGCTGTACGGGCGCGAGCAGCTGCTCGAGCGCATGCCGCCCTGGCAGGGCGGCGGCGAGATGATTCTGAGCGTGACCTTCGCCAAGACCACGTACAACGGCCTGCCCAACAAATTCGAGGCGGGCACCCCCAATATCTCCGGCGGCATCGGCCTCGGCGCGGCGGCGGATTTTCTGATGGGCATGGATCGCGGCGCGGCGCACGCGCACGAGACCGCCCTCCTCGATCATGCGACGGCGGTCTTGAGCCGGATCCCGGACCTGCGCATTGTGGGCACCGCCGCCGACAAGGCCAGCCTGGTCTCCTTTGCCGTCGCCGGGGTGCACCCCCACGACCTGGGGACCATCCTTGACGAGGACGGCATCGCCATTCGGACCGGCCATCACTGCGCCATGCCGGTCATGGAGTTCTTCAATTTGCCGGCCACCGCGCGGGCCTCATTCGCGTTCTACAACACCTTCGAGGAAATCGACAGGCTTGCCGCCGGCGTGGAGCGCGCGCTCAAGCTGTTCGCCTGAATTCGCCATGGAACTCAACGATCTATACCGGGACGTGATTCTCGACCATAACCGCCGGCCGCGTAATTTCGGCGCTTTGCAGCCCGCCGATGCCAGCGTCGAGGGATTCAATCCCATGTGCGGCGATCGTCTGACGGTGCGCCTGAGATTGGCCGACGAGACGATCAGCGACATCCGCTTCGAGGGCCAGGGCTGCGCGATTTCGACCGCCTCGGCTTCCTTGATGACCGAGGCGGTGAAAGGCAAGACCCGCGCGCAGGCCCTCAAGCTGTTCGACCGCGTTCACCAGCTCCTCACCGACGATGCCGCGCCGGACGCCGACGAGCTCGGCAAGCTCGCCGCCCTGTCCGGCGTGCGCGAATATCCGGCACGGGTCAAGTGCGCGAGTCTTTGCTGGCACACGCTCGCCTCGGCGCTGCGATCGACCCACCCGCAGGATTTGCCTGCGGTCAGCACTGAATGAGTCCTTGAACGATGCGCTCATACGAAAATGAACCGATCGTCGTGCAACGCGAGGTCAAGGCCGTGGCCATCCCCGCCGGCGTCGAAGTGAATCTCAAGCTGGGCTCGGTGGGCTACATTACCCAGGCTCTGGGCGGCAGCTTCACCGTGTATATCGACGGCAATTTGTTCCGCATTCCCGGCCAGGACGCCGACGCCATCGGCAAGACCGCCGTGGCGGCGCCCGAGGTGCCCCCGGGGGCCTCGGAAGAGGACATCAAGAATATCGTGTGGCAGCAGTTGAAGACTTGCTATGACCCGGAAATCCCGGTCAATATCGTCGACCTGGGGTTGGTCTACGAATGCGATGTCAGCAAGAACGACGATGCGACGCGCACCGTCGACATCAAAATGACTTTGACGGCGCCGGGCTGCGGCATGGGCGAAGTCTTGGTCCAAGACGTGCGCGACAAGGTGCAAATCGTGCCGACGGTTGCGCGCGCGAATGTCGAACTGGTGTTCGATCCACCGTGGAACCAGACCATGATGTCGGATGAAGCCCGTTTGCAAACCGGCATGATGTAGACCTTTTCGGACGCGTGGGCTTGTGACATGAGCAAAGGGGACAAGGGGCCGTGAAATGGATCGACGCGGGTCCCGCCGCGGACCTCGGCGACGGACATGCGATCACCATTGCGGCGGGACGCCGGACGATCGCCGTCGTGCGCAGCGGCGAGGCGTACTATGCCATCGAAGACATCTGCACTCACGACGGCGCCGAATTGACCGGGGGTGCCATCGAGGGCACGGAGATCATATGCCCGCGTCATGGCGCCCGCTTCTGCCTGAAAACCGGGGAAGCCCTGTCGCCGCCCGCCTACGAACCCGTCCGTGTGTTCGCAACAAAAATTGAAGGTGGCCATCTGTGGGTACACGCAGACTGACGCTGCTGCGGCATGCGAAGGCGCAGTCCATCGACTCCTGCGCGGAAGATTTTGAGCGTGCGCTGACCCGGCGCGGCTGCATCGAGGCGCAGGAAATGGCGGCGCGCATCGTGCGCCGGGACCTGATACCGGATTTGATCCTGGTGAGTCCGGCGGAACGCGCCTGGGCGACGGCCGAGATCATCGGCGAGGCCTGCGATCTGGATGCCAAGCAACTGCAATGCGCGCGCGAATTGTATCTGGCGACGCCCGACGCGACGTGGCGGCTGCTCGCGCGCTGCGATGCGCGCTTGGGCCACATCATGATTTGCGGCCACAACCCGGGCTTGAGCCAAGTCGCGAGCCGCTTGGGTCCCAAACCCCAGGCAAGAGAACTGCCCACGGCGGGCATCGCCAGCGCCGTCTGGCACAACGCTCACTGGGAAACGCTGCAGCCCGAAACCGCCGTGAGCTGCGACTTCGACGACCCCGAGACCATGGCCGATCTCTAGGCGCTAGAACGGCAATCCATGCGACTGGCCGCCCATGCACATCAGCATGGGCAACGACAGGATGAAATTGATGCGCGATGCCCGGCCCGCGATCGTGCGCGCCGCCGCCTTCTGTTCATCCGTTGCGGGCACGATGCCGAGGATTTTCTTCTGGTTCGGCCAAATGAAAACCCAAACATTGAACAGCATGATGGTGCCGAGCCATGCGCCCACGCCGATCGTGCGATATCCCGATTGCAGCGTGAAGGCGTTCATCAGGCCTTGCCCGATATTGGGTCCGTATCCGCCGAGCAAATAGATCGCGCCCGTCACCCACGTCGCCACCGCCGCCCAGCGGAACCACAGCAGCGCGCGCGGCGCTATGTACTTCGAAACGCCCGCGCCGCCGGGGCCGCCCTTGTCCGCAGCCGCGGCCGCGAGTCCGGGCGTCTGCACGACATTGAAGTAATACAGCAGGCCGATCCACATGACTCCCGAAACAATGTGCAGCCAGCGATCGATGCGCACCGGGTGGATACCTGTCCCGAGTCCGGCCCAGTAGGTGAGCCAAAGGCCGACGATGACGGCAAGCACCACGCCTGTCGTGATGGCGCCCTTGACGGTGTTGAGCGGATGCATACGATCTCTCCCCTTATGGTTGATTTCTTGAATTGCGTGCGGTGCCCCGCGCGAGGGTGAGCCGAAGTTTGCACCCGAACACCGGTTCCGGTCAAAACTTCGGCCAGGCTCTAGGTTTGATCGCGCTGCAGCCGCATCAGCCGGCGCCGGTCCCGCTTGTCCGGCCGCGCGTCGGGTCTGGGCCTTGAAATCTGCGCGAGGCGCTGCTGCTCGCGCAGCTTCGCGCGGCGCTCCACGCTGGCCGGCGTCTCGAGAATGCAGGCCTGCGCCTCGAGCGCAGGACCGCGCCGCAGCGGCAGCCCCCGGACCTCGAATTCCGCCACGACGCCCTGCAGGTTGAGGCTGATGCGATCGCCGACGACGACGCGGTGGGCCGGCTTGACCCGCTCCGCGTTCAAGTGCACTTTTCCGCCGTTGATCGCGGCCGTCGCGAGGCTGCGCGTCTTGTAGAATCGGGCGTGCCATAGCCATTTGTCGAGCCGGTGATTGTCGCTTGTCATATACCTCGGACGGGCGGGTGATGCCGCTACGGGCGCGCGATGCCGCTATAATACATCGATGAAATACCCGGCTTTGGTCGAGACGGCCCCGTGCTGAAGGAATTTCGCGAGCGGCTGGCCCGCGACACCCTGGCGCTCGATGCGGCAGGGCTGCTGAAGCGCGAGCGCGTCATCGAATCGCCGCAAGGCGCCGTCGTGAGGCTCGCCGACGGACGCGAGATGATCAATCTCTGCGCCAACAATTACTTGGGACTCGCCAACCATCCCGCGATGGTGAAAGCCGCCCATGACGGGCTTGACCGCTATGGCTACGGTGTCGCCTCGGTGCGTTTCATCTGCGGCACGCAAACCGTGCATCGCGAGCTGGAAGAGCGCCTGAGCGCCTACCTGTCGATGGAGGATGCGATTCTATATTCGTCCTGCTTCGACGCGAACGGCGGCTTGTTCGAGACCCTGCTCGATGAGCAGGATGCCGTCATCAGCGATGCCTTGAACCACGCCAGCGTCATCGACGGCATTCGTCTGTGCAAGGCGCGCCGCCTGCGTTACGCCAATGACGATTTGAACGAACTCGAACAGGCCTTGAAGGACTCGCAAAGTTCACGCGTGCGCCTGATCGCGACCGACGGCGTCTTCTCCATGGACGGATCGATCGCGCGGTTGAAGGAAATCTGCGACTTGGCGGACCGTTACGGCGCGCTCGTCATGGTGGATGACTCGCACGCGACGGGATTCATCGGCGCGCGCGGCCGCGGCTCCCACGAGCTGCGCGGCGTCATCGGCCGGATCGACATCCTCACCGGAACTTTCGGCAAGGCTTTGGGAGGCGCCAGCGGCGGCTACGTCGCCGCGCGCAAGGAAATCGTCGCCTGGCTGCGCCAGCGCTCGCGGCCCTACCTCTTTTCCAACAGCATCGCGCCGCCCGTGGCCGCAGCCACCCTCGAGGTGCTCGAGTTGCTGGAAACATCGGGCGACCTGCGCGAGCGCCTGCATGCCAATGCGCGCTACTTCCGCGAGCACATGCACGGCCTGGGATTCAACCTGATTCCGGGCGAACACCCCATCATCCCCATCATGCTGGGAGACGCGCCTCTGGCAGTCGACCTCGCCGAGCGGGTCCAGGCGCAAGGAGTCTACGTCGTGGCCTTCGCGTTTCCGGTTGTTCCCCATGGAAAAGCGCGAATTCGTACCCAGATGAGCGCGGCTCACTCTCGCGAGCAGCTCGATCGGGTCATTCAGGCGTTCAAGTCGGCGGGACGCGATCTTGGCGTCATACGCAACACTCACACAGGCTCTAAAGAGGGCGAATCATGAAAGCACTGGTCAAGGCGCGCGCGGAACCCGGCATCTGGCTGCAGGACGTGCCTGAGCCCTCGGTCGGCCACAATGACGTGCTCATCAAGGTTCACCGCACGGCCATCTGCGGCACCGACATGCACATCTACAACTGGGATGCGTGGGCGCAGAAGACCGTTCCCGTCCCCATGGCCGTCGGCCACGAATATTCCGGTGAAATCGTCGAATTGGGCAGCGAGGTACGCGGCTTCAGCAGCGGAGACCGGGTCTCCGGAGAAGGCCACATCACCTGCGGCCACTGCCGCAATTGCCGCGCCGGCCGCCGCCACCTGTGCCGCAATACCTCCGGCGTGGGGGTCAACCGCCCCGGCGCGTTCGCCGAGTATCTGACCATTCCGGCGGCCAATGTCTTCAAGCTGCCCGCCGCCATCGACGATGAGATTGCCTCCATCCTCGATCCGTTCGGCAATGCCACGCACACGGCGCTGGCGTTCAATGTCGTCGGCGAGGACGTGCTCATCACGGGCGCGGGACCCATCGGCATCATGGCGGTGGCCATCGCGCGGCATTGCGGAGCCCGGCACATCGTCATTACGGACGTGAACGACTACAGGCTGGGGCTGGCGGCGAAGATGGGCGCATCCAAGGCACTCAATGTATCGCGCGATTCCCTGGATGAGGCCATGCGCAATCTGGGGATGGAAGAGGGCTTCGATGTGGGCTTCGAAATGTCGGGCAACGCCACCGCGCTGCGTGAAATGCTGCGCACCATGAACCACGGCGGCAGCATCTCCATGCTCGGCATTCCCCCGGGTGAAACGGCCATCGATTGGAACGAGGTCATATTCAAGGGCTTGGTGATCAAGGGGATCTACGGCCGCGAAATGTTCGAAACCTGGTACAAAATGTCGAGCATGCTGCAGAGCGGACTCGACGTGCGCCCGGTGATCACGCATCGTCTCGGCATCAACGATTACCTGGAAGGCTTCGAGATCATGAATTCCGGCAAATCCGGCAAGATCACGCTCGACTGGTCCAGCCTTTAGCGGCCGTACAGCCCCTTGAGCGTCATGTGCGGTTCGCGGCACCAGCAGTACGCGTACAGCCCCCGTGGATCGTTGAGCCGTGCAATGGCGCGGGCCTGCTCGAGCACCGGATCGAGAACGCGCTCGATGTCGCTGCGCGGCGGAACGATTCCCACCCGTTGACTCAACGCAAGAGTCTCGGAGCGCAGCTGCATCAATAGTTCCTCGCGCAGGTTCAATTCGGGCTCGATGTATTCGACATCGTAGTCCGAGCCCAGCTCCGCGAGTTTTGCCGCCGCGTCGGTGGCGTCCTTCAGGCCGCCGAGGGTGTCCACCAGGCCGATGCGCTGGGCGTCGACGCCGGCCCACACCCGGCCCTGTGCGATCTTGTCCACGTCCGCGACCGGCTTCTTGCGGCCGTCGCCCACCCGACGCAGGAATTCGGCATATGCGTGATCAACCGAGGTCTGCAGTATCTGGCGGCTGGCGGCCGTGAGCGGCCGGTCCTGGCGCATGTCCCCGGCGAGCGGTGTCGTGCCCAGGCCGTCGACCTTGACCCCCAGTTTTTCCAAGGTGCGCTGGAAAGTCGGCACCACGGAGAACACGCCGATCGATCCGGTCAATGTCGTCGGGCTTGCGAAAATCTGATTCGCCGCCGCCGATATATAGTATCCGCCCGACGCGGCATAGGTGCTCATCGAGACCACGACCGGCTTGCCGGCTTTGCGCAGGGTCTGCACCTCGCGCAGGATCTGCTCGGAGGCGAACATGCTGCCGCCCGGACTGTCCACCCGCAGCACCACCGCCTTGACGGCGTGGTCGAAACGCGCCTGGCGCAACAGATCGGCCGTGCTCTCGCCGCCGATCGTGCCCGGCGGCTGATGGCCGTCGAGAATCTCTCCCGACGCCACGACGATGCCGACCTTGGAATCGGATTTGGATTTCAGCACATGCTTGGAGCGCACCGAGGCGAGATACTGATTCATCGAAATGGAATTGAATGAATGCGTGTCGTCGTCCTCGCCGACCAAGACCTTCAATTCGTCGGCCAACTGGCGCCGGCTCTTCAGGGCCGTGACCAGGCCGCGCTGCAGCGCCAATTTG
>Ga0209656_10001793_pt1 | contig 14053 bp, 14 predicted proteins | sample BogFormECP12_OM2_FD_188239 | JGI IMG/M metagenome (GOLD analysis project Ga0209656, IMG submission 188239) | Bog forest soil microbial communities from Calvert Island, British Columbia, Canada - ECP12_OM2 (SPAdes) (version 2) | ecosystem: Environmental > Aquatic > Freshwater > Wetlands > Bog ... | reverse complement strand
CCCGAAGTTTTGAAAGCGAAGTGAGTCTGCGGCGGGCTTATGGCTGACTTGAAGCAGATGGCCCTGCGTATTTTTCGCGAGACGCTCGCCGCCATTGATATTTCCGAAACCATGCAGCGGAAGTTGTCGGTACGTGGAACGATGTTGTGTTGCTGTGACAGCGAGTTTGATCTACGCGCGTTTCAGCGTCTGCGCGTGGTAGCTCTCGGGAAAGCAGCGCGCGCGATGGTCCACGGCCTGCTCCGGGTGCTGCCGAGCGGTTTACCGCTCGAAGGCATTGTCGTTTCCCCGGCGGGCAGCACCGACGAACCGGAAAAACACCCATCGACGCAATCACTTCCTGGTTGGCGCACTTTTTCTTCGGGACATCCCGTGCCAGACCAGCAGAGTTGGAACGCGGCCGAAGCGATACTCGATCTGCTAAACGCCTGCGATACACAAACTCTGGTTTTCTTTCTATTATCGGGCGGCGGATCGGCATTGGTCGAGTTGCCGCTGAATCCGGAACAGAGTTTGGCGGATGTGCAGCAGGTACATCGCGCTCTGGTCGCCTGTGGAGCGCCGATTGACGCGATCAATACGGTGCGCAAGCACTTGTCAGCGGTAAAGGGCGGGAGACTGGCCGTCGCCGCCGGCAGCGCGACGAAAATCACGTTGGCGGTCAGCGATGTTCCCGCCGGAAAAGAATCGGCGCTGGCATCAGGGCCAACAATTCCGGATCCCACGATCGTCGCGGATGCCATACGGGTACTCCGCGAATATGACTTGGAAGCACAATTTCCTGCAACAGTGAGGCAATGGCTCGCGGCGGGAAAAATGCCGGAGACTCCGAAAGAGGGCCACACATCGTTCGCGAACGCTCATTTTTCCCTGATGCTGGGCATGGACGATCTTTTCCATCCAGCACATCACGCCGCCGAGGCACAAGGTTGCGTGACCTGTTGCGACAATGCCACCGACGATTGGCCGGTGGAGAAGGCTGCAGACTATTTGCTTTGGCAACTCGAGGAGTTGCGAAAGACCCACCCCGGCCGACGCGTGGCGGTCGTCGCTGACGGCGAAGTGAGTTCGCCAGTCACGGGCGACGGCATCGGGGGCCGGAACTCGGCGTTGGTGCTGGCGTGCGTGCCAAAAATTGCGGGTCAGCGTGTCGCCGTGCTCAGTGCGGGAACGGATGGGATCGACGGCAATAGTCCGGCTGCGGGCGCGGTAGCAGACGGCGAGACGCTGTCACGCGGTAAAGCTGCCGGCATGTATCCCACCGAATATTTTCGTCGCAGCAACGCGCACACGTATTTCGCGGAACTCGGCGACGCCATCGTCACTGGTCCAACAGGGAACAATTTGCGCGACCTGAGAATTCTGCTCGCCGAACCCTAGACTAGGGCAGGCTCAGCACTCTTGGTATTTCCAGTTGCGCTGCTTACCCTGGGAGATCCACTCCGCAGCGGTCGCAATCCGCTTATCCCGCGTTTCCGGGCGTTTTGCGTCGGCGACCCACTCGATGTACTCGCGTTTGGCGCTGGGACTGAAGGCGGCAAATACCGCCGCAGCTTTCTTGTTTCTCTGCAGTGCTTTGGCAAACTCCGCCGGCATCTTGAGCGGCGGTTTCGCGGGCTTCGCCACTCTGTGCCTTGCGGCGAGCGGGCTCGTGTACTCGCCGCGGTCCACAAAGCTCACGGCTTGTCGAATCCAGTCGAGCATCTGCTTGTCCGACGGCAAGTCTCTCACGCTCTCGATGCGTCCCAGCGAGCCCATGCCGTCGCTCTGCAGAACCTTGGCCTGCCGCAACACGGCGCCAATCTCCTGGCCCCAGAATCCGAAGCTGCAATGCTCCTTGAACGCTGACATGTTGCAGAGAATCACGCCTTGATACTCGAAAAAAGGACGGCTCCACTTAATGGTTTCTGCCACGCCGGGGCACGCGTCGTGCACCAGCTTTCGCAGGTGCTGCATGACGGGTTGCGCGAACGGGCGCACCTTTGCGAGGTAGGAGTCCACCTTGGGGTTGAAGCTCGGAGTGGCCATCACAGTGACTCCTGTGCTCAGGATAGTCTGAATGATATTTATATATCGCGTCTGGGCTCGAACTCCAACCAGAATTCGAGTTATCCGATCATCCCGGGTTGCGGTCCGGCGCAGACAAGGCCGTGCGCTACGGGTTCCTCGCAGCGACCGGAAGGCGCGACTCGATGGCTTTCAGGCGGTCGTTCATTTCCTGGGTCAGGCGCTCGATGCGTTCGAGACGTTCCGTGTTATCCGCGGCGGTCTGAGCCGGCGTCGCCGCCTGCAGAGAATCGTCGTCGCCAGCGTGGTAATTCTTCGTCGATTTATTTTGCAGATGGGAAATCTGCGTTTTGATGATGGGGATCATTTCAATGGCCAGATCTTTGTTGCCGAGCAGGGCCTCCAAGGCGGGGATGGCGCTGGCATCGCCGCGATTGCCAAGGGCGCTGATGGTCGCCACGCGGATGGAGAAATGCGCCTCGGAGAGATAGCTGGTGAGCAGTTGCGTGATCGCCGGGTTGTCTTTATCGAGATGGCCTAGACTGCTGATGGCGGCGGAACGCGAGGGCACGGTTCTGCCAATAGCGGACCATTCGCGCAGCGTGGGAACGGCTTTATCGTCGCCGAGCGGACCGAAGGCACGCAGCGCGGCATTGCGCAGGAAATCGTCTGGCGAGTCCGCAGCCACCGCGGCAGTCAGCGTGGCAAAAGCATTTGGCGATTTCAGATGACCGAGAGCTTCGAGCGCGGCTCCACGCGCGCGATAAGATCTGTCATCGCGGGCTATCACCTCGAGTTTGGTGGCCACGGCGGGATCTTTCGCAGCGCCGAGCGAGGTGACAATGCGATAGCGCGCAAACAACGCGGCTTCGGCTGCGTCGGGGGCGGATTTGTCCAGGGCTTCGAGAAGCAGCTTGGTGGCTGCGGGAGTGTCCACGCGGCCCAGCGCTTCGATGGCGATGGTGCGCAATCCCCAGGTTTTGTCGTGGAGCATGGCCTCGCCCACCGCGGCGATGGCTTCATCATCCTTGGTCATTTTCGCCAGCGCTGCGACAGCGTCTGCGCGGTCACCCAGTTCCGGAGCGTTTTTCAGCTGATAGATCCACTCTTTCTTGTCTTTGTGAAAATCCGCGGACTTTAGCACGTGCCCGCCTTTATCAAACAGCACCATCAGCGGGGCGGCGTCCGATGGAAGTCTGAAGATATCGGTGTCTTTTTCCGGGTCTCGACCAATAACCACAGGATAGAGCTTTGGGCCCGTGGCCGTGGTGATTTCAATCTCTACGGGCACGCGAAACATGCCAACACTTCCACTTTGCTTCTGCGTTTGCTTTACAGTCAGCGCTATCTGGTGCTTGGAATCGTCGTAGACGTAGCTGAGATCCAGCCGTGGCGCGCCGGCGCCGTAAATCCATTGCGTAAGGAACTGATCGATATTGACGTGTGTGGCCTCTTCCATGGCCTTGGCGAAATCGGAAGTCAGCACATTCTTGCCGCGGTTGACTTCCAGATAATGCTTCAGTCCGGCGTAAAAAGCGTCCTCGCCTAGCTGGTGGCGCAGCATGTCCAGAACCCAAGCGCCTTTGCCGTAGGCGTTGCCGTCAAACTCGTCGGAGTCTTCCGAGAAATCGTGGCGCACGATGGGTTTGCTGAAAAGGTGGCTCTCCCGAAACCACTGGCGCGCCGCCTGCCAGCGATTGTAGTCGGCGTAATCCTTTCCGTAATGCGCCTCGTTCCACAGCGTTTCACCAAAAGTGGCGAAGCCCTCGTTCAGCCAGATATCCGACCATGCTTTGCAGGTCACCAGATCGCCGAACCATTGATGCGTAAGCTCGTGAGAAATTAAATCGTCCTGATTGGTGACGTATTCGGGGATGAGTTTGGGGTTGGTGAGCGATTCGGAAGTGTTGGTGGTGGCGCTGGAATTCTCCATGCCCCCGGCGACGAAGTCGTCGACCATGGCTTGATCGTATTTTTCCCAAGGATAATCCACGCCAAATTTTTTGCTAAGCAGTTCCATCATGGCCGGCGTGCGGCCGTAGTTAATGGCCAGGCGGTCGCCACGTCCCTGGGGAGCGAAATAATTTACTGGAATACCGCGCCAGGAGTCCTTGACCTCATCGAGTTCGCCAGCGACCACGGTAATGAGGTATGTGGAGCTGGGCAAAGACTCTTTCCACGTCCAGGTTTTCAAACCTTTACCGGCATCAGTGACGCTGACGAGTTTTCCGTTGGCCACCGTCTGCCAGGAAGCTGGAACGGTGAGCACGGTTTCCGTAGTGAGGCGGTCGTTGGGATAGTCGTAGGTGGGCAGATAGAAACGCGTGTCTTCGGATTCGCCTTGTGTCCAGATTTGGATGGGGCGTTTGGGATAGGCGGCGTCGGGAAGAATGAAGTACAGGCCTTTGGAGGGTTTTCCGTCGTACTTGATTTCCACTTCAAATTTCTGGCCGGCCTTGGCGGCATCTGGCAGGTACACCTGCAATTTGGCGTCGGTGGTTTCAAACTTGGCCGGAGCGCGGTCAACAGAAACGCTGCGAATGTTGAGGTCGACGGAGTCAAAGGAAATTCTGCTCGTGTTGTCGCGCAGGATGGCAAGAGTGTGGGTAACGTCGCCGATCACCTCTTTTTGCGGAACATCAAAGCGCAACACGATTTTGGAGTGTTGCAGGTCGTAGTCACGGCTGCGGGCGTAGGGCTCGTCGGCAAACATCGCCGGCGCCGCGGCGGCAAGCAGTGCGGCGCAAAGCAGCGCGAAGCGCCGATGAGCACGAAACGAATTTAATGTGCGAACAATGGATTTGAGATCAGAGAACCTGAGGCGGCGGACAAACACCATTAATCAATGCTCCTGTGCACCTTGTGCCCGACGCTTTCGAGCACGGCTATGGCCTGCTCGATTTCGCGATCGGCGATCAAGATGTAGTCGGTATCAAACGATGAAACGGCAAAGATGCTGATGGCCGCGTCGGCCAGGGGTACGGCGATCGATGAAACAATGCCAGTCAGCGCAAAAGTAAGCACGCTGTCCACGCGCAGCACGCGGCGGTCGCGCTCGGCCCGAACGCCGTCAGGCAGCTCGGACTGCAGGCAAACAACAGAGAGCTCGACGTCGGTTTTGGTCAGCGCAAAAAAACTGCTTTGTGTGTAGTCGATGGTGAGTTTTTCATGCGGCGCGAAGCGGGCTATGGCGTATAGACCGGGAAAAAGCGTGAGCAGGAGCTGATGCGAAATGGCCATCGCCTAGAGCAGACTCCGGACAATTCCACCATCGATGGCCAAGGAGACGCCGTTGACGTAACTGGCGCGTTCGCTGGCCAAAAAAGTTACTACCGCGGCAAATTCCTCTGGCGTTCCAAGACGTCCAGCAGGAATCTGGCGCTCCCACCCCGCGTACACTTCTTCGGAGGTCGCCCCAGTGCGCGCGGAGATGGCGTCGACGAGTTCGCTTAGGCGGTCGGTGCGCGTGTAGCCCGGACACACATTGTTGACCGTGATGCCGTGCATCGCGTATTCGTTGGCCAGCGTGCGCGCCAGGCCGGTGACCGCCGAGCGCACGGAATTGGACAGCAGCAAGCCATCGACGGGCTGTTTAACAGTGTAGGAAGTAATGGTAATGAATCGTCCCCATTTATTTCTTTGCATGCGCGGCAACGCGGCCTGGGCAAAAGACACGGTGCTCATCAGCAACAGATCCACGGCTGATTTCCAGTCGGCGTGCTCAGTATCCTTAAATAACTTAGACGGCGGGCCGCCGGAATTGGTTATGCAAACGTCGAGGCGGCCGAAGCGATTCTCAACCGCATCAACGAAGCCGGCCACTGCGGCCGCGTCCGTGACATCCACGGACCTGTGGAACACTTCGTGGCCTGTTTCTGCCGCAATTTCCTCAGCCGTCTGCGCCAGGTGTGCGGCGTTGCGGGCGCAAATGGCCACACGAGCCCCTTCCCGAGAAAGCTGGGTAGCAACGGCCCGCCCGAGGCCCGAACTGGCTGCCGCGACGATGGCCACGCGATTAGAGAGCCCTAGGTCCATTTAGTAGTCGATTCCAAACTCTTAATCATCTCGCGAATCGGCGGCGCGGTCAAACGCACGAACTGAGCTTTGGTAGGACGAGGCCGACGCCCTCCCCAGCTCCCTCCCCCCTCGCTGTGGCTTGCGAGGCGTGCGATACTCTCAGCGCCTTGAGTCTCGATATGATCCCGTTTCTGGCCAGCATCTTTCGCGGCGTACACTTTATTCTAGGAATATCCGCGCCTCCGCCGGGACACAACGAACGCACTTTCGTTCTTATTTGGCTTGGAATTGTTGCCTTGCTTCTAGTGCTGTTCTTCGGCGCGATGTACCTGATTCCCTACCTCTACTTGCGCCACTAACGCCCGCGCCCCCTACGACCGCCGCGCTAAAACCAGTCCGAACGGTAGGCGATCCACCACGCCAGCATTCCCACCGGAATGGTGGCCGCCACCGCCCACCAAAAAGGTAGCGCCAGGTCGGCGATAATCCCCAGAACAGTGAAGGTCATCCAAAAAATCTTGCGCTGCATGACCTCCACATTGTAACGGAGCGCCCGTGCCGCGAACTCGCGGCGATTTGCGCCGCCGCGCGAAAGATAATGCAGCCGGGCGCGCTCAGCTGTGCATGCCAGCGGTCAGCCGCATCGCCATGTGCACCGCGTGGCCTCCGCTACGTGACTCTCGACACTGGCCACGCAGCCACCGCGCCTACAGTGTTGGGTCAGCACCCCTTTTCTAGGCCACGGGGCAGTATCGCCCGTACTTCCCTTTTCCTAAAGTGATGGCTCTCAGCCGAAAATCGCTCGACCCGATTCCACTAGACTTCATTCGCGGAGGACTATCTCCATGAAACCTTCCACGCGCAACATCGTGGTACTCGCGACTCTGGCCACCGTGCCGGTTATCGTACCGGTTATCGCGCCCAATCTCGTGTTCGCCAGGAAAACTCCGTCGTTGCCTGCCGCGGTGCTCGCGGCGCGAACCATCTACATCGACAATCAAACCAGCGACGCTGGTCTGCAGAACAACGCCTACATGGCGCTGGCGAAGTGGGGCCGCTTCCAGGTGGCCGACGTTCCGCAAAAAGCCGACATCGTCCTGCGACTCACAGGCAGCAACTACGTGCAGTCCGTGCCCAGCGACACGCCTCCGCAAATGCCGGCAGCGTCTCCCGCCAGCCGCGCGGGACGCGGCACGACTCCGGCTCCCTCCGAGGCTTCGGGCGCCGCGCTCTTGCCCAACGGCTACGAACCTGCCCCTGACGGCTTTACGCGCCTGACGCTGCTCGACGCCAAAACCGGCGCAGCCGTCTGGTCCGGTTTAAGCAAAACCAATTCGCCGCAAGCCGCCGCCCACATCCTGGACGGCCTGCGTGAAGCGTTCGAGCAAAGCCAAAAGGCTCGCTAACAATAGCGCCGCGCAGGCCTGATGTTCCGCCGCCGGCGAGTTGTAGAATCCCTGTTTCGTCGCAGATTCTCCGCCGCGCGCGCAGCAACAAACATCTTGCCAATCGCCAATTCGCGGCTTACGATGCGCGCGTGCGCCACCTCTTGGTTCGCCACCTTTTGTTGCGCACTTTTTGTCGCGCGCCTTTTGCACTTACCCTTAAAGCCCGAGGTGCGGGAGGAGAATCCTATGCATTTCATGGATGTCAATTTGCTCGCGGTGCTGGCTTGCGCGGTAGCCGCCATGGCAGTCGGTTTTTTGTGGTATTCGCCCGCGTTGTTCGCCAAACCGTGGGTCAAGGAAATGGGCTACGACATGAACGATAAAGCGGCCATGGAAAAAATGAAAAAGTCCGCGGGGCCAGCCTATGGCGCTTCGTTCATGGGCAGTATTGTCACCGCGCTGATCTTGGGAAAACTTCTGGATGCACTGAGCCGCCATGGAGAAGCCGTCTGGCAGCCGGTAGCTCCGGCGCAAACCGCGCTGTACGGCGTGGAGGTGGGCTTGGCGGTGTGGCTGGGCTTTGTCGCCACCGTGCAACTAACGGGAGTGTTGTTCGCCAATCAGAGCGGCAAATTATTCGCCATCAACACCGGCTACCAATTGGTTTGCTATGCGGTGATGGGCGCGATTTTGGCAGTCTGGAAATGAGCACGTAAGGAACACTGGCGGCCACCGCCGCGCAAAAAATTATGCCCCGCGATTGCGGCGCAGCTCGAAGATCAAATAGACGACGATCACCACGTTGACAAACAACAGCCCCAGCTTGACCGCCGAAGAGTGCCTCAGGAGTTCGTAGACCTCGATGGGAATCAGCGAACTAGTGGAAATAATGGTCACGTATTCCGCCCACCGCTGGCGCAACGCCAGTCCCGTGCCCTCGAGCAAAAACAGCGTGGCGTAAAAAAATGTTCCAGCGCGTAGCTGATGCAGCCTGCGCTCGTCGATCTTGGCGATTCTTTCCAGCAGCAAATGGATGTAGTGGTTGTGCGGATCAATGCGCAGCAGGTCCAGCAGATGTTCGGCGTCGCCCGCCAGATTCTGACTCAGCAGGTGACGTGCGCCAAACGCAATCGCCAAGAGAAAAACGCCCTTGAAAATTTTGAACGCCGCGATCAGCAGCAGTCCGTGGGAATGCGCGTGACGTTGCGCGCCGCCCGGCTTGGGTCCTTTCTTTCCTGCTGACGATTTTCCGGCGCTGCGGGATTTTGCGGCCATGCGAACGATGCGTCTCTCTCCGGGGTGCTCTGCGCCTGCACCTCTAATGTGCCGTCCCGCGCATCGAAAGTACAGGAGATTACCATGAACTTCGCAACCAAACCGCGATGCAGTAACCTGGCCGTCCTAGCCTTCGCCGTCACGGCTATTTTCGCAGCCGGCTGCGGCTATTTTCAAAAGGGCGGCAGCGACGCCGCGGCGCAGAAAGAACGCGACGAAAAAACGCGCGAGGAAGTGGCTAACGCCGTGGAAAATGCCAAACCCAAGCTGCAAGAAGCCGGGCGAAAAGTCGGCGAAGCGGCCAAGGTCGCGGCCGACGACGCGCGGGCTGCGGCGCAGGGCGTGAAGGAAGGCTGGGATCGCGGCGGGCACGCTGCCGTGGACCTGAATTCCGCGAGCGAAGCCGATTTGGTGGCGCTGCCGGGAATTTCTCACCGCGACGCCCGCAAAATTATCGAGCACCGGCCCTACGGCGATAAACACGATCTAGTCAGCAAGGGCGTCCTGACCGAGGAACGCTACGGCGACATTCGCGACGCCGTGACGGCGAAGTAGTTCCCGGCAAGATAGTTCATGAGAGAGCGGCTCGCGGACAAACTGCGTCGCTGGTGGTTTGCGCCGCCGTCCGCTAAAATCGCGTCAGCGGAAATTGACGCAGTTGCGGAGCGGACATGACCAATGCCAGCGGAGCCAACGCCATGGCCAATGCCACGGAGACGAAAACCACGGATGCCAACGAGCGCATGAACCGTCCGCTGGACGCCGTGGATCCCGCTATCGCGGATCTGCTGCGCGAAGAAGCCCAGCGCCAAGCCACGGGTCTCGAACTAATCCCATCGGAAAATTTGGTCTCTGAAGCGGTGCTGGAGGCCATGGGCTCGATCTTCACCAATAAATACGCCGAGGGCTATCCCGGCAAGCGCTACTACGGCGGCTGCGAATACGCGGACAAGGTCGAACAGCTGGCTATCGATCGCGCGAAAGAAGTTTTCGGCGCGGAACACGCCAACGTGCAGGCGCACTCGGGCACATCCGCGAACGTCGCGGTGTACATGTCCACGCTGCAACCGGGCGATACCGTGCTGGGCATGAACCTGGCGCACGGCGGGCACCTGACGCACGGCCACCCGCTGAATTTTTCCGGGCGCATGTACAAATTTATTGCCTATGGCGTGCGCAAGGAAGACGAACGCATCGATTACGACGAGATTGAAAAGCTGGCGCAGGAACATAAACCGAAGATGATCGTAGCTGGCGCCAGCGCCTACGCCCGCATCATCGATTTTGAACGCATCGGCAAAGTGGCCAAGGCCGTGGGCGCGCTGTTTTTTGTGGACATGGCCCACATTGCAGGATTGGTTGCGGCGGGTGTGCATCCCAGTCCCATCCCGCACGCGGACATCGTTTCCACCACCACGCACAAAACCTTGCGCGGGCCGCGCGGCGGCTTGGTCCTCAGCAAGGCCGCGTTCGCCAAAGAAATCGACAAGCTCACCTTTCCCGGTACGCAAGGCGGCCCGCTGGTGCACACCATCGCCGCCAAAGCGGTGTGCCTCAAAGAAGCGCTGGAGCCTGGCTTCAAGGAATATCAGCAGCAAGTGGTGCGCAACGCAAAGGCCTTGGCCGCCGCCGTGGCGCAGCGCGGCTTCCGCATCGTCACCGGCGGCACAGATAATCATTTATTTTTGGTGGAAGTCCACTCCCGCGGCATCACCGGCACCGACGCGGAAAAAGCCTTGGATCGCGCGGGCATCACGGTAAACAAAAATTCCATCCCCTTCGATCCCCTGCCCCCCATGAAAGGCGGCGGCATCCGCCTGGGCAGCCCGTCGGTAACCACCCGCGGCATGCGCGAACCCGAAATGGCGCAAATCGGCAACTGGATCGCCGACGTCCTCACCGCCATCGGCGACACCCCCAAGGAACAAGCTGTGCGCCAACAAGTGGCCGCACTGGCGGCGCAATTCCCAATCTACGAGGCGCGCATGACCAAACACGCAGAGCGAGTTGAACGCGCCCGAGGCTAGGCTGTCGATCCGACTTGAGTAGCTCAGTGACGACTTGTCGAGGGGTATCGCTTCGCTCTGTACGGGGAGAGTCCTCCCATCATTCGGGCGTTTGGTCATACCGCTAACCTAGGTTCCAAGGTGTCCGGGTGGCTTGGCTATCGTTCATCCCACCAAGACATCATCCCGATCAGCCGACACAGCCGCTGCCTGTTGACGACTAATCTAAAGTGACTCTAAGAATTCGGGGGTCGCGAGTATACTTGGCTCTGCGATGAGCAGAGCCAACATCCTCAACACGACCACGATCAACTACCAAGATTTGGTCGGAAACGGCAAGACTTACAGAGTTCCGCCGTATCAGCGGGACTATTCCTGGTCCGAGGAACAGTGGGAAGACCTCTGGAACGACATAGACGATCTGAGAACGAACCCGGACCTTCGTCACTACATGGGAGCCTTGGTTGTTGAGGGTCGATCAGACCGCGATTTTCTGATAATCGACGGTCAACAGCGCATGGCTACCCTTAGCATTCTTGCGCTTGCGGTAATCGACCAACTTGGGAAAAGTGCCGACTCTGGAATCGACTCAAGCGCAAACCGGGAACGAGCCAAGGAGTTGCGCGATCGATTTATAGGAGAAAAAGATCCCGCCTCGTTGATCGAACAAAGCAAATTGTTTCTTAACGAGACCGACAATCCGTTCTACCAAGACTATCTCATTCAGCTACGGCGTCCCCTGAATCCGCGTGGGTTGCCCAAATCAAATCGGCTCCTGTGGGACTGTTTTCAATACTTTCGAAAACGCCTGGGAGAGGTCGAGGAACTGCGTTCCGATGGAGCGGCCGTGGCGAGGCTGCTTTCTGAAGCAACAGCCCGCCAGCTTCTGTTCATACTGATCACGGTCGATGATGACTTAAATGCTTACACTGTTTTTGAGACCCTCAACGCTCGCGGTCTTGAACTTACGACCACCGATTTGCTTAAGAACTATCTGTTCTCCCGAATTCAAGTGAAAACCGATCTGGAAGCGTTGCAGCGGCGTTGGCGAGCGCTCATTGCAACGGTCGGCCAGGAACGGTTCCCTGAATTCCTGCGTTACCATCTTCTTTGCGAACAGCCTAAGATACGCAAGCAACGTCTGTTCAAATTGGTGCGCGACCGCGCCAAGACACCCCCTGATGTATTCGCTCTCCTCACGGCACTGGAGGCGCGCGCTGAGCTTTTCGCTGCGCTTTCCGACAACAACCACGGTTATTGGTCCGAACTTCCGACCGCCAAACCGTTCGTCCGGGAACTGAACCTCTTTCGGTCACGCCAAGTCACGCCGCTACTTTTTGCGGTCTGGGAAAGGTTCGCCAAGGAAAACTTCGTCAGCGTGTTGAGGATGGTTAGCGTAATTTCGTTCCGCTACAGTACTGTGAGCGGCTTGAATCCGAACGCTCTGGAGTCGGCCTACCCGGAGGCCGCAAAAGCGGTCCTAGACGGCAGTGCTACCACATTGAGTGCCGTTTTTGACCACTTGAAGCGCATTTACGTGCAGGATGATAAATTCCAGCAGGATTTCGCGTCATTTTCGGTCGAGACGGGTGGCCAACGAAGCAAGCTAGCGAAATACATCCTCTCTTGTCTCGAAAAGGACGCGGCAGGTCACAATGTAGATCCTGACACCGATCCAGGAACCATTGAGCACATTTTGCCCGAAAACCCTTCGGACGATTGGGAGCAATACTTCCGTCGCGAGTTATGGGAGTCAACGATCTACCGCTTGGGCAATCTAACCTTGCTCGAAGCTTCGATCAACCGAGAGGTCGGTAACAGGTCGTACCACGAGAAGGCTGCGGCGTATCCCGAAAGCATTTATCGACTTACTCGCGATGTCGTTGACCTTGCACCTACCGAATGGACTTTGGATCTCCTCAACGAGCGCCAGGGGCGTCTGGCGCGGCGCGCAACGCATATCTGGCGCCTCGATTTCTAATTATCTTCGTTGACCTGATCGTAGAAAAGCGGAGGGTCTCGAGGGCAGTCGCCCAGCGCTGCAGGGACATCCCTTCTCGCTTTGCTCCACAAATCGGCGGGTGCGAAAAACGCTTCTCGGAGACCGAGCGGGCGTCTGCGGAGGCGGGGAAGGCGATTGCGCTGCTGATGTCATCGGGCTGCGCGAGGCCTTCAAGGCTGCATGTGATGAGAATCAGGTAGTTGACCGGAGAAGTGTCGGCGATAACGATCATCCCAAGTCAGGCGTACCGGGGACGCGTTCGTCTTGCAGTCTGCCGCGCAACGTGGCGGCGGTAGCCCGGTCTTGCGCCAAGTCCGCCACATCGTAATGGAGGTAAACGCCATGCTGCTTGAGAAAGGTGTGCACTTCCATCCTGGTCTCGAACCCCAGCATCTGGCGGACAGCGGATTCGGACAGGCGCTCCGCGCGGTAGCCCTCAAGAGCCAGGGCCTCCAGCGCGACTCGCCCAGGATCCTGACCCTCGGGAGCGACCTGGCGTGCGAACTCGTCGGGAATATTGAGGACGATCTCCACGCGCGAAGTATACCATGCGCGACATCTTGCGGGCGCGTTAGCCGCACTCCACATTTACCTCATAAATTCAAGGGATTCACTCCTGGACCACGCATTATAGTGCAGCGCGAGCTGGCGAGGGTCTTCGGCCAGGAATGCACAATCCGCCTCACACCCTTAAAAAAACCCAATACTAGTACTTGACAACGGACGTACCTTTATAGTATATTTACTTCTGTGGAGAAATGCGTCCACGGGTCACGGAACCGGATCACGACAGTCATTTGTAGTTATAAAGGAGTAACTAAAAAGGACAGCTAACTCGTTCAGAATGAACACTTGCAGAAGATTGTGAAAACAAAGGTACTTTAAGTCCCTTTATAATCACAATCTTTCACAAAACCCCCACCCCCCGGATCAGATCGATCGCCAGGATTACTTCACAAATTCCGGCGATTCGCCCTTAGACCAGGGATCGTAATGCAGCGCGAACTGGATGCGATCCGGAATAGCGGGATGGTTGTAGAACAAAAGGATGCGCAGCGGGCTTGGGTCGGGGTCGGAGAGGTCCACGTCGCCAAGAATGTTAAAGGACTGCGCTGCGACTTCGCCGGAGTCGGGCGTGAGTCCATGCGTGACTTCCAGGCCGTATTGATCGGCTTGATGCTCGATGTGCCGCGAGAAAGTGTTCAGGACGGGCCCGGCGACGGTGGTAATTATGGTCAGCAGCAGTAGGAGCGCCGGGTAGGAAGCTAAATCGTCGACACTGCGGATGCCCCACGAGGCCCCCCAACGCGCCAGCAGCCAGCCAATGGTCCGGTAGGCGATAAAAAAGGTGATGAACA
>Ga0209656_10001790_pt1 | contig 14068 bp, 10 predicted proteins | sample BogFormECP12_OM2_FD_188239 | JGI IMG/M metagenome (GOLD analysis project Ga0209656, IMG submission 188239) | Bog forest soil microbial communities from Calvert Island, British Columbia, Canada - ECP12_OM2 (SPAdes) (version 2) | ecosystem: Environmental > Aquatic > Freshwater > Wetlands > Bog ... | reverse complement strand
AGCGAGATGGGTACGACATACGCCAATTACGCAACCAGGTACTAGCCGCAGGAGTTCCGGGTTGCGCTGGCAACGCTGTCTTACTTCGGCGTAGGAGGCCGATGCGCCGTGCCGAATCGAGACGACAAACCCCTTGCCGACGATCAGATGGGTCTCGCCGTATTGGATCCCCTTGCTGTCGAGCTGGGCGGTCCGCAACACGATAAAGAGGACACTGTCGTAGATATCCAATTTGGGGCGCTGATGCGCCTGATTGGCGTCCTCGATCATCAGTTCGTGAAGCCCGAGCTGGGCCTGGATCTCGCCCAGCAACGCCGCGTCGGGTTCGTGCAAACCCAACCATACTATCCCTCCGTCGCGGCCTGCAAAGCCGCCGATTTCCTCGACGGCGACTTCTTGAACGCGGCTGCCGTCGCGGTAGAGGGCGCAGGCGACAACCCCCAGCCGCTGCGGCACATCTGTGGTTTCTGTGCCGGCGAGGTCGAGCATATCAGTCAAAGACCCTGATCCTCTGCCCGTGCACGTTGTGTCCGTGGAGCGCGCTGCCGCGGCCCGAGAGGCTCGGGTTGGTCATAAAGTAGACATGCGCGCTCAGGGGCTTGGCTCCGGGAAGGAGCCGCTGCCATGAGCCATCGGGGCGCAGAATCCAGCTCTGGACATCGTCGTGAAGGTTTGCCTCCATGATCTGGTCGAGGATTTGCTGGTGCACAGTCGGGTTCTCGATCGGAACGAGCGTCTCGACGCGGCCGTCGAGGTTCCGTGGCATCCAATCGGCCGACGAAATGAACACCAGGGCATCCGGCGACGGGAGGCCGTGCCCGGCGCCGAAGCATATGATCCGGGCGTGCTCCAGGAAGCGCCCGATAATGCTCTTGACCGTGATGTTCTCGGAGAGCCCGGGCACGCCCGGACGCAGGCTGCACATCCCACGAACGACAAGCGAGATCGACACGCCAGCCTGGGAGGCACGATAGAGCCCTTCAATCATGTCGCGATCGACGAGCGCGTTGAGCTTTGCCCAAATCACCGCCGGCCTGCCTGCCTCGGCATGCGCGATTTCTGCCGCGATGAGTTCGAGGAGCTTCGCCCTGATTCCGTCCGGGGAGATCGCCAGCTTTTCGAGGTGTGCCGGGCGAGCATAGCCGGTGATAAAGTTGAATAGCCGAGCCGCGTCTCGGCAGAGCGCCGGATCGCACGTGAAAAACGACAGGTCGGTATAGATCCTGGCGGTGATCGGGTTATAATTGCCTGTCCCAAATTGAACATAGGAGCGCAGAACCTCGCCCTCGCGGCGCGCGACCAGAGACACCTTGGCGTGGGTCTTCAGATCGATAAAGCCAAAGATGACCTGTGCGCCGGCCTGCTCCAAGCGCCGGGCCCAGCGGATGTTGTGTTCTTCGTCAAACCGTGCCTTCAACTCGACCAAAGCCGTCACCGACTTGCCGGATTCGGCCGCGTCGACGAGGGCCGCGACGATCGGTGAGTCTTCCGAAGTCCGGTACAGCGTCTGCTTGATCGCGATGACGTTCGGGTCTTGCGCCGCCTGGTGCAGGAACTGCACCATCACATCGAAAGACTCGTAAGGATGGTGGACCACGATGTCCTTCGCGCGGATAGCGGCAAAGCAATCCCCACCATAGTCTCTTATTCGTTCAGGAAAGCGAGGCGTGAACGGCGGGAACAGCAGGTCCGGCCGGTCGTGCGTGATCAGCTGGCGAACATCGGAAAGAGCCGCCATACCGTCGAGTACGACGACATCCTGGGGATGGGCGCCGGTCTCCCGGATTACGAAGTCGCGCAGACGCCCCGGGGTGCCGGCCGAAAAGGTCAGGCGAATGATCCGACCCCGCCGCCGCCGTTTCAGCGCCGATTCAAACATCACGACGAGGTCTTGTGCCTTCTCCTCGATTTCGATGTCGCTGTCGCGTAAGGCTCGAAATAGCCCATGGCCGAGCGGCGTCATTCCGGGAAACAGTTCCGCCAAGCCGACCGCGAGGAGCACGTCCTCGACCAGGATGAAGCGGGCCTCCTTGCCCGGCAACCGCGTAAACCGCTCGACGCGTTGAGGAACGAGCACCAACGCATTGATCTCGGACCCGTCCTCCCGACGCAATTCCACGACCATCGCCAAGGCGCGATTGGGGATGAACGGGAACGGATGCGCCGGATCGATCGCGATCGGGGTCAGCACCGGGAGCAGACGGTCGACGAACAGCTGCCGCAACCAAGCGCGATCGTCGTCCGTCAAGGCCTCGTGGTCGAGAATGGAAATAGCTTCGGCGCGCAACCGCTTCTGCAGATCGGCCCAGCAGCGCTGCTGTCTCTGAACCAGGCCTGCGGCAACCTCGGCGATCGCGGCCAGCTGCTGCTCCGGAGTCAATCCGTCGTCGCTCTTCACTTGAACACCGCTCGCCGCCAGCTCCTTGAGGCCTGCGACCCGCACCATGTAGAATTCATCGAGGTTGCTGTCGGAGATCGACAGGAACCGCACCCGCTCGAGCAGCGGATGAGCCGAATTGCTCGCCTCCTCGAGCACACGTTCGTTGAAGGCGAGCCAGGACAGTTCCCGGTTGATGTATCGCTGCGACGGGCTCAGCGCCACTGCCGCTGTCGCTTCTTCGGGCGGCAGCCGGTCGATCGCCAATTCTGACATCGGTATCCCTCTTACCGCAGCACGCCGTGGCTTGGACCTCGACTTGGCGCTTCCGCCGGCACGGGTGAGCATCCCCCTAATAGGCCGGGATCATCTCATCGGCAACCCGAGACACTCCGGGCACGCCCTCGGCGAGCGCGGTCAGCGCCTTGCGCTCCGCCTCGGAGCCGACGAGACCCCACAGATGCACGACGCGATCGCTGACAGTGATGTTGCGGCTGCCAAAATCGGTCCAAGACTGCTGCCGCAGTCGAGACTGCAGTTCGAGCCGGATTTGGCGGTCCGTTTCGTCGTGCTGGTCCATACGGCCCATTACGGATGCGAGCGCTTGGATCAGGTTTGATTGACTGACCACGCCGACGAGCTTGCCGTCTTTTACTACCGGAACGCGCTTGATCCGCTTTCGCTCGAACAGCGTGGCAATCTCCGCAAGCGGCGTCTCCTCGGACACCGAAACGACATCCGTTGTCATGATCTCGCCGACTTCCTTGCCGTGCGACTTGGCGAATTCCTCGGCCAGCGTGCTGGCGCCGGTCACCGCTTCCAGCCACGATGGTCGATGTTTTTCGGTGCCGATCTCGACGCGATGGATCAGGTCGGCCTCGCTCAGAATTCCGAGCAGGTTGCCTTCGCCATCGACGACGGGAAGAGCGCTGACGTCGTGTTCCGCCAGAAGCTTGATCGCGTCGGCAACGTACGTATCAGGATGGACGCTCACAACGTCGCGCACCATGACATCGATCGCCCGCATCTTCGCCTCCTAATTCGGAAAGCAGGGCGGGGCGACGGGGTCGCGCCCGCGTCCTCGGCGCTAGAAAATATTGAGGAACAGGATGTAGAGCCCGCCTGACAGCATCATCGCCATCGGCAGGGTCAACACCCACGCCAGCGCGATATTACCCAGCGTCGATAGCTGCAGGCCCGATCCGTTGGCCGCCATGGTTCCGGCGACACCCGACGACAACACGTGCGTGGTGGATACCGGGAGCCCGTACATGTCGGCGGCGCCGATCGTGGCCGCCGCGACAAGCTCGGCCGCCGCTCCTTGACCATAGGTCAAATGGGTCTTGCCGATTTTTTCGCCGACGGTAATGACGATCCGCTTCCATCCGATCATGGTTCCGAGACCGAGCGCGATCGCGACCGCGACCTTGACCCATATCGGAATGAACTTGGTCGCGGCGTCAAGCGACTGCTTGTAGGCGTTCAGCGTCGCTATATCAGCCGCCGACAGATCGGCTTCCTTGTCTTTCATAAGAAGGCGCAGTGCTTCATCGGTCAGATACATGTCGTTGCGCGTGTTGCCGACGGCCTCGGCCGGGATTTTCGAGAGCGAGCCGTATTCCTTTACCTGCTTAGCGATATCCTGGATCAGCACGGCAAGCGAGGGGTAGGTGCCCTCGTTGATCTTGTGGTGCGCGACATATTCGGTCACCGCCGGACGCGGGTTGCCAAGGATGTTGTAGCCCGCGGCCTTTTCCTCGACCACCTTTGATGCGGCTGCAGAATTGGCCGAGAACTGGACGAGCGCGCTATCCGGCAGCGCGCGGTTCAAGGCAAAAGCCGTCGGGACCGTGCCGATCAGGATCAGCATGATCAGTCCCATCCCCTTCTGCCCGTCGTTCGAGCCGTGGGCGAAGCTGACCGCCGTGCAAGTGAAGATCAGCAGGCCCCTGATCCACCCCGGCGGTGGCCGATCACTCTCCGGCGCCCGATATAATTCGGGTTTTCGGATCAGGGCTTTCATAACCAGCAGCAGAAGCGCCGACGCAATAAAGCCGACGATGGGCGAGAACAACAACGCCTTGCCGACCGCCGTCGCCTGCCCCCAGTCGACACCGGAGGTGCCATCCTGCCCACGAGCCAGGGCATTGGCGATGCCGACGCCGATGATCGAACCGACCAGGGTGTGGGAGCTCGATACTGGCAAGCCCATGTACCAAGTCCCGAGATTCCAGATGACGGCGGCGATCAGCAACGCGAAAACCATAGCGAAGCCGGCAGCGCTGCCGACCTGAAGGATTAGTTCGACCGGCAGCAGCGAGATGATGCCGAACGCAACCGCCCCGCTCGACAACAGCACTCCCAGAAAATTAAAAGAGCCCGACCATACGACGGCGATCTGCGCCGGTAGCGCGTGCGTATAAATCACCGTCGCCACCGCGTTTGCGGTGTCGTGGAACCCGTTGACAAATTCAAAGCCGAGGGCGGTCAGCAACGCGACGAACAGCAGCAGATAGGGGAGAAACGTCGTGACCTTGGTGCCGCTGGCGTCGACATCGGAATAGAGGCTGTAGGCGACGAAAAGCACACCGGCCGCCAGCAGGCCAACAAATACGAAGGCCGTACTCGGATGTAATCCACGGTCGAGATCCGGACGCGCTACTCTCGCGCCAGTCTCCGCTGCAGCGCCGATTGCTACATCGGTCATGATCATCACCCCCAAATGGCTACTGCCTGGGGGCAACTATGCCCGGTTAATTTGACACTTCTATGACGGTGGTCTGACGGTAGTCTGACGAAACACGCCTTGACTAATGCAGCGTCCCGTGCTGCCAGTGCGGCGACTTTCGCGGGGGACGCGGGTGCGGGAAAGTGCGATCAGCTATGCTAGCCTGACGGCCCGGGGCCTGATCCCCAACCGGTGGGACCTGATCGCCTTTCCGCTGGTCATTGGCCTCTTGCTGCTCGCCAGCAAGGGAGCACGAGAGACGCTGGCGCCGCTCTCGGCGCTCAAGGAGCCGGTCGTCTCCCTCGATCCGGTCAACCTGCCGGAATACGCGCTGCGCACGACGTTACGAATGCTCGCGGCGATGGTTGCCTCCCTACTCTTTACTATCACCTATGGAACACTTGCCGCCAAGAGCCGGCGGGCCGAGCTCGTCTTGATCCCCCTCCTCGACATTCTCCAATCCGTGCCGGTGCTGGGCTACATTTCTTTCACCGTCGTCTTTTTTATGTCGCTCTTCCCCGGCCGGGTCGCCGGCGCCGAAGCCGCAGCGATTTTCGCGATCTTCACGAGCCAGGCCTGGAACATGGCCTTCAGCTTCTACCAGTCGCTGCGCACGGCGCCTCGTGATCTCGAGGAGGCGACGCGAAATTTCCGTTTCTCGGCGTGGCAGTGCTTCTGGCGTCTCGAGGTGCCGTTCGCCATGCCGGGGCTCATCTGGAACATGATGATGAGCATGTCCGGCGGTTGGTTCTTCGTCGTGGCGAGCGAAGCGATCACGGTCGGCGACACAACGATCACCTTGCCGGGCATCGGTGCCTACTTGGCTCAGGCAACGGCGGAAAGGAATCTCACCGCCGTCGGCTGGGTGGTCTTGACAATGGTTGTGGTGATCGTCCTCTACGACCAGCTGATGTTCCGGCCGTTGGTTGCCTGGGCCGATAAATTCCGTTTCGAGCAGACCGGTGCGCAGGTTACACCCTCTTCCTGGTTCCTCGCTCTGCTTCAGCGCAGCCGCCTATTGCGCTCGCTGGGTCGGCCTGGAGGCATGCTGCTGGGCGCGTTGGCGCGACAGCGTTTCGCGCTGCGGCGGGCAGGAATGACAAGCTTTGGGGACACGCGATCGGTCACATTAGACGCTGCTTGGTTCGTCGTGGTGGCAGCAGTGGCCCTGTTTGCGGCCTGGAAGGTGATTGCCTTTGTTGCCTCCGGGGTCGGATGGGAGGACCTTCTGACTGCCGTGAAGCTCGGGCTCTTCACCCTCACCCGTGTCGTTGTTCTGATAGCGGTCGCCTCCCTGATCTGGGTCCCGATCGGGGTTGGCGTGGGGCTGCGACCGCGCCTCGCGGAGAAGATCCAGCCCTTGGCCCAGTTTCTTGCCGCCTTCCCCGCCAATCTGCTCTTTCCGGTCTTTGTGGTCGCGATCGTAAGATTCCATTTGAACCCGGACATCTGGCTCAGCCCGCTGATCATCCTCGGCACGCAATGGTACATCCTGTTCAACGTCGTCGCCGGCACGACCGCCTATCCGAACGACTTCCGTGAAGCGGCGACCAATTTTCGCATGAGCGGCTGGCAGTGGTGGCGCGAAGTAATGCTGCCCGGGATCTTTCCCTATTTCATCACGGGTGCGATCACTGCGGCGGGCGGCGCGTGGAACGCCAGCATCGTCGCCGAGTCGGTATCGTGGGGCGATACCAAGCTGACCGCGCAGGGCCTCGGCGCGTACATCGCCGAGAACACGGCCGCCGGGGATTATCCAAAGATCGTGCTCGGCATCGCGGTAATGTCCCTCTTCGTTACCCTGTTCAATCGCTTCCTGTGGCGGCCGCTATACGCTTATGCGGAAGACCGGCTGCGCCTCGACTGAGAAATCCTCATGGCCGCAATAGATACGCTGAGCCGAACGGCACTGCGAGACTCGATCCTGACGGTACGCGGCGTGAGCCGCGGCTTCGCGCGGGGATCGGGCGAGGTGCGCGTCCTTGCCGATGTCGACTTGTCATTGTACAGCGGCGAGATCGTCGGCCTCCTCGGTCGTTCCGGTTCGGGCAAATCAACCCTGCTGCGCATCATCGCCGGTCTTATCAGGCCGAGCGGCGGTGAGGTGATCTATCGCGGCCAACCGGTCGGCGGCCCTGCCGACGGCATCGCGATGGTGTTTCAGACCTTCGCCCTCTTTCCGTGGCTGACCGTGCTGCAGAATGTCGAGGCGGGGCTCGAGGCGCTCGCCGTGCCACCTAGAGAGAGCCGGCGGCGCGCACTGTCCGCGATCGATCTGATCGGCCTCGACGGCTTTGAGTCCGCCTATCCGCGCGAGCTGTCGGGCGGCATGCGGCAGCGCGTCGGTTTCGCCCGCGCGCTCGTCGTCGAGCCGACCATTCTGCTGTTGGACGAACCCTTCTCCGCTCTCGATGTGCTGACCGCCGAGACCATTCGCACCGATCTCCTCGATCTGTGGATCGAGCACAGGCTTCCCACGAAATCGATGCTGCTGGTGACCCACAATATCGAAGAGGCGGTCTTCATGTGCGATCGCATCCTGCTATTTTCCTCCAATCCGGGTCGCGTCTCGGCAGAGATTGAGGTGACCTTTCCGCATCCGCGCAATCGCCTCGACACGGCCTTTCGGCAGATGGTCGACGACATCTACGCCAAGATGACGGCGCGTCCTACTGCGGAGGCCGCCGGGCATCCGCACAAGCTGCACCTGGGAAGCAGGCTGCCGCCGGTTTCCACCAACATGATGGCGGGTCTTATCGAGACTGTCGCCGCGCCCCCTTACGACGGCAAGGCCGATCTGCCGGAAATCGCGCGCACCTTGCAGCTCGAGGTGGACGAGCTGTTCCCGGTCGCCGAGGTCCTTCAATACCTCGGCTTCGCCGAGATCAGGGAGGGCGACATCCTGCTGAGCGCTGATGCGCGCGCCTTCGCCGAGCTCGACACCCAGGCGCGCAAGAAAACCTTTGCCGAACGCCTGCTCGCCTCGGTGCCGCTGGCGCAGCACATCAGGCATGTGCTCGACGACCGCCCTGGTCACCGCGCGCCCCGCGTGCGCTTTGAGCAGGAGCTGGAGGATTATCTCAGCGACAGCGCCGCGGAGGAAACCCTCGACGCCGTGATCGATTGGGGTCGTTACGCGGAAATCTTCGCTTATGATGACCAGGCCGAAATGTTCAGCTTGGAGGATCCCAAAGGGTGAAGTTTTTTGCAGCTGCCCTCCTTGCGGCCCTCCTCGCGCTGCCCACGGCTAACGCCGAAGAGCAATCGAAATGCACTGCAGCGACCCACCTGTTATGGGGCGATGGCGAGCACGACGACACCGCGGCACTCAACGCCTGGTTTCGCGGCGAGACCGTGATCTGGGCGCAAACGCATGAAAAAGTCGGCGCGGAAATTGCCGACCGCGCGTTCCTCTTGAGTTCCGTGGTCTACATATCGAGCGGCACCGGCCGTACGCTCGAACGGTTCCGGATGGTTTGGCCGGAGCGGCAGGAGACCGTTTCCGGCGGTACCATCCGCTCCGGAAATGATCCGGACAAGCCTCCCGTCTCGGAAGGCGTCACGACAGTGGGGGCCGATCCCGACGAGGGTGTCCCCTACGAAGGCCCCGATATCGAACCCCTAGACCACGGCATTCCACGGCACTGCCTGACGTCATAGGAGACCCCAGCCCTTTGTCCGGCGCTGTTCGGCCATGCGCTACGACGGATGCTTGAACCGGGTGACCAGGCCGGCCGAGCCCTTGACATGGTCTTTGAGGGCAGCGGCCAATTCCTCGCGCGTCATACCCGGCTGCAACGCCTTCGGGTCGAGGTCGGTGGCGACCAGCGTGAAGGTGTAATGGTGCCAATCGGTGTTCGGCGGCGTGCCCGGCCCGAAATAGATTCCCACCCCCATCAGGTTCTTGCCGCCGACGAACTTGTCGGATGGCTTGCTAAGTTCGCCCTCGGCAAAGCCCTTCACGTCGGCTGGGATCCCATAGACCACCATATGCGAGACGCCGGCCGGGGCGCGGCCTTCGGGATCGAACAGCAGGAGGGCAAAGCTCTTGGTGCCGTCCGGCACGTTCGACCAGGCGAGCGGCGGCGAGATGTTCTCACCGACGCAATTCGGGGTCCTCTGCTTGTCGTTGCATGCATTTTTGATCGCCAGGGTGCCGTTGTCCGGGATCGCCGGCGAGGTCAGCGTAAGCACGTCCGCGGCCCGCGCGATCGGTGCGGCCAAAAGGGACGCGAGGAACCCGCCTGCTGTCAGTAGGGCTGCGATAGTGTGTTTCATAACGTTTCTCCCCCTTCGTTTGTCAAAGTCAGAACAGTCGGTTCGGGGCAGGGATACCATATCGCGCCCTTGAGGACCGGACTATAGGCGTCGGCCGGCACCTCGATGAAGCGGAAACCGGCAGCCTGCGCAAGCGTGCCGCGAGACAGAGCGAGACCGCAAAGGGAGCAAGCAGCAGCGCTGGCATCGGAACCTACCGGTCGCCTGGTGGGCACGGAGGAACGCGAGCACATCGGAATTGCTTGCGGAAGCAGACGCGACATGGTCGGCAGGCCGGCGAGATCACCCGAGCACCCCCGCAAAACGGCCCGCGCCCATCCCGCGCCCTGTTGCGCCTGTTTTATCAGGTCGAGATCAGGAATGCCCAACTCCTCAAACTATGGTTTCGCACCCACCCGGAGCGTCCGATGCCGGCGCATGCTCCTATGCAATTGTGGCAATTTCAGCATTGCCGGTACCACAAACCCTTGTTCCGGTGGTGGCGGGTTGCTTCGCGTCTCAATGCAAAATTCACCGCAGTGAAGGGCCCACCCAGACGCTTCGGATGGGAGAGTCTAGGGCAACCCTACCGAAGCCCTCTCCGTACAAGCGGAAGAGACAGGGATCGCGCCCGCTGAATACAGGGGTCTCCTAGTCCTCCGGCATGCCGGCCTTGCGCAGGCCGGCGAAATAGGTGGCTTCGAACAAGGCGCGGATCTTCGCTACCCCCCAATATCGGCTAGGGGCCCTCATGCTGGCGATCCTCGACCAACGATCGTCGGTGCTCAGCCTGCGGGCTTCGGCGAGTTCGTCAGAGGCGCGTTCGGTCTCGCCGTTGAGGGCGTAGGCGGAGGCAAGATTTGCGCGAATGCCCGAATGTGCCGGAGAGTGGTTGCGCGCCTTTTCGAGCCAGATGATAGCTTCGTCCGTGCGCGACTGCAGCAGATGCACTAACCCGATCTGTTGGTACCAGCTGCCGAGCGCGAAGGGATCACGAGGGCTGAGCCGGATGGCTCGCTCTGTGAGCGGGATCGTCTCTTCGATCAACCCGGTGAAGAGCTTGCACTGGCCGATATTGTAGAATGAGTACGCGGAGTTGCGATCGGATGCGAGCACCGCCTCGTATTCGGAAATGGCCTCCGCGTATCGCCGCTGTACGCGCAGCACCTGGCCCTTGGAATAATGCGCAAGCGGGCTGCGAGGTGATGATGCTAAGGCTTGCTCGCTCAGCGCTTTCGCGCGTTCGAGATCAGCAGCCGCCGAGTCGGTCATATTGTTGAGCACTCGACCCATGAGCACGGACGCCAACCGGCTCTTCGCCTCGGCGGATTGCGGGTCGAGCGCCAACGCCCGCTCTAACAGACTGATTACCTCGACGTAGTTCTCGCGCGTCGGCGGTTTGTTAAACGCGGCGCGTGCGCGGAAACTATAGTCGAGCGCGTCGGGACGCTCTGTCGGCCGGGCAGCCTCCCTGCTGATCAATTCGATGCCGAGCGTGTTCCTGATCCGGCCAGTGATCTCGTCCTGCAGCGCGAACAGATCAAGCGTGTTGCGGTCGAACTGCTCGGCCCACAAAAGCGCATCGGCCTCGGCATCAATCAACTGGGCGTTGACCCGGACTTGGCTGCCGGACCGTTGAACGCTCCCCTCCAGCACATAGCGCACCCCCAGCTCGCGGCCGATCTGCTTCGTGTCGGCCGGTTTGTTCCGATAGGTGAACGCAGTGTTGCGCGAGATCACGAAACTGTCCGGGATCTGTGACAGCTCGGTCGTCAGATCGTCGGCCATGCCATCGGCAAAATATTGCTGGCCGGGGTTGTTGCTGAGATTGGTGAAAGGCAGGACGACGATCGATAGGCGCGGCGAGACAAGCGGCGCCGGGATCGAAGTAGCGACCGGACCGGGTTTCGTTGTCGACCAAAGCCACCATGCGCCGAGGCCGAGGACGAGCGTTACCCCGATGGGCACGACGGTTGCTAGGGCGGGGATCCTGGCGAGACGGCGGAGCGAAGCCGCGACGTGAAGCGCAAAGCCTAAACGCCGGCGCCGCAGGCCGGCATCGATTGTAAACAGGGCAGCGGGGTCCGGGATTCGATTCTTGCCCTGCTCGCCGTCGCTTACCATGGTCGGTGGAAGACCCCCACTCAGACCGCGCTCCGGGACGACTGGCGCAGAATGTGAGCTTTCTGCGACCGGGGAGCCCGTAGCGTCGCCGCAAGCCGAAGCGTCTGAGGGATTCTGAGCTGGGAGCCGGTGGACCTTTGCTATGAAGCGGTAGCCGCGCCCGGAAACGGTCTGGATACAACTTCCGGGCGATCTCCCCCGATCAAGCGCCCGACGAAGGGCCGAGATCTGAGTAGGCAGATTGCTGTCCTCGACGACCATTCCGGGCCAGACGGCGGTCATGATCTCGTCTTTTGAGACGAGTCCGCCGTGCCGCATCACCAGCAGAACGAGTATCTGCAGCGCGCGCGAGCCGATCGTTACCGCGACCAGATCGCCATTTTCATCCACTCGGAACAGGTCGCCGGATTGGAGGTCGAGGCGAAAGCCTTCGAACAGAAAGACCTCGTCGGCGGCAACTGCTTCCATGCTGCCGTTCCTCCCCGATCCCGGCCGCGGGCAGCGCCGATTTTATCGCCTTCTAAGAAAATTTCAGAAGTTTTGATCGTCGATTCATTGCGGACCTGTGGCAACGGAAGATGCTGGCGGCCTCGTCAGCAAGACGGAAACCGGGAGGACCGAAGATGAAGCTCAGGACGCTTGTGGAGTTGCTGGCATTGTCGGCTGCTGTAAGCTGTGCCGCCGCCACTCCAGGCTTCGCCGATGCCGGGCGCTGCCGTCACGTCGGTGGTGGCATCCTGACAAACTTCCTCGACCCAAACACATGCGGGGGGCCGACAGGCCTTTGCAGCGATGGCACCGCGACAGGCGACCTCAACGGCGCGATTGGGGTCAGTGTCCTTGCGGTGACCGGGAACGTCTATCACGTCCACCATCACGCGGTGACCGCGACCGGCGACACGATTTTCTGGCAAGACGCCGATCTGACCACCTTTCCTACCGGCGACACGGGTCGGGTCCTGGCGGACTACCTCAAGGGGGTGACCATTTCGGGCGGAACCGGCGGCTTCACGAACGCACACGGGTTCCTGAACTCGGTATTCGGCGCGATCGATTTGGACAAGGGCGAGCTGACGCTGCGCTACGAGGGATACGTCTGCTTCGCCCCAGTGCAACCGGAATAATGAGCACGTAGGTGGGTTGAGCATACCGCGAAAACCCGCCGACTTCCCGAACAAGGGAAGCGACGGGTTCGCTAAGCTTAACCCATCCTACTACTGGGCACCGCGGATAGCGCGGGCCGTGTGGGCTATTCCGCCGCTAAGGAGGCCTTAAAGGCGGGGATCTCGGCGCGTTCGGGTCGGGGCATTGGCTGCGGCCACCATTTGTCCTCCCATTCGGAGAACAAGCCGCGCAGCTGCGGCAGCACACGGTCGGCAAACAGCTTGGTGTTGTAGGCCGCCAAGTCCTTGCCCATGCAGCCGAACTGCATCAGCAGCATCAGATGGCCGACATTGAGATCGGTCGCCAGTTCGGTCAATTGCTCGACGACTTGCTCGGGCGAGCCGATGATCACATAGCCGCGCTCGACGATATCCTCCATACGCGTCGTCGAGCGCGCCGCCTGGCGGGCCTGGAGGCTCGCGGCGCGCCCGATCTGGCCGATGATGCCGGCGCGCTGCGTCGCCTCGGTGATGTAGCCGGGCGGCATCGCCCAGCGCGGGTCGACGCGCAGGCAACGGCCGTAGAAATATTCTGCCGGCTCGCGGTAGAGCCGCATCGCCTCCTCGCGGCTCTCGGCGACGCCGACGGATTGGAGGAACCCGGCGCGATAAGGGTTCCGCTCCTTGCCGAGGCGATCCATCTCCTCCCAGAAGCCGTGCATCGTGGCGCGGCCGTCCTTGAAGCCGAAATAGGAGAGATACGCGTAGACGTAGTCCATCTGCGCGCACCACTGCCACGTCTCGACCGAGCCGCCGCCCGGTATCCAGATCGGCGGATGTGGCTTCTGCACCGGGCGCGGCCAGATGTTAACATAGCGCTGCTGGTTGAACCGGCCGTTGAACGCGAATGTGTCCTGCTCTTTCCATGCCCGCATGACCAGATCATGCGCCTCGTAATACCGCTCGCGGAGCATGCTCGGGTTCTGGCCGTAGGCAAAACAGGTGTCCATCGGCGTGCCGACCGGGAAGCCGGCGATCAGCCGGCCGCCCGAAATGACGTCGATCATCGCGAACTCTTCGGCGACGCGGGTCGGCGGGTTGTAGAGGGCCAGCGAATTGCCCATCACGCAGAGCGCGGTGTCACTGGTGCGGCGCGCCAGTGCCGAGGCGATCAGATTGGGTGACGGCATCAGCCCGTAGCCGTTCGAGTGGTGCTCGTTGACGCAGACCGCGTCGAACCCGCATTCGGCGGCAAATTCGAGCTCGTCCATGAAGTCGTTGTACATGTGATGCGCGCGGAGCGGGTCGAACAGCGAGGAATGGATGTCGACCCACACCGAGGGATGCTTCTCGCGGAAATCATCCGGCAATTCGGTGTAAGGCATCAGGTGAAACCACATCAGCTTCATCGCCGCCGCTCCTCAAAAGCCTTTATCGAGCATATCGCATGGCGGCGGCCGTCCCAAGTGCATGGCCCCT
>Ga0209656_10001788_pt1 | contig 14076 bp, 16 predicted proteins | sample BogFormECP12_OM2_FD_188239 | JGI IMG/M metagenome (GOLD analysis project Ga0209656, IMG submission 188239) | Bog forest soil microbial communities from Calvert Island, British Columbia, Canada - ECP12_OM2 (SPAdes) (version 2) | ecosystem: Environmental > Aquatic > Freshwater > Wetlands > Bog ... | reverse complement strand
CCGTCCCATTCAGGCAGGGCTTCGAAAGCCCGAAGCATACATTCGGTATGGATGGCCGCTTTTTCCCAAATCCCTGAAAAAATGAGATAGTCACCCCGTTTGGTCGGAATCGCCTCCGTGAAGAAATCTTCGATTGGGTCTTCAAGGCGCCCGACCCTCGCTTCCACCAACAGGTCGTTTAGTAACTTGTTCAGCTCGCGATAGCCTAGCCTTCGCTTCCCATGTGCAGTGGCTAGAATCAGTCGCAGGCAGTAATCCAAACGTACCGTGTGTGCCTGAAAGCGCGGCTCTGTCATCATGCCGGCAACGGCAGCAACGGCTTTCAGGGGATCGAGATCGGCAACTAAATCACCCAAACGCGTTGATAGTGCCAAGGCCTCCGCCGGCCTCGACGGACGAGCCATTCTCGCGAAAAGCTCCCCGATGTCTGCGCCCTCCACATCTCCCGGTGTGGGCTCACTATTCCTGTTCATCGCATACCTGAGCGTCCGGCCCTCCAGAACGTAAATACCGTAGGGGTATCGGTAAGATCGTCCACAAGTTCAAGCAAACCGGAGGGAAAGCCGTCGAAGGATCGCTATACCCCGAGCCGCTACGCATCTAGTGTAAAAATCTGACATTCGATACCCTCTGCCTTCGGCTATTCGCGTCGGAAATCCGCCATTTCCACTGGCCTCCCCCGCATGATTTTGACCACTAGGCCGAGTTCGGATCCCGAATTTGCATCATCAGCAGCCTCGATTTTTTTATCGTTACTTATCGTTTTGGGAGGACCGCCCGACGTGATCGGCAGCGGGCTGTTCGCTTCTCACCCGAACCGGTCGGTCGGCTTGCCCAAGCGAAAGGCGCAATCTGATATGTGGCATTCAAGGGCTGACTCCCCAAGCGGTTGGGGAGTGCGGTACGCGCTGAACGTTCGCCTTCGCCCCTCATCGCTACTCGGAAGCGATCATTCGCGGCTCAGCGATACGGGCATTTCGAATGATCAAGGTCAATGGCGCTGTGGCCATAGCCATGCTCATCGGCTAGGTACATGAGGACTCGCGTTGTATCGAGATAATCGAGCCGTGGGCCCATGATGATGCGTTTGATCGGCATCAACTTCGACGTGGCGGCTCTCATGTCCACTTGCCGATACGGAACGATCCCGCGAGGCGCCGCACGGAATTGAACTTGGCCCTTTTGAGCATAGAGCCGCCACTCCCGCTCCTCTCGGAACGAAGCGTGTTTCGACTCGAACGTAAGTTCCCCCAAGCATTCGCTGAACCGCAGTCCGAGCCACTGTCGCGCTGTGAGCGGTGCCGCTCCCTCTGGATCTGGCTCCCAACCTGTGGTATCGAGGATATCCACGAACGGCTCGACCGTTTCGATCAGCCCCTTGATCAGCGAGTCGACGAGGTCCCGCTCGCCTTCCGGACCATACATCATCTCGCGGATGTCGCCGTTTAGGATCGCTTCGCCTTGTAGAACGGCAAGTTCGCTCGGCGCGAAGCCAATGGCGAAGCCGCGACCGTCGTCGCCATAAGCGCACCATTGGCTCAGTACGTCTCCATCGGCAGAAAAACAGGCGACGAACTGCTCCATCCCTATCGCGTGAGAGATGATCTCCGCGTGCATCTTTACCAACGTTCCGGCCCGCTCTCTTAGAACCAGCGTCGCTGGCGTATCTGGGAAGCGCTTAAGGTGCTCCGGCACGTTGCGCATTAGAGAGACGAGTTCGGTCTTGTCGTTCAGGTACCGCGCGCCGGTTGCCCAGACGCTGTTGCTGTGGAAGATCCCTAATAGCGCATTGGCATCGCAGTAGTGGTAGATGAGGTTGGGGACCGTGCGCCGGTTGCGCAGGGCTGCCTCCCAGTTCTTCGTGTGCTTCAGCACGGCACCTAACAGAGCGTCAGGTGCCGGCTGCAGCCTCGGGCGGTCGACGGTCGACGTCATGGAGTTCGCTCACGGTGCCATTCTTGAGTCGAGTTTAGAGCACAAATTGTTTACGTCCGCTTTGCACCTCAGCGGACCTCCAACCTTGGGTATCTTCTGTCAGATTTTGTTACCTGCCTAAGCGCGATTAACAAAATTCGCTTCGCTCGGCGTAGAAGAGTTTTCCCCCATGGAACCGAGTTCGCGCGGCGGATCGAACAATTCAAAGTCGTCATGGGCGAACTTGTCCCGCGCATCCACGCCTTCGTTTGGTGCGCCGAAAACGTGGATGCCCGGCACGGAGGCAGGCCATGACGATAAAGGCGGGTCGGTTCGCCAAGCTGTGCAATCGAAAAGTTTTCCCCGGACAGCCCCCGCAAGCGGAGGAAGGATTGACCGTGGTCGTTCTGTCCAGGGAGTGGTAGTGATCCGGCTCGCCCCCTGCGCGCTACGATTGCTAGGATCGATGCCGAAGTGTCTGACGCCGGCCTAGATCGAACAATATCGGGAGGAGGGCTGCGTCTTCCCGATCCGTATCATGTCCGAGACGGAGGCCGCGGAGCTGCGGAGGCGGCTCGAGGCGTTCGAGCGGCGGACGGGCGGGCCGCTCAAGGGCGATCTGCGCCAGAAATCGCACCTGCTGTTTGCCTGGCTCGCCGAGCTCGTTCGGCGCAGCTCGATCCTCGATGCCGTCGAGGATCTCCACGGCCCGGATCTCCTGTGCTGGACCACCAACTTCGTTATCAAGGAGACGGCCGATCCGGCCTTCGTGTCGTTGCACCAGGACGCGACCTATTGGGGCCTGAGTGAGCCCGATGTCGTGACGGCGTGGGTCGCCTTCACACCAGCGACCGAGGCGAACGGCGCCATGGAGTACATCCCCGGCAGCCACAAGCTCGATCAGATCCCCCATCGCGACACCTTCGCCAAACACAATCTGTTGACGCGCGGCCAGGAGGTGATGGTCGAGGTCGACCGATCCCAGCGGCGGATCATCACCCTGCGTCCCGGCGAGATGTCGCTGCACCACGTGCGCCTCGTTCACGGCTCGCCGCCCAACCCGTCGAACGACCGGCGCATCGGCTTTGCCATCCGCTATATCCCGACGATGGTGGCGCAGCTCGCCGGCGACGACAGTGCCACCCTCGTGCGCGGCGAGGATCGCCACCACCATTTTGCGCTCGAGCCGCGGCCGACCCGCGATCTCGACCCGGAATTCGTGGCACTTCACCGCACCATCACCGAGCGCAACGCCCGGATCCTGTACCGCGGCACAGACGTCGCCAGCTACAACGAGCCCAGGGCGCTGGCGCAACGGGGTTGAATCGGCACCCGGGGCCGGGCGAGGCGCCGAGCCATCGGGTCTGCTTTATTTCCTCGGGATGCGAGGAGCGGGCCGCGGCGTGCACGACCTGCCATGCCGATAAAAAGCAAGGCTGTGGCAGTACCGCCGATTTCCGCTGCCAATCCGCTGCCGACCTCGTTTTGGCACCCAATTTCCGCTGCAAATTCCGCTGCTGGACAGCTCAGGGGAACGGCATCCAAGTCTTTCATATCCAAGGATTATTCGTCACCGAAGCGGCGATTTTCGGCGTCAAAACGCGGCTTTTCCGCTGCCGACAGGGGATTTCGGTGGGTTCGTCATGGCCCAACCCCGACCGAGACGCTGCCGGGCCGCGGCCTTGTTTGCTTTCGCCGGCGGGGTCGGCGCGCGGGTTCTTCAGGGCGCGTCGTAGGGGTTCTTGCCCTTACGCAGCATCATCCGGATCGGGGTGCCGGGCAGGCCGAAATCCTGGCGCAACGCGTTGACCAAGTACCGCCGATAGGAAGCGGGGAGCTCTCCCGGTTTCGAGGCGAACAGCGCGAAGCTCGGCGGCCGGGTGTTGACCTGGGTCATGTAGCGCAAGCGCAGCCGGCGGCCGGCGACGAGCGGCGGGGGATGGCGGTCTTGGACGGCCGAAAGCCAGCGATTGAGGGCCGCGGTCGTCACCCGCCGGTTCCACACCTCGCCGGCCGCGACGACCGCCTGCATCATCGCATCGAGCCCGAAACCGGTGAGCCCCGATACCGGGACGAGAGCAACGCTCTGAAGCTGGGGGAGGGATATCGAAGCTCGCTCGCGCAGCCGCTGCAGCACCGCCGCAGGCTCGGGGACCGCGTCCCACTTGCTCGCTGCCAGCACCAGAGCGCGTCCCTCGTCGGCGACGAGCCGGGCGATCGTCAGGTCCTGCCGCTCGAAGGGCTGCAGCGCATCGAGTACCAGGATCACGGACTCGGCAAAGCGGATCGCGCGCAGCGCATCGCCGACCGAAAGCTCTTCGAGCTTCCCCTCGACCCGCGGCCGGCGTCGCAAACCGGCGGTATCGACGAGACGAAACGGGCGGCCGCTCCACTCCCAGTCGACGGCAATCGCATCGCGGGTGATCCCCGCTTCCGGCCCGGTCAACAGCCGGTCTTCGCCGATCAGGCGATTGGCAAGGGTGGATTTCCCGACATTGGGGCGCCCGACGATGGCGAGCTGCAGCGGCTTGCCGTGCTCCGCCGCTGCGTCGGAGGGCCGGTCCACGGCAAATGGCTTCAGCCGCTCGTAGAGCTCGGCCAGACCCTCGCCGTGCTCGGCAGAAATCGGCACCGGATCGCCAAGGCCGAGCCGGTACGCCTCGCCGACCCCGGCGAGGGTCACGCGGCCCTCGGTCTTGTTGGCGACGAGGACGGCCGGTTTGCCGCTGCGCCGCAGCCAGCCGGCGAAATGGCGGTCGCCTTCGGTCAGACCCTCGCGCGCATCGATCACGAGAAGCGCCACATCCGCCTCGGCGAGCGCCCGCTCGGTCTGCGCCTGCATCCGCCCCGCGAGCGAGGCGGGGGCGGCCTCTTCGAGGCCGGCGGTGTCGATGACCCGAAACTCGAGATCGGCGATCCGTCCCTCGCCTTCGCGACGGTCGCGGGTCAGCCCCGGAATATCGTCGACGAGGGCCAGCCGCCTGCCGACGAGCCGGTTGAACAGCGTCGACTTGCCGACATTCGGTCGGCCCAGAATGGCGGCCGCAAAACTCATCACACCGCTGGTGTGTAGGCGATCGGGTCAGCGATAGGCGGACAATTCGGCGTCGTCGGTCAGCGCATAGAGGGAGTTGTCGGCGATCACCGGCGCGAAATACCCGCCGGCCGACATCTCCTCGCGACCAAGCGGCTCACCTGTGTAGGGCGAGACAGACACCGCCTCACCGTCCGAGGAAACGACGATCAGCCGGTCGCTTCCGAGCACCGGGCCTGCCCAAACGATTGGATCCTTCTTTTTCTTCTCGTCCTGATAGCTCGGCAGCTGGCGTATCCACCGCACCTTGCCGTCGTTTCGCGTCAGGCAGATGAGGTTGTTGTCGTTCGCGAGAATATAGACGTAATCCCCGGCCACCCAGAGGCTCTGGGTGCTGCCGAGATCCTGCTCCCAGGCACGCTCGCCGCTTCTGAGATCGATCGCTACCATCCGTCCGCTATGGCTGGCAGCAAACACCCGCCCACGGTCGATGACCGGCCAACCCCTGATATCGGCAAGAGTGGAGACCGCGTCGACGCTACGCGCCGCGGCGAGATTGTCGGACCAAAGCGGCCTTCCGGTCTCGACTGTGAGCGCGTAGATCTCGCCCGAGGAATAGGCGGCGACGACGACTTCGCCTTGGACGGCCGGGCTGGCGCTCCCGAGCAGGCTCGCAGTTTCGGGGATTGCGTTGTGAACCCACAGCCGCCGTCCATCATCCGTCGCGAGGGCGACGAGCTCGTTCTCGACGGTAACCACGAAGACCCGCCCGTCGGAAACCGTGGGCGCGCTGCGCACCGGGGCACCGACGCCGCTTCTCCAGATAACCTTTCCATCCGCCGGATCGAGCGCCAAAACCTGCGCGTAACCGGTCGACGCGTATAGATGATCATTCCAGAACGCGAGGCCGCCGCCGAACGAGTTGCCGCGTTCGTCATCAGGTTTGAGATCGACCTGCCACAGCCGGTCCCCCGTTGCGACATCGTAGGCGCTGACCTGAACCCCCCCATCCATCGCATAGACCCGACCTTTGGCGACGATCGGCTGAGACAAGACGCGTGTGTACCGCGAAGCGCCCTCGCCAGTGCTCGTCTTCCACACCCGGGTGAGCCTGTCGGGGAGCGACAGATGCTGCATCGCGTGGTTCGGATAGCCGCCGACCTCGGGCCAATCGGGGTTGACCACCGGCGCCGGCAAAGTCATGGCTATCTTGGCGAGATCCGGATCGGGCTCGAGCTGGCGATCGAGACTGAGCACCGAAATCCGCTCTCCTGATAACGGCTGCTTTTTGCTGTCGAACCAGCCGCAACCCGCGAGCCCCAGCGAGAATAGCAAAAGGGTGACGACGACAGTTCGGATCATCCCGGTACCGAAAGCAGTCTAGGAGGCGAGTGCCGTTGCCATTTCGGCGGCACGAGCACGCAGGCTCTCTGGCGCCGCCAAGTCGTCGGCGAGGCCCTTGTAGAGATCGAGCGCGCCGGTTTTGTCCCCTGACTTGAGCCGGGCGAGGGCGGTCAGCTCAAGGGCGGTCGGGCGCCACGGGTTGCCGCTGGCGGTCAAGGGTGCGAGGCGTTCGATCGTCGAATTTGGATCGGCCTCGGGCATGCTCTGCATGACCGAGAGCACTCGGGCAAGCCCGCGAAAGCTGGGGTCGAGTTCGCTCGCTGCGGCGATGCGGTCATATGCCGCGGCCGCCACGTCGTGGTCGCCCGATTTCGCCAGCAAAGCCGCCTCTTCGAGGGATGCCAGAATGGCGTAGCCTCCGCTCTCTTGTGCGATCGCCGCGAACGCCTTGACCGCGTCGGCTTCTTTCCCATCGCGGGCCAAGGTGAGCGCCGCCGCGTAGCGCTCAGATTGGGCGCGGCGTTCGGTGAGCTGATGGTCCCGCCAGGCGACGATACCGCCGGCGACGACGAGCGCGAGCACTGCCGCGGCTATGATATAGCGTCCGAAGCGCGACCAAAGCTTGAGGAGATTGTCTCGCCGGAGCTCTTCGTCGATTTCACGGAAGATGTCGCTCACAAAAGCCCCGGTCGATCCTGGTCGGAACGCGGGGTCACCATACAAGCTCGCTCAAAGAGAGGCAATCCGGCCGACCCTTCAGAACGCCGCCCGCGGATTGCCGGCAGGGCGTCCGGCAAGGCAACCGAGCGAGGCATGGCGTCATGCGGCCGTCAACGTCCTCCGACCGACGCGTGAGACGGCTGGACGTCATCCGCAAAATCGTGAACACTGTGTGACAGCGGCAAAATGGCGACGGGTAGCGATGAGCCGAAAGAGTGCCACGGTGCTTGCCCTCGGCGATTATCGGACGAAACACCGAACGCTGTATTTCACACGCTCCGAACTGAACCAGCTCCTCGGCCTCTACAGCCGGCATGTCGCACGCGGTGTATGGCGCGACTACGCGATCGATCATCGCGATGGAATGGCCTTGTTCTCGGTTTTCCGCCACACTCATGAGGCGCCCGCCTTCAGCATCGTCAAGACGGCTGCGGCTGCGGCACGCCCGGCCGAGTTCATCGTGCTAAGCGGGCGACAGAGGCTGCGTGCCGCCACCAGCCTCGCCGATGCTCTGGAGTTCTTTCGCACCCGGCTCAGCCTGGTCGGGGCGGAGACCGGCTAGCCCGCACGGCGCAGCGGCAGCATCCGCTCGAGGATCTCGTCGCGCCTGATGACGCCGTGGAACAGCGCGCCCGCGACGTGAAGCGCCACGAAGAAATAGAGCGGGTATTGCCCGACAAGATGGATCGCAATCGCCACCTGAGATAGCCGGCCGTTTTCGCGCAACAGCGGCGGGATCGAGGCGACCCCGAACACACAGACCGCATGGCCCGCTGCCGCAGCATTCAGATAGCCCACGAGCGGCATCATGATAAGGATGAAGTAGAGGACAAACTGCGTGAGGCGGGCGAGAGCGCTTTCGAGGTGCGCCATATTCGCCGGTAGCGGTGGCGGCGGATGGCGCCAGCGCCAGCCGGCGCGGAACACCATCGCGCCCAGGATGGTGAGTCCGACCGACGAATGCGCCGTCACGAGAAGATCGCGCTGGGGGGTGTTGCGCGGCGCCCCGGCGATGGCCCAGCCGAGCGAGACCACGACAACCGCGAGTGCTGCGACGAGCCAATGAACCGCGCGGGCGACGCGGTCGTATCGCGGTGCGGCCGCGGCGACCGGCTCAGCGTCAGGCATTACCGATGAGTGCTACGTCGTCGGCGTCAGCTCGGACAGCACCGAGCCGAGGAATTCGACTGCGGCCGCCACACCGCCGGCGCGGTGCGGAATGCCGGCCCGGTGCAGCCCCATCTCGACCCCGGCCAGGGTGCCGCACAGCATCAGATCGTTGAAATGGCCGAGATGGCCGATGCGAAATACCTTGCCCTTGAGCCGGCCGAGACCGGTGCCGAGCGACATGTCGAACGCCTCGAGAATGATCTCGCGCAGCCGGTCGGCGTCGTACCCGTCGGGGACAAGAACCGCCGTAAGCGAATTGGAATGCTCGCGCGGATCGGCGCACAACACCTCTAGACCCCAGCCCGCGACCGCGCGCCGGGTCGCCTCCGCGTGGCGAGCGTGGCGATGGAAGACGGCGGCGAGCCCTTCTTCATCGAGCAGCATCTTCAGGGACTCGCGCAGCCCGTAGAGCAGGTTCGTCGCCGGCGTATAGGGAAAGAAACCGGTGCGGCCGGTTTCGAGCATCGCCACCCAGTCCCAGTAGGAGCGCGGCAGGCGCGCCGTCTTGGCCACGGCGAGCGCCTTTTTCGAGATCGCGTTGAAGCCCAGCCCCGGTGGCAGCATCAGCCCCTTCTGCGACCCGGCGACGGTGACGTCGACCTTCCAGGCGTCGTGGCGATAATCGATCGAGGCGAGCGAGGAGATCGTATCGACCATGTAGAGTGCGGGGTGATGGGCTCGGTCGATCGCCTCGCGGATCTCGGCGATCCGGCTGGTGACGCCGGTCGAGGTCTCGTTGTGCACGACGCACACCGCCTTGACCGCGTGAGCCTTGTCGGCGGCGAGCTTCTCCTCGACCAGCGCCGGATCTACACCCTGCCGCCAATCCCCGGGCACGAACTCGATCTCGAGACCGAGACGTGTGGCCATCTGATGCCACAAGGTAGCGAAGTGACCGGTCTCGAACATCAGCACCCGATCGCCCGGAGACAGCGTGTTGCTCAGCGCCGCCTCCCACGCCCCGGTGCCGGAAGACGGGTAGACAACGACGGTGTCCTCGGTCTGAAACACCCGCTTCATGCCGGCGACGATGTCCTGGCCCAAGAGAGCGAATTCCGGTCCGCGATGATCGATCGTCGGCATCGCGATCGCCTGCAGCACCCGGTCCGGGACATTCGTCGGGCCGGGAATCTGCAGAAAATGGCGGCCGGTATGCGGCGGGGCGATGTTCTTCATCGGCTCACCTATCCCTCGCTAGCCAGGGCGCGAAGCTCGTCCCGCATCGCGCTGGTCGGGCTCCAGCTCGTGCCGGTCATGACCCCGCCGTCAACCACGAGGGCGTGACCGGTGACCCACTCGGCCGCGTCGCTCGCCAGCCACAGGGCTGCCTGGGCGATGTCGCTCGGCCGGCCGGCGCGCTTCAGCGGCTGGCGGTTGGCAATGTGCGGTGCCGCGAGATCCGGCACCTTGTCGAGCAACTGGCTCGGCAGGTCGAGGCCGCCGGCAAAGATCGGTGTCGCGATCCAGCCCGGGCACAGGCAATTGACCCGGATGCCATACTCGCCGAGCTCGAGCGCCACCGATTTGGTGAGCTGGATCACGGCGGCCTTGGCTGTGTTGTAGATGTGCGGCGTCGACCAGGCGGTGGTCAGTCCGGCCACACTGGCGGTCGACAGGATCACCCCCGATCGCTGCGGCTTCATCACCGCGGTCGCATGTTTCATGCCGAGAAAGACGGCGCGCAGCAGCACCGCCATCGTCGCGTCCCAGCCTTCTTCGGTGAGCTCGGCGATGCCGTCCCGCGCGCCGCCGAAACCGGCATTGTTGAACATGATGTCGAGGCGCCCGAAGCGCCGCACCGCGTGCTCGACGGCGCCGCGGATTTCGGCACCCTTGGCGACATCGGTTCGGATGAAGCTCGCCTGGGACCCGAGCGCTTCGGCGAGACGGCAGCCGCGCTCCTCGTCGCGGTCGGCGATAACGACATCAGCCCCCTCCGCGACGAAGACCTCGGCGGTGCCGCGGCCGATGCCGCTCGCGGCACCCGTGATCACCGCGACCTTGCCGTCGAGCCGGCCCATCACCGCCGCTTCGCTCAGATCAGGCCGTAGAGCCTGGCGGCGTTGTCGTGGGTCAGCTTCTGGCGCATCTCGGCGGAGAGATCGGCCATCTGGCGTTCGATCGCCGCCCGAGAATTGGGCCACACACTGTCGGGGTGCGGATAGTCCGAGGCCCACAGCAGATGGCCGTCGCCAAAGAACGGCACCAGCGACATGGCGACGCGATCCTCTTGGAAGGTCGCGTAGATCTGGCGCTTGAACAACTCGCTGGGCTTGGTCTCGAGGGCGATGCCGCCCTTGTCGGCCCAGAACTCCTTGGCTTCCCAGAGCCGCCAATGGCGGTAGTCGAGCTCTTCGACGAGCCAAGGAAGCCAGCCGGTGCCGGCCTCGGCCATGACCATCCGGAGTTTCGGGTGGCGTTCGAGGATGCCCCAGGCGAAGAGATCAACGAAGGGCTCGAGGAAATTGCCCATAAAGAATTTGGTGTTCTCGAAAACGCTCGCCGGCTTGCCGGCCGCGCGTTCGCTCAGCCTGCCGAGAAAGACCGTGATATGCCAGGAGAGGATGACCCCGGTCTCTTCGAGCAGCGACCAGAACGGCTCCCAGGCCGGATCGTCGAGCTTTGGCTTGATGTTGGCGATCTGCAGATTGACTTGGCGCACCCCGCCTTTGGCCGCAAGGCGCGACAGCTCGGCCACCGCCGAATCCGGCGTTTCCGGCAGCATCGGCACGCCGATCAGCCGGTTCGGTGCGGCCGCGCAGAACTCCATCAGCCAGTCGTTGTAGACGCGGTAGCACGACTCGCGCAGCACCTGGTCGTCGGTCGAGATTTGGAAGATTGGGCCGAAGATGACCTGCGTCTCGACCCCGTCGCGGTCCATGTCGGCCAGCCGCAATTCGGCGATCGCCGGCCGCCGGGCGCTCTGATCGTAGATTTGAGCGCGATCGAAGGCGTTGTAGAGCGGCTTGACCGGACGCGTCGCACTGTTCGCGGGCGGCTTCCCGCCCCAGCTGCCCCAGACCTTGCCGTCGCAGATCCAGACGGCCTGGCCGTCGCGCTCTTCGATACGGGGGGCCCGATCGCGCAGCGAGGCCGGCAGCCGCGTTAGCCACAAATCCGCCGGCAGCTGGCCCAGGTCCATATGGTCGTCGCAGGAGATCAGCTGGTTCGCCACGTTTGCCTCCTCTTGATGGCCTCGATCGTCTGCCGCGGATTGTAGGCCTTCCCCGCCGTTTGAGCGATGCGGAAAACGCGCACCGTTCGCTCAAACCGTCGGCTCCCAAGGTCCCGCAACGCCGTAGGCTTCATCCGCGCCCGGCCAGGGCGGCATCGTGACCGCGACCGCCTCGAGCGGCTCGACGCCGTCGCAGCGAAACTGGAACTGCGCGCCGGTCGGGATCGTGATCGAGACGCCGGGAGCGACCTCGATGATCTCCTCGCGGTCGCCGAGCTTGCGCCACATCCGTCCGCGGCCGGCGGTGAAATACCAGATCTCCTCGACCGTGCGATGGGCTACGGCCCTGGACACAGCCCCTGCCGACGATCGAAACGCGGCCATGCTGCCGCGCGTCGACGAACCCAGCAGGCGAACTTCAGAGCCGTCTGGCGCGATTGCGTCGGGCGCCGCGCTGATTTTCCTGGTTTCGAACGTCATGGCATGCCCCAAGGAGTCGATCACGCCAATTTCCCCACTGATGGCGGGGCCGAGCCGATGCTCCTCGTCGCGCCGATCCTACAATCATCAATTGTGTCGATTATTACAGCTCATTGCACCTGCAGCAAATCTGCAGCAAAAACTCCCGCATTGGTTGAACCTCCAGTCGGGGCGCGGCGGCCGGGCCGGCCGCCTCGGAGGCGCCGGTCCGCTCTCCCTGCTTGCTAAGAATCGCAATCATCAGTTTCCTCGTAATTGCCAGTTTCTTCATACTCTTCTCCGTCGCAATCATCCTCGCAATCATCCTCGGAATTATCATCGGAATTATCGTCATCGTAATTGCCGGTCATCAAAAGCGGCAGCAGATTGAGACGCGAGGCTTCCTTCTTGGTTGTTTCGATCGCCCGCACAAAGGTATCGACCACCCCGCGATCGTCTCCGCCTCGCCCGGCGTGATCTCGCCTCGGGCGAGCGCCGAGGTGACCGCGTTCATCGCGCGAGAGACGTCGCGGGCAGACGGCCCGCTTGTCTCTCCCGTCAGCGTGCCCTCGATCGGCGGCAGACGGAACTTGACGGTATGCTCCCGGCACGGCGGCAGCACGCGTTCCATGCAGAGCCGCATTGCGGTCGGGTCGCCGGCGAGCGCCATCTCGACGGCCTTGCGCGTCAAGGCCTCGGACTCGCCCGCGAGCAGCGTCGCGGCGGCAAGCGTCGCCCTGTTGCGGGAACCCCGTCGCCGGCCGCCGGGGTTGCCCGATCGACCCTTTTCGAAGGGCCGCCCGCGGGCCTGCGCGGGCAGTTTTGGTGAAATGTCATCGCTCATCATGATCTCCGTTGTTCAACCGGCGCCGCACCCGTGGCGGCACTATCGATTGAACACCCAATGATCATATAAGCAATTTTATTGTTGTGTCAACAGCAATAACCGCTAATCGACTCCGGCCACGGTATCGTAACGAACCGGAAAGTGGCCCATCATGGGCCACTTTCCCAACGATGCATTAACCATTTTCTGGCATGCCCCACGCAGCCAGACGAACAGTCGTTAGCGCTGCGAAGCCAATCAGCTCCGAACCGACACCTACGAGTCGAGCATGGCTAAGGTGATCTGCTCGGAGGCGATCTGGCGGGTGGTCGACCGCAGCATGCGGATCCTCGGCGGCCTCGGCATCACCGACGACACGATCGTCGCCCGCCTCTTCCGCGAAGTGCGCCCGTTCCGCATCTATGACGGCCCTCCGCGGTACATCGCTGGAGCACCGCCAAGCATGTGCTGCGGGCGGGCGGGGCCGCATCATGACGATGATCGATGCAACCAAACGCGATGAAACCGATGGGCGCACCCTTCGCCATTTGCCGGTTTATCTGAACCGCCATTCCTCGGACGTAACGAAGGATTACCCCGCGCATCTGGCCCTCGCCCGCTCTTCGGTGGCGGCGGCCTGGATTGCGGCGGCAACTTTCACGATTAAGGCCACTCTTGCAGCCGGGGTGAGACCGAGGGTGGCACCCATCTCGTCGGCGAACATTGCTTCTGCCGCCTCGATCGCCTCGGCGGCGCGGTCGGTCGCCGTCTTCACGATATGGCCTTCGCCCATAAGGAGTGTCGCCTGCATGGTCATCGGGTGAGACCACCAGTAGCTCACGCTTGGTTAAGACCCGATTACCGCGCCCGAGTTCGGTTTCAATGGCACCTCGCCACCCTACCGGATGACCGCTTCGGACGGTTGCCAAAAATAAAAACGTCTTCTCCGACCGCTCTATATTTGCCGCTTGGTCCCGCTCACGACCATATCGGCCTGCCGTCCGCCGCAGCGGGAACAAACAAGCTTCTCGCGCCAATCGAGGACGGTGGTGTCGGCGCCGTACCGAGCAGCCATCTCTGCCGGGTCCGGCTCGACCCGATGCCGGCACGACTTGCACCACACGATAAGCCGGACTTGGGCAGCGGCAGCGGCACCGAGCGTCATCGGCGGGCCGGGTTGGGTTTTGATCAGCGGCGTCACCGGCCTCGGGTCATTTGTTGCCGCACCCGGTTCCATCTCTCCAATGCGTTAATGTTGTCCAAACCCCGCACCAATGCATATAGACCAGCAAATAAATTCAACATACGTAACAGATTTACACCCCATTGAGAACCGGTCCAGGAGCCAACCCCGAAGACGGCCGGCCCCTCCGGAAAAATGAAGATGTATAGGAGCAAGAGAGCTACGACAATTTCACCTATACCGTACCAGAG
>Ga0209656_10001787_pt1 | contig 14076 bp, 11 predicted proteins | sample BogFormECP12_OM2_FD_188239 | JGI IMG/M metagenome (GOLD analysis project Ga0209656, IMG submission 188239) | Bog forest soil microbial communities from Calvert Island, British Columbia, Canada - ECP12_OM2 (SPAdes) (version 2) | ecosystem: Environmental > Aquatic > Freshwater > Wetlands > Bog ... | reverse complement strand
GGAGGTGCGCCCCACCCGCCAGGTCAGACACAGCGATGACTGCGAATGGACTTGCGACGGCCAGGGCGGCGACCGCGCTCATGGCTGTCGAGAGCCTGCGTCGACGTCGGTTCGGCACGGGAAGTCTCCTCAATCTTGACTACATGTCTGCTGGAACGCTGCGTTGGTACGTGCGAATAACCGCCTTGCGCCGGCACCCGCCTATCCCAACGCTTCCGATGGTACTGATGGGACTCATGAGGCTAGAGTGACGAGACCGAATTGTGAGGCAATTGCGACCTTGGCAGGTTGACGACAAGGGTCGTACCCAGCGGCTGCGGCGCGGTCGCAAGTCCAGCGTGGTCGGATACCCTAGCTGCCGATGACAGCTCGTTTTGACCTTTTCGTCGTCGGTTCCGGCTTTTTCGGTCTGACGATCGCTGAACGGGTGGCCACCCAGCTGGACCAGCGGGTTCTGGTGGTCGAGCGGCGACCGCACATCGGCGGCAACGCCTACTCCGAGCCCGAGCCGCAGACCGGCATCGAGGTGCACCGCTACGGTGCGCACCTGTTCCACACGTCCAACCAGAAGGTGTGGGACTACGTCAACCAGTTCACCGAGTTCACCGGCTACCAGCACCGCGTCTTCGCGATGCACAACGGGCAGGCCTACCAGTTTCCGATGGGGCTGGGCCTGGTGTCGCAGTTCTTCGGCCGCTATTTCAGCCCCGACGAGGCCCGCAGGCTGATCGCCGAGCAGGCCGCCGAGATCGACACCGAGGACGCGCAGAACCTCGAGGAGAAGGCGATCTCGTTGATCGGCCGGCCGCTCTACGAGGCGTTCGTCAAGGGCTACACCGCCAAGCAGTGGCAGACCGACCCCAAGGAGCTGCCGGCGAGCAACATCACCCGGCTGCCGGTGCGCTACACCTTCGACAACCGCTACTTCAACGACACCTACGAGGGCCTGCCGGTCGGCGGCTACACCTCGTGGTTGGAGAACATGGCCGCCGACGAACGCATCGAGGTGCGGCGCAACACCGACTGGTTCGACGTGCGCGACCGGCTACGGGCGGACAACCCCGGCGCCCCGGTCGTCTACACCGGCCCGCTGGACCGCTACTTCGATTACGCTGAGGGCCGGCTCGGTTGGCGCACACTGGATTTCGAGGTCGAGGTGGTGCGCACCGGTGACTTCCAGGGTACGGCGGTGATGAACTACAACGACCTCGACGTTCCGTATACCCGGATCCACGAGTTCCGCCACTTCCACCCGGAGCGTGACTACTACCCGACCGACAGGACGGTGATCATGCGGGAGTATTCGCGGTTCGCTGAAGACGACGACGAGCCGTACTACCCGATCAACACCGAGGCCGACCGGGCGCTGCTGACGGCATACCGGGCGCGCGCGAGGGCGGAGACCGCGTCGGCCCGGGTGCTGTTCGGCGGCCGGCTGGGCACATACCAGTACCTCGACATGCACATGGCGATCGCGAGCGCGCTCAACATGTACGACAACGTGCTGGCGCCGCACCTGCTCGATGGCGTGCCGCTCGACGAGAGCAACAGGGTATGACGGCCGTCAGCCTGCTGGCCCGCGTGATTCTGCCGCGGCCGGGCGAACCCCTCGACGTGCGGAAGCTGTACCTCGTGGAGTCGCTGACCAACGCCCGCCGCGCGCACGCGACGACGCGCACCTCGCTGCAGATCGGCGGCGAATCGGAGGTGTCGTTCTCGACGTACTTCAACGCGTTCCCGGCCAGCTACTGGCGGCGCTGGTCGACGCTGACCTCGGTGGTGTTGCGCGCCGAGTTGACCGGCACGGGTCGCGTCGACGTTTACCGCACCAAGGCAAGCGGAGCGCGGATCCTCGTGGAGGGCCGCGGTTTCGCCGGGGGTGACGAGCCCGAGGTGGTGGAGTTCGAGATCGACCTGGGCCCGTTCGAGGACGGCGGGTGGATCTGGTTCGACATCACCACCGACAGCGCCTGCACGTTGCACGCCGCGGGCTGGTACGCGACCGGGCCCGCGCCCGGCGTCGCGAACGTCGCGATCGGAATGCCGACATTCAACCGGCCGGGCGACTGCGTGAACACGCTGCGGGCGCTGACCTCGGATCCTTTGGTCGACAAGGTGATCGGCGCGGTGATCGTGCCCGACCAGGGCACGGCGAAGCTGCGCGGGCATCGAGGGTTCGCCGAGGCGGCCGCGCCGCTGGGCGACCGGCTCTCGATTCACGACCAGCCGAATCTGGGTGGCTCCGGCGGCTACAGCCGGGTGATGTACGAGGCGCTGAAAAATACTGATTGCCAACAGATCCTGTTCATGGACGACGACATCCGCGTCGAACCCGACTCGGTGCTGCGGGCATTGGCGATGAGCCGGTTCGCCAAGAAGCCGATGCTGGTCGGCGGTCAGATGCTGAACCTGCAGGAGCCGTCGCACCTGCACATCATGGGCGAGGTCGTGGACCGGTCCACGTTCATGTGGACCTCCGCTCCGCACACCCAGTACGACCACGACTTCGCGCGATACCCGCTGAACGACAACAATCCCGACAGCAACCTGCTGCACCGCCGGATCGACGTCGACTACAACGGCTGGTGGATGTGCATGATCCCGCGCCACGTCGCCGAGGAACTGGGCCAGCCGCTCCCGCTGTTCATCAAGTGGGACGACGCCGACTACGGGCTGCGCGCAGCCGAGCACGGCTATCCGACCGTGACGATGCCCGGCACCGCGATCTGGCACATGGCGTGGAGCGACAAGGACGACGCGATCGACTGGCAGGCCTACTTCCACCTGCGCAACCGGTTGGTGGTCGCGGCCATGCACTGGGACGGCGACGTCCGCGGACTGCTGCGCAGCCACCTGAAGGCGACGCTGAAGCACCTGCTGTGCCTTGAATATTCCACGGTCGCCATCCAGAACAGGGCGATCGACGACTTCCTCGCCGGGCCTGAGCACATCTTCTCGATCCTTCAGTCCGCACTGCCGCAGGTACACCGCATCCGGCGCGACTACCCGGACGCGGTGGTGCTGCCCGCTGCCACCGAGCTTCCGCCGCCATCGGGCGTGGTCGGGGCGGTGGGCGAGCCCGCGACGACCGCCGCCAAGGTGGTCCGGCTGGCCCGCGGGGTGTTGCACAACCTGACGAAGGCGGATCCGGCGCACCACGGGCGCCCACAGCTCAACGTGCCGACGCTCGACGCCCGATGGTATTTGCTCTGCAACGTCGACGGGGTCACCGTCACCACCGCGGACGGCCGCGGCGTGGTCTACCGGCAGCGCGATCGCGCGAAGGCGTTCTCGCTGCTGCGACAGTCGCTGCGGCGACAGCGGCGCCTGGCCAGGCGCTTCGACCACATGCGCCGGGCCTACCGCGAGGCCCTGCCGGTGCTGTCCAGCAAGCAGAAGTGGGAGTCGGTGCTGTTTGCCGCCGGCGGGCCGGCGCGCAGCGACTCGGGGATCGGCACCGCCGCGGAGCGCTCCGGCACATGACCGAGACCGCTGCGCCTCATGGCGAAGTCGCCGTGCTGGTAGCCGTGCAGTCGGCGCTGGCCGGCCGCCCGGGTGTGCTCGCCACCGCGCGGGCGATGTCGCGTTTTGGCGAGCACAGCATCGGCTGGGTGGCGGTGTCCGCGCTGGGCGCGGTGCTGCAGCCCCGGCGCCGGCGGGACTGGCTGATCGCGGGCGCCGGCGCGTTCGCCGCGCACGTCTCGGCGGTGGTGATCAAACGCGTGGTGCGCAGGCGACGTCCCTGCCATCCGGCGGTCGCCGTGAACGTCGGCACGCCCAGCGAACTGAGTTTCCCGTCCGCGCATGCCACGTCGACCACGGCGGCATCGGCTCTGCTGGTCCCGCTGACCGGACTGCCGCTGCCCGCGCTTCTGGTGCCGCCGATGGCGTTGTCCCGCTTGGTCCTCGGCGTGCATTACCCCAGCGACATCGTTGCCGGTGTGGCGGTCGGTGTGGTCGTGGCCAAAGCAGTGGAAAAGCTCTCGGGAGTACACCATGAGTGAGGAAGCGGCACCGGTCACAGGTCCGCCGAGCAATCTGGCCGCCGGGATCGTCAAGGCGATCCGGCCTCGGCAATGGGTCAAGAACCTGCTGGTGCTCGCCGCACCGCTGGCCGCGCTCGGCGGCGGCATGCGGTACGACTACCGAGACGTGCTGATCAGGGTGCTGATCGCGTTCGTCGTGTTCAGCCTCGCGGCGTCGGCGGTGTATCTCATCAACGACGTGCGCGACGTGGAGGCCGACCGCGCGCACCCGACGAAGCAGTTCCGGCCCATCGCCGCCGGCGTGGTGCCGGAGTGGATGGCCTACACGCTCGCCGCGGTGCTGGGTGTGGCGTCCCTGGCGATCGCGTGGATGGTGACGCCGAACCTGGCACTGGTGATGGCCATCTACATCGCGATCCAGTTGGCCTACTGCTTCGGCCTGAAGCACCAGGCCGTGATCGACCTGTGCATCGTGTCGTCGGGTTTCTTGATCCGGGCGATCGCCGGTGGTGTGGCGACCGATATCCCGCTGTCGCAATGGTTCCTGCTGGTGATGGCGTTTGGGTCGTTGTTCATGGCGGCAGGCAAGCGCTACGCCGAACTGCAGCTGGCCGAACGCACCGGCGCCAAGATCCGCAAGTCCCTGGAGAGCTACACCGGTACGTATCTTCGGTTCGTGTGGACCATGTCGGCGACGGCGGTGGTCCTCTGCTACGGCCTCTGGGCGTTCGAGCGGGACCGCTCCTCGGGGTCGTGGTTCGCGGTGTCGATGATCCCGTTCACGATCGCGATCCTGCGGTACGCGGTCGACGTCGACGGGGGCATGGCGGGCGAGCCCGAGGAGATTGCACTGCGTGACCGGGTACTGCAACTACTGGCCCTGGCCTGGATAGGAACGGTCTGTGCGGCCGTCGCCTTCAGCTAGCGCCACCCGGCGCATTCCCCGGCCGTCGGCGTGGCCGGCGTACCCGTACGACATGACCGTGCGGCTCAGCCTCTGGGTCGGCGTGCTGGCGGTCGCGCTGCTGTTCGGCTGGGGAGCTTGGCAGCGCCGCTGGATCGCCGACGACGGGCTCATCGTGCTGCGCACCGTGCGCAACCTGCTGGCGGGCAACGGCCCGGTGTTCAACGCCGGGGAACGTGTCGAATCCAACACCTCGACGGTGTGGACGTACCTGCTCACGCTGGGCGGCTGGGTCGGCGGCCCGACGCGGCTGGAATACGTCGCGCTGGCACTGGCCCTGATCCTGTCGGTGCTCGGCGTCGTGCTGTTGATGCTCGGGTCGGCGCGGCTGTACGCGCCGGGCCTGCTGGGGCGGCGCGCCGTGATGGTGCCCGCGGGTGCGCTCGTCTACGTCGCGGTGCCCCCTGCCCGCGACTTCGCGACCTCCGGCCTGGAGAACGGGCTGGTGCTGGCATATGTCGGGTTGCTCTGGTGGATGATGGTGTGCTGGTCGCAGGCGCTGCGTGCGCGTCCGCCGGGCCCGGGGGGCAATGTGGTGGGCGCGTGGTTCACCGGCGCGCTCGCGTTCGTCGCCGGCCTGAGCGTGCTCGTCCGCCCGGACCTGGCCCTGCTCGGCGGTCTCGCGCTGATCATGATGCTGATCGCCGCGCGCGGGTGGCGGCACCGGCTGCTGATCGTGGTGGCCGGCGGCCTGCTGCCGGTGGCCTGCGAGATCTTCCGGATGGGCTACTACGGCCTGCTGGTGCCCGGCACCGCACTCGCGAAGGACGCCTCCGGCAACAAGTGGCCGCAGGGGTTCATTTATCTCGCCAATTTCAACCGGCCCTACCTGTTGTGGGTGCCCGCGGTCCTGTTGGTCGTGCTCGCCGTGCTGGTGCTGAGGATGCGTACCCGGCCCTGGTGGATCCGGCGTGCCGCACCGACGGGCTACGGGAGGCTGGCCAGGATGGTGCAGAGCCCACCCGCGGTGGTCGCGTTCATCGTCGTCGGCGGCCTGCTGCAGGGCGTGTACTGGATCCGGCAGGGTGGCGACTTCATGCATGGCAGGGTTTTGCTGACGCCGTTGTTCTGCCTGCTGGCTCCTGTCGCGGTGATTCCCGTGGTCCTTCCCGACGGAACGAAATTCTCACGCGAGGGCGGCTACCTCCTGGCCGGCGCCACCGCCGTCGCGTGGCTCGCCGTCGCGGGCTGGTCGTTGTGGGCCGCGAATTCGCCCGGCATGGGTTCCGACGCCACCAGGGTCACCTACTCCGGCATCGTTGACGAGCGCCGGTTCTACGCGCAGGCGACCGGACACGCCCATCCGCTGACCGCCGCCGACTACCTCGACTATCCGCGTATGCGCGCGGTGCTCGAGGCCATCGACAACACGCCCGTCGGCGCGTTGCTGTTGCCTTCTGGCAACTACACGCAATGGGATGTGGTGCCCGCGATACCGCCACCGCAGCCGGCACCGGGGGTGCCGCCGGACCCGAGGGCGACGCAAAATGGTCCGCATACGGTGTTTTTCACGAACCTCGGCATGCTGGGCATGAACGTCGGGCTCAACGTGCGGGTGGTCGACCAGATCGGGCTGGCAAACCCGCTGGCGCAGCACACCGCGCGAATCGAAGACGCCCGCATCGGGCACGACAAGGACCTGTTCCCGGACTGGGAGGTGGCTCAGGGGCCGTTCCTGAAGCGCCGCCCGTTCCTGCCGCCCTACCTCGACGAGGACTGGGTCGCCCAAGCCGGGGCCGCGCTGAAATGCCCGGCCACTGAGGACGTGCTGAATTCGATCCGCGCGCCGATGGGGCTGCGGCGGTTCGCCTCCAACTTCCTGCACTCCTACCAGTTCACCCGCTACCAAATCGACCGGGTGCCCGAGTACGAGCTGATTCGTTGCGGCTTGAGCGAGCCGCCGTTAAGTGGTACCCCTTACACTGGCTTACCGGCAACGGGGCCGTAGCCGGTCGGCGTCGAGTTAGCTGACCGCTGGCCGCGTTTGGTAACGCCGCAGTCCTGGCGCGGCGATAGCCCAATCGAGTGCCTCGAGCGCTCACCGCGAGCAGTGCCCGACATTGATCACCGGACATGTGAACGGATGGTTGAACCAACTGATGCGTAGAGCCTTGCGCCTCGCTGTCGCGATGGCCGCACTCTTGATGCTGTCGGCGTTCGTGACCACAACCGGCGCAGCGCCGCCGGCCAGGGCGTTCAGCCGCGATGGCCTGCCGGTCGAATACTTTGATGTGCCGTCCCCGTCGATGGGCCGCAACATCCGCATCCAATTCCAGGGGGGCGGCCCGCACGCGCTGTATCTGCTCGACGGGCTGCGTGCCCAGGACGACTTCAACGGCTGGGACATCAACACCCCGGCCTTCGAGTGGTTCTACCAGTCCGGCATCTCGGTGGTGATGCCCGTCGGCGGGCAGTCCAGCTTCTACTCCAACTGGTACAAGCCGGCGAAGGGCAAGAACGGCACTCTCACCTACAACTGGGAGACCTTTCTCACCCAGGAGCTGCCTTCGTGGCTGGCCTCCGACAAGCAGATCTCGACGACCGGCAATGGTGTGGTCGGCCTGTCGATGTCCGGCGGCGCCGCGTTGATCCTGTCGGCGTATCACCCGCAGCAGTTCATCTACGCGGGCTCCCTGTCGGGCTTCCTGAATCCGTCGGCGTTGTTCATGACCCAGGCCATCCGGTTCGCGATGTTGGACGCGGGCGGCTTCAACCCCGATGACATGTGGGGCCCGCCGTGGGATCCGGCGTGGAAGCGCAACGACCCGCTCAAGCAGGTTGCAACGATCGCGAACAACGGCACCCGGCTGTGGGTGTACTGCGCGCCGGGCGGGCAGACGGACCTGGACGCCAACGCCGACCCGAGCCAGCAGTTCAACGCCAACAGCCTGGAGTCGATGGCGATCAAGGGCAACAAGGATTTCGAGGACGCCTACACCAAGGCCGGAGGACACAACGCCACCTTCAACTTCCCGCCGTCCGGCAACCACTCGTGGCCGTACTGGGGAGCCCAGCTGACGGCGCTCAAGCCTGACCTGATCGCCACGTTGAACCGATAACTGAAACCGATAACTGAACCGATAACTGAAAACGTGGTCGGGGGCTCGATTCGCCAAGACCACACCCCGGTGTGGTTGACTACCCAGGGCATCGCGTGCGGTGCGGCTTACCGAAAGGGATGGACAGATTTATGAAGTTCGTTGAGAAGATGCGGGGCCGATGGGCGCGCAGGCTGACGGTTGCCGCCGCGGCGGCTGCCCTGCTGCCGGCCCTTGTCGGCGTCGTGGGGGGCTCGGCGACTGCGGGGGCATTCTCCCGGCCGGGCCTGCCGGTCGAGTACCTGATGGTGCCGTCGCCGTCGATGGGCCGCGACATCAAAATTCAGTTCCAGAGCGGCGGACCCAACTCCCCCGCCGTGTACCTGCTCGACGGCCTGCGCGCGCAGGACGACTTCAACGGCTGGGACATCAACACGCCCGCCTTCGAGTGGTACTACAACTCCGGCCTCTCGGTGATCATGCCGGTCGGTGGGCAGTCCAGCTTCTACAGCGACTGGTACAAGCCGGCCTGCGGCAGCAGCGGCTGCTCGACCTACAAGTGGGAGACCTTCCTGACCAGCGAGCTGCCGCAGTGGCTGGCCGCCAACAAGCAGGTCAAGCCGACCGGCAGCGCCGCCGTGGGCCTGTCGATGGCCGGCTCGGCGGCCCTGGTCCTGGCGATCTACCACCCGGATCAGTTCCCGTATGCCGCGTCGCTGTCGGGCTTCCTGAACCTCTCCGAGGGCTGGTGGCCCACGCTGGTGGGCGTGTCCATGGGTGACGCCGGCGGCTACAAGGCCGCGGACATGTGGGGCCCATCGAGCGACCCGGCGTGGAAGCGCAACGACCCGATGGTCAACATTCAGAAGCTGATCGACAACAACACCCGCATCTGGATCTACTGCGGTAACGGCAACCCGTCCGACCTGGACGCCGGAACGAGCGCGGGCAACCTGTTCAACGCGAAGTTCCTCGAGGGCTTCACGAAGCGCACCAACATCACGTTCCGCGACACCTATCTCGCCGACGGCGGCAAGAACGGGGTGTTCAACTTCCCGGAGAACGGCACCCACAGCTGGGGCTACTGGGGCGCGCAGCTGCAGCAGATGAAGCCGGACATCCAGCGGACGCTGGGCGCGACGCCCACCGCGTAGCGACTGAAAACGGGCGGCGGCGGCGATCCTCTTCGGGGGTCGCCGCCGTCGGTCGTTTCGGAGCAGGCCCCTGCGGTGATGTGGTTCACTACAACGCGGAGCGGGGTCAGTCGGGACGTGAGGTGGGGTATGGCGCGTGGGTTGATGCTGCGGATGATCTCGGCCGCGATATTGGCCGTCGGGGTGTGGACGGGCACGACCGCCGCCAGGGCCGCCGACGTCGAATATCTGATGGTCCCCTCGGGCGCGATGGGCCGCGACATTCCGGTCGCGTTCATGGGCGGCGGCCCGCACGCGGTCTACCTGCTCGACGCGTTCAACGCGGGCGATACCGTCAGCAACTGGGTGACCGCGGGCAACGCGATGAACACGCTGGCCGGCAAGGGCATCTCCGTGGTGGCCCCGGCCAGTGGCGCCTACAGCCTCTACACCAACTGGGAGCAGGACGGCAGCCGCCAGTGGGAGACGTTCCTGTCCAGCGAACTGCCCGACTGGCTCGCCGCAAACAAGGGCCTGGCACCCAACGGCCACGCGGCGGTCGGCGCCGCCCAGGGCGGCACCGGCGCGATGATGCTCGCCGAGTTCCACCCGGACCGGTTCGGCTACGCCGGCTCGATGTCGGGCTTCCTGTATCCGTCGGCCACCACCGTCGACGGGGCGATCACCGACGGCCTGATGCGCTTCGGCGGCGTCGACACCCGCAACATGTGGGGCCTGCCCCAGCTGGGCCGCTGGAAGTGGCACGACCCCTGGGTGCATGCGGCGCTGCTCGCCGACAACAACACCCGGATCTGGGTGTTCAGCCCGCAGACGCTGACGGCCAGCGACCCGGCCGCGATGATCGGCTACCCCGACCAGGCGCAGGGCACCAACCGGATGTTCTACCAGCAGTATCGGGCGGTCGGCGGCCACAACGGGCACTTCGACTTCCCCACCGGCGGGGATCACGGATGGTCCTCGTGGGGACCGCAGCTGGCCGCGATGTCCGGCGACCTGGTCGCGGCCATCAAGTAGCCGCCGCACGTGGGCACGACGCGTTAGCAAACCGCAACGTCGGCGCACAGGGGCGGCATTCGCGAGCCGGTACCTTGGAGGGGTGCATCCGACGGCGAGGCGGGCGACCCGGTGTTCCACCGCGGTGACCGTCGCATTGGCCGCGACGATGCTGTCGGGCTGCGCGGCAACCGACGGCCTGATGTCGAGCGTCGCGCTGCCGAACGACCGCAGCAGCACGTCGGCTTCCCCCGGCGACGATCCCGACATCACCCCGCTACCGGCGCCGCCCGGCTCGGCAGGCACCGCATCCAGCAAGTTGGTGGTGACCCTGCAGCAACGCGCATACCTGGACGCGCTCGACGCGGCGGGCGTGCACCCGTCCAGTGACCTGAGGGCATTGAGCATCGGCTCCTACGTCTGCCAGGCACGGGCGGCCGGGCAGAGTCCGCAGGCGGTGTGGGACTTCGTGCATCCGCTCGTGGCCGGGGATGTGCACGATTCCGACGTCGACGCCGCCACCCGGAACTACATCCGCGTTGCAACCGACCGACTCTGCTAACAGGAGAACATGGCGAACAACACTCGGCGCGGGCGCCGCCACCGGGTTTTGGGCCTGGCCGCGGCCGGCGCGGTCGTCCTTGCCGTGGCGCTGGTCATCACCGTGCTGGTGGTGATGATCCGGACACCACAGCCGCCGACGGCGCCGATTCCTCCGAACGCGCAGCCGCCGACCACCACCACCGGCCCGAAGAAGGCGCGCCCGGATTCTCAGCCCGCCAGCTGCCCTGACGTGCAGATGATCTCGATTCCCGGCACCTGGGAGTCGTCGGACCAGGACGACCCGCTGAACCCGACGCAGTTCCCGAATGCGTTGCTGCTCAATGTGACTCGGCCCATCACTCAGCAGTTCGACGCCAGTCGCCTGGCGACCTACACCGTTCCCTACACCGCGCAGTTTCACAACCCGCTGTCCAATGACAAGCAGATGTCCTACAACGACAGCCGCTCGGAGGGCACCCATGCCGCCGAGCAGGCGATTTCGGACATTGCCGCCAAGTGCCCGCTGACCAGCTACGTGATCGTCGGCTTCTCCCAGGGCGCGGTGATCGCCGGTGACCTGGCCAATGAGATCGGCAACGGGAACGGCCCGGTCGACCAGGACCTCGTGCTGGGTGTGACGTTGATCGCCGACGGGCGTCGCGAGACCGGGGTGGGCCGGGACGTCGGCCCCAACCCGCCGGGTGAGGGCGCGGAGATCACGCTGCACGAAGTGCCGATGCTGTCGTCGATGGGCCTGACGATGACCGGCCCCCGCCCGGGCGGGTTCGGCGCCCTGAACGACCGCACCTACGAGATCTGCGCGCCGGGTGACCTGATCTGCGCCGCGCCCGAGGAGGCGTTCAACATCACGAACCTGCCGAAGACCCTCGACGTGCTCGCGGGCGGGGCGGGCCAGCCGGTGCATGCGATGTATGCGACGACCCAGTTCTGGTCGCTGGACGGCCAGCCTGCCACGGTGTGGACGCGGGACTGGGCGCAGAACCTGGTCGGCAATGCGCCGCACCCCGACCACGGGTGAGGGTCGTCAAAATTTGGCCGCCACTTCCATGTCGCCTAACATTAAGAAAAAACTAAGAGCAACAGCCGTTCTGAGCCGCGAATAAGCAGGTCAGCGCGCATCCCAATTCCGCGTGGCGGTGGGCTGTACCATCTTGGAGGTTTGGGCTTCGCAGCGCAGAACAGGCGGGCCCGACCGCGAGTGTGCTTCGACAGGAGAGTTACGACGTGGCGGTATTCGTCAACCCGTTCATCGACAAGAAGACGGGACGCATCAGGTTTCCCGAAGGCGCCAGCCTCGTTCGGCACGTCGAGCGCTGGGCAGGCACCCGCGGCGAACACCTGGTGTACCGGTTCCTCGACTTCTCGACCGAACGGGACGGCGTCGCACGGGATCTGACGTGGTCGCAGTTCAGTGCCCGTAACCGCGCGATCGCCGCCCGGCTGCAGCAGGTCACCCAGCCGGGTGACCGGGTCGCGATCCTGTGCCCGCAGAGCCTCGACTACCTCACCGCGTTCTACGGCGCGATCTACTCCGGCCGGATCGCGGTGCCGCTGTTCGACCCGGCCGAGCCCGGCCACGTCGGCCGGCTGCACGCGGTGCTCGACGACTGCACCCCGTCGACGATCCTCACCACGACCGCATCGGCGGAGGGCGTGCGCAAGTTCTTCCGCAACCGCCCGGCCAAGGAGCGGCCACGCGTGATCGCCGTCGACGCGGTGCCCGACGAGGTGGCCGACACCTGGGCGCGGCCCGAGACCCCCACCGAGGACACGATCGCGTACCTGCAGTACACCTCCGGGTCGACCCGCACCCCGGCCGGCGTGCAGGTCACCCATCTCGGCGTTGCCACCAACATCATGCAGGTCATCACGGCGCTGCAGGTCGAGGAGGGGCAGCGCGGCGTCACCTGGCTGCCGTTCTTCCACGACATGGGCCTGATCACGGTCATGCTGCCGTCGATCATCGGCCGGTACGTCGCGTTCATGACCCCGGCCGCGTTCGTGCGCCGGCCGATCCGGTGGATGCGCGAGCTCGGTGTCACAGGCGACGACCACGGGCCGACGTTCTCGGTGGCGCCGAACTTCGCGTTCGAGCACGCCGCCCTGCGCGGCGTGCCCAAAGACGGTGACCCGGATCTGGATCTGACCAATGTGCTGGCCATCCTCAACGGCAGCGAGCCCGTGTCGGAATCGTCGATGCAGAAGTTCTACCAGGCGTTCGCGCCGTACGGCCTGTCGCCGACGGTGATCAAGCCGTCGTACGGCCTTGCCGAAGCGACGCTGTTCGTGTCGATGACCAACGTGAAGAAGCCGCCGGCGATCATCTACCTCGACCGCCACGAGCTGAACAACGGCAGGCTGGTCAAGGTCGGCAAGGACTCGCCCAGGGCGGTGCCGCAGGCCTCCTGCGGCGAAATCGGCCTCGACGAGTGGGTTGCGATCGTGGACGCGGACACCGCCACCGAGCTTCCCGACGGCCAGGTCGGCGAGATCTGGGTGCACGGCAACAATGTCGGCTCCGGCTACTGGAACCGCGAGCAGGAGACCCAGGAGACGTTCCGCAACATCCTCAAGTCGAGGACCAACCCGTCGCACGCCGACGGCGCGCCCGACGACGCGATGTGGATGCGCACCGGTGACCTCGGCGCGTTCCTCGGCGGGGAGTTCTATGTCACCGGCCGCGTCAAGGACCTCGTGATCATCGACGGCCGCAACCACTACCCGCACGACCTGGAGTACACCGCGCAGGAGTCGACCCGCGCGGTTCGGCCCGGCTTCGTCGCGGCGTTCTCGGTGCCGGCCAACCAGTTGCCGCAGACGGTGTTCGACGACCCGCACGCCGGGCTGAGATATGACAAGGATGACAGCTCCGAGCAGCTGGTGATCGTCGGCGAGCGCGCCGCGGGCACGCACAAGCTCGACCCCGAGCCGATCGCCGACGACATCCGCGCCGCGATCGCGGTGCGCCACGGCGTGACGGTCCGCGACGTGCTGCTGATGCCGGCCGGGACGATCCCGCGGACCTCGAGCGGCAAGATCGGCCGCCGGGCCTGCCGGGCCGCGTATATCGACGGCAGCCTGCGCGGCGGCACCGCTGATGTCGGCGCGTTCGCCACGGATCAGTAGGCACAGCGCTTGCGCGAAGAACAGATGATGACTGAACCCGTTCGCAAACCCGACATGACCGTCGCCGAGATGCGCGCGTGGCTGCGCAACTGGGTGGGCAACGCCACCGGCGTTTCGCCGGACACGATCGACGAGACCACCCCGATGATCGAACTGGGGCTGTCCTCCCGCGACGCGGTGGCGATGGCGGCCGACATCGAGGACGTGACCGGCGTCACGCTGTCGGCCACCGTCGCGTTCCGGCACCCGAC
>Ga0209656_10001786_pt1 | contig 14076 bp, 13 predicted proteins | sample BogFormECP12_OM2_FD_188239 | JGI IMG/M metagenome (GOLD analysis project Ga0209656, IMG submission 188239) | Bog forest soil microbial communities from Calvert Island, British Columbia, Canada - ECP12_OM2 (SPAdes) (version 2) | ecosystem: Environmental > Aquatic > Freshwater > Wetlands > Bog ... | reverse complement strand
AGGGGCGGGCGGCGGCATGTACCCGGGGGTCGGGGCCGCGGGCGGCTGCGCGGGTGCTGGCGTCCAGGCCCAGGAGCTCGCCGGCGCGGGCGCCCCGCCGTTGGCCGGCGACGGAGCCGGCACAGGGGCGGGCGCGGGCGGCGCGGCGGCCTCGGGGGCGGGCGGCGCGGCGGCGGGCGCGCCGCCGCCGGCCGACTCGTCAGCGTCTTCGATCACGGCGAGCTGAGCGCCGACGGCGACCGTCTCGTCTTCGTCGACGACGATGCCGCGCAGGATGCCGGACGCGGGGGACGGGATCTCGGTGTCCACCTTGTCCGTCGACACTTCCAGCAGCGGCTCGTCTGCCGCCACGTGCTCGCCTTCCTTCTTCAGCCAGCGCGTGACGGTGCCCTCGGTAACGCTCTCGCCGAGCTGGGGCATTGTTACGGAGACCGACATGTCCGGTGTAACTCCTTATGCGTGAAAGTGCAGGGGCTTGCCGGCGAGCGCGAGGTGTGCTTCGCCGATGATCTCGGACTGCGTGGGGTGCGGGTGAATCAGCGCCGCGACGTCGGCCGGCTCCGCGTCCCAGTTGTAGATGAGCTGGCCCTCGGCGATCAGCTCGCCAACCCGGCTGCCCACAAGGTGGATGCCAAGCACCCGGCCCGGGCCGTCCGGGGTCTCCTCGGCGATCACCTTGGCCTGGCCCTGGGTCTGCAGGATCACGCTCTTGCCGTTGCCGCCGAGCGGGTAGTTCACCTCGGTCACCATGATGTTGCGCTCGGCGGCCTGCGCCGAGTTGATGCCCACCGACGCGACCTCGGGGTCGCTGTACGTGATCCGCGGCACGCCGTCGTAGTCGATCGGCCGGACGTCAAGGCCGCCGAGCCGCTCGGCGACACCGATGCCCTCGGCGAACCCGACGTGCGCGAGCTGCGGGGTGTTGATGAGGTCGCCGACCGCGGAGATGGTCGGCACCGCGGTACGGCACAGCGGGTCCACGTCCACGAAACCGCGGGTCAGCGTGACGCCGTTCTCCTCGTAGCCGAGCCCGGCCGAGACCGGCCCGCGGCCGACCGCGACGAGCAGCAGCTCGGCCTCGAGCGTCTTGCCGTTGCCCAGCTTCACGGCCACGCCCGTGTCGGTGTAGGAGTGCGACTCGTACGGCGTGCCGAGCTCGGACCCGATGCCGCGCCGCCGGAAGGCGCGCTGCAGGTGCTTGGCGCTCGCCTCGTCTTCCAGCGGCAGCAGCTGCGGGACCATCTCGACGATCGTCACCTCGGCGCCGAACGACCGCCACACGCTGGCGAACTCCACGCCGATCACGCCGCCGCCCAGGACGATCGCGGAGCCGGGTACCTGGTCGAGGCGCAGCGCGTCGTCGGACGTGATGACCCGGTTGCCGTCGATCTCCAGGCCGGGCAGGCTGCGCGGCACCGAGCCGGTGGCGAGCACTATGTGGTCACCGGTGTAGAGGGTGTCGCCCACCTGGACCGACGTCGGCGACACCAGCCGCCCGCCGCCGAGGATCGTGTCGATCTTGCGGCTGGCGATGGTGGACTGCAGGCCCTTCCACAGCCGGTCGACGACCGACTGCTGATAGGACAGCACGGCGGGCATGTCCACGCCCTCGAACGCCGTCCGGATACCGAACTTTTCGCTCTCCCGCGAGGAGTCGGCGACCTCGGCCGCGTGCAGCAGCGCCTTGGTGGGGATGCACCCGCGGTGCAGGCAGGTCCCGCCGACCTTGTCCTTCTCGATCAGGGCCACGCGCTTGCCGAGCTCCGCCGCGCGGAGCGCGCAAGCGTACCCGCCGCTCCCGCCGCCGAGCACGACGATGTCGTAATGGCCGCCCTCTGCCACAGTCTTCCCCTTTGCTTACGCTCAGTGTCCCATCATGTCATTCGCGGATGCTCACGTGCCGGGCAGTCGGCCGGCTGCCGTCTCCGCCGCGATCCCCACGAGCGCCCGCACCGCCGCGCCGGTGCCGCCCTTCGGCGTGTACCCGAAGGCGGAGCTTTCGTTGAAGGCGGGCCCGGCGATATCCAGGTGCGCCCAGGCGACCCCCTCGGGGGCGAACTCGCGCAGGAACAGCCCGGCCACCAGCATGCCGCCGTTGCGGTCCGAGGAGACGTTGGCCAGGTCCGCCACGGGGGAGTCCAGGCCCTTGCGCAGCTCCTCGGGCAGCGGCATCGCCCAGGCGGGCTCGCCGGCCTCCCGCATCACCGCGGCGACCTCGGCCGCCAGCGGCTCGCTGCTGCCCATCACGCCCGTGGTGCGACGGCCGAGCGCGACCGTCGCGGCGCCGGTCAGCGTGGCGACGTCGACGACGAGGTCGGGGTTGTCGGCACCCGACCTGGCCAGCGCGTCCGCCATGACCAGCCGGCCCTCGGCGTCGGTGTTGAGCACCTCCACGGTCTTGCCGCCGTAGATGGTGATGATGTCGGAGGGCCGCTGCGCGGCGCCGCCGGGCATGTTCTCCGCGAGGCACAGGTACCCGACGACGTTGACGGGCAGCCCGAGTTCGGCGATCGCGGCGATGGCGGCCAGCGTGGCCGCCGCGCCGCTCATGTCGCACTTCATCGTCTCCATGCCCTTCGGCGTCTTGAGCGAAAGGCCGCCGGAGTCGAACGTGATCCCCTTGCCGACGAACGCGACGGTCCTGGCCGCCTCCGGGTGGGTGTACTCGAGCCGGACCAGCCGCGGCGGCCGGGTGGAACCCTGCCCGACCGCGGTAATGCCGCCGTACCCGCCCTCCTTGAGCTCGGTCTCGTCCAGCACCTGCACCGCGATGCCCTGGCCGGCCGCGACCCGCTCCGCCTCGGCGGCCAGCGCGGCCGGCGGCAGGTCGGACGGCGCGGTGTTGACCAGGTCCCTGACCAGGTTGACCGCTGCCGCGATCACCTCGCCGCGCCTGACCGCCGCGGCGTTGCCGTCGCTGGTGAGCAGCGTCACCGCGATGTCGGGGGCCGGGGTGGCCCGGTACCGGCGGAAGCGGTAGCCGCCGAGCAGCGCCCCGGTGGCGACGGCTTCCGCCTCGGCGGGAGTCGTCGCGGGAAGCGCGAGCGTGACGGTCTTGCCCTCGCCCTTGTCCTTGACGGCCAGCTTGTTGCCGCCTAGGTCCCGCAGGGCGGTGCCGGCCGCGCGGCGCAGTTTCTCGGCGTCGAATGCCCCGCCGTCCTCCGGCGCGGCGCCGACCCCCACGGCCAGGATCACCGCGGCGGGCAGTTTGCCGCCGCCGGGGATCTTGGTGAGCTCTTCGAGTTCTCCTGTCGCGCCGAGCGCGGTGAGCACGTCGGCGAGGGTGCCGCCGAGGGCTTCGTCGACCCCGTCCGCGCCAGGTGCGGCGCTCGGGCCGTCCGGGGTCTGGATCACCCCGATGACAAGGATATCGGCCTCGGCAGTACCGGGCGCCGATTCGCTGGTGGAAAGGGAGACAGTCACCCTGCCGATGTTAGAGCACACCGGGCAGCCACGATGCTCTCCCGACCTGTGACCACTCACACGAACTTCTCACGCCACACGCACGCAACATCGGCTTTCGGTCGGCATTATGGAGCAGTGGCCGTAAGGACAATCAGATTTCCGTCATCGGTAAATCTCGTTATCGGCATGTGCGCGTGCGCCTCTCTTTCGCTGCGCCTGTATCAGCTCACGCGGCCCGGCTACGTGCTCGGCGTGACCGAGTACGACGACGGAGTCCTGTTCGGGGACGCCCTGCGCCTGGTCACCGGGGTGATCCCGTACCGCGATTTCACCATGGTGCAGCCGCCAGGCGGCATGCTGCTCATGGTGCCGGCCGCGCTGCTGGCCAAGGTGGCCGGCAGCGCCTGGGGTCTGGCGGCCGGGCGCCTGCTCACCGTCTGCGCCGACACGGCGAGCGTCGTGCTGCTCGGCGTCCTGGTCCGGCACCGGGGCCCGCTCACGGTGCTCCTCGCGTCCGGCCTCTATGCCGTGTACCCGGACGCGATCGTCGCGGCGCACACCTTCCTGCTCGAGCCGTGGCTGAACATGTTCTGCCTGGCTGGCGCCGTCCTGCTATTCGACGGCGACCGGATAGCGCGGGCGGCGCCCCGGCTGGCGTGGGCGGGCGCGGCGTTCGGGTTCGCCGTGGCGGTCAAGATCTGGGCGCTCGTCCCGCTATGCGTCGCTGGCCTGCTGGTGGTGGCCAGCGCACGCCGCGTGCGGCCCGCCGCGTCGCTGGCCGGGGGCGCCACACTCGGCCTCGGCGTGCCGCTGCTGCCGTTCGCGGTCATCGCTCCCGTCGCGCTGGTGCGCGGGGTCCTCCTCGGCCAGCTGCTCCGGAATGTCGGCGGCAGCCGGAGCCCGCTGGCGCGGCTCGCCGACCTGGCGGGACTGCACCTGCTGCCCGTTCCGTTTTCCGGGGGGACGCTCGTGGTGGCGATCGGGCTGATCGCCGGCGGGTGCTACGCCGTGGCGTACCTGTCCGCGGGCCGGCGCCCGGCCCCGCTGGACGCGTACGCCCTGCTCAGTGCCGTGGCGGTCACCGTCATGTTCCTGTGGCCGCGGCTGTACTACCCGCACTACGGCGCGTTCGACGGCCCGTTCCTCGCGCTGGCGGTCGCGCTGCCCGTCGGCCTGCTGGCCGCGCGCCCCGTCGCCAGCCGGGCGCGCCGGCTCCTAGCGCCGGCCGCGGCGCTGACCGCGGTCGTGCTCACGACGGCCGCGATCCTGCAGGTCCGGGCGGAATCCCGGCTGTCCGGGAATCAGGTGGCCGCGGCCGCGGACAAGATCATCCCGGCGGGCGCCTGCGTGCTCACCAACGACTCCGCCTACACCGTTGCCGCCGACCGGTTCTACTCCGACGTCCATGGCTGCCCGGCGATGGTCGACTCGCTGGGCACGCTGTTCACGATGACCGGCGGCCGGGCTGGCGAGGCCGCGGCAGCGGCCCTGCGGCCGGTGGCGGAGCTGTGGCAGGCCGGCCTGGAACGGGCGGGGTACGTCTGGCTCACCACCGACACCGTCAACCAGATCCCATGGGATCATCGGCTGTACGCCTATTTCCGCGGCCACTTCAGGCTCGCCGGGCTGGCCTGGCCGCACCACTGGTCAAACCAGGACGTCCCGCGCCCCGGCCTCTACATCCGCGACTGACGCGGCGAACAGGTGGTAGCGGTCCGCCTGGCAATAACGCTAGTTACTTCTCAAATCTAACGACTGTTACACTGGAGTCGTTATGTCAATGCCCTTCGGCTTCCTCGGCGTAGACCCGGGCCGCGTACGCCTCGAGCGACTGCTCGCACGCCTCGAGCGACTGCTCCGTGGCCGCCCTGCCGTCGGCGCCGAAGGCGTCGCGCTCGACGACCTTCGCGAACCAGTTCCGCAGCTTCACCAGGTCGACCTCATTCTCTTCAAGCTCGGCGTAGGTGAAGTGGTTCTGGTCGTACTCCTTCTGCACCTGCTGGAGGAAGTCCTGGCACTTGTCGACGATCTCCGCGTACTCGTCGTTCCGCGCAGCCTGGAACGCGTTGCGCACCTCCGACTCGCCGGCCAGCACCGCCGCCGAGATCAGCACCGCGGTCCCGGACATGTCCAGGATCTCGCGCCGCAGTTTGCGCAGCGACCGCTCGGCGGCCGGGCTGGCCGGCAGCGCGGCCGCCGAGTTCTGCAGGTAAATGGCACCCAGGCTCTTGATGCGGCGCCACACGGTCGACCGCAGCCTGGTCGGTTCCGGCGGGACCCGGTAGATCAGCAGCAGCCATCCGTTGCCGGCGCTGGTCTCGGAGTCTGTCTCGGCATGGTCCGTCACCCGTACATTGTCACCTGAGAGCTGATGGAGATTCATTGAACTCACTCCCGCTGATCCTCACCGTATTCGTCGCCTGCGCGGTCGAAGCGGTCGAGGCGCTCACGATCGTCATGGCGGCGGGGCTCACCCGGGAATGGAGATCCACGTTCCAGGGCATGGCCGTCGCTCTCATCGTGCTCGCCGTGGTCACGGCCGTGATCGGGCCCGCGCTCACGCTGCTCCCGCTGTCCGCGCTGCGGCTGGCGGTCGGCGCCCTGCTGGCGATCTTCGGCCTCCAGTGGCTGCGCAAGGCCGTGCTCCGGGCCACCGGGTACAAGGCGCTGCACGACGAGGCGAGCGCCTACCTGCGCGAGGTCGCCGCCGCCGAGGCCGCCCCGAAAGAGGCTAAGCGCGGCGTCCGCGACTGGTACGCGTTTACCTTGTCGTTCAAGGGCGTGCTGCTCGAGGGCCTCGAGGTCGTGTTCATCGTGCTCACCTTCGGCGCCAACCAGCACAACGTCGGCGCCGCGGCGATTGGCGCGGCGGCGGCCATCGTGGTGGTCACCGTCACCGGCATCGCGGTCAAGGCGCCGCTGGCCAAGGTCCCGGAGAACTGGATGAAGTTCGCGGTGGGCGTCATGCTCACATCGTTCGGTACGTTCTGGGGCGCGGAAGGCGCGGGCGTCTCCTGGCCGGGCAACGACGCGGCCCTGCTGGTGCTCGTCCCGGTGATCGCCCTTGTGGCCGCCGGGTACGTCTTCTGGCTGCGCTCCCGGAAGGCCGCCGTCAGCGCCCCCGCTCCCGAATCGGAGGTTGTCAGCTCATGAACCGGATCAAGGCGTTCGGCGCGTTCTGGTACGACTTCGTGATCGGCGACGACTGGCAGGTCGCCGCCCTGGTGGTGGCCGGCCTGGCGCTCACCGCGATCCTCGCCCACGTGGCGAAGGTCAATGCGTGGTGGCTGCTCCCGCTCTTCGTCGTCGCCGCCCTAGGCTGGTCCCTCCACCGCGCAACATCAAGCAAATAATCATCCCGAACGGCCGCGGCTGACTCCCCAGCCCCACCCCCTCCCGCCCCCAGCCAATGCCAATCGCGCAATCGACCTGCTCTATTGGGGTCGATTGCGCAATCGGCAGGTCGCAGTCCCGTGCTAGGGGCGGGTGCGGGCACGGACCAGGCCGGTCTCGTAGGCGAGCACCGCCGCCTGCACGCGGTCGCGCAGGCCGAGCTTGGCCAAGATCCTGCCGACGTGGGTTTTCACCGTGGCCTCGGAGACGAACAGCCGGGTGGCGATCTCCGCGTTGGACAGGCCCGCCGCGACCTGGATGAGGACCTCGCGCTCGCGGTCGGTCAGCTCGGCCAGGTCCGGCGGGGGAGCGGCGTCTCCGGCCGCGTCCGCGGACAGCAGCGGCACGAACTTGTCGATCAGCCGCCGGGTCGTGGACGGCGCGACAACCGAGTCGCCGGAGTGCACGGCCCGGATGGCGAAGAGCAGCTCGTGCGGGGGCACGTCCTTCAGCAGGAATCCGCTGGCGCCGGCCTTGAGCGCGGCGAACGCGTACTCGTCGAGGTCGAACGTGGTGAGCATCAGCACCCGTGGGCGCGCGCCGAGCGCGCAGATCCGGCGCGCCGCCTCCACCCCGTCCAGCCGCGGCATCCGCACGTCCATCACGATGACGTCCGCCTCGCCGCGGGCCGCGAGCGCCACGGCGCCCAGCCCGTCGGCCGCCTCGCCGGTCACGGTCATGTCCTGCTGTGCGTCCAGCATCATCCGGAACCCGGCCCGGACCAGCTCCTGGTCGTCGACCAGCGCGACTCGGATCATCGGGCGCTCACGCCGCCCCGGGCTCGACCGCGGCCGGCAGCGGCAGCGTCGCGGTCACCCGCCAGCCCCCGCCGGGATGCGGTCCCGCGGTGACGGTGCCGCCGTACACGTCGGCCCGCTGCCGCATGCCGATCAGCCCGTGCCCCAGACCGTCACCGCGCACGCCGTCGCCATCGCCGCCATTGCCGGCGGCCCGGCGCCGTCCGTCGTCGGTCACCTTGATCACCAGCTGCTCCTCGCAGAACCGGAGCGTGACGGCGGCCGTCACGGCCAGCCCGCCGTGCTTGCGCGCGTTGGTCAGCGATTCCTGGACGATGCGGTACGCGGTCAGCGCCGCGCCCGGCGGCAGCGGGCGCGGCACGCCCTCGACGGTGAACGAGACCGGCACTCCCGCGGCGCGGGTCTGCTCGAGCAGCCCCGCGAGCTGCTCCACGCCCGGCTGCGGCGCCAGTTCCGGGCCGTGGTCGTCGGCGGACCGGAGCACGCCGAGCAGGCTGCGCATCTCGGCGAGCGCCTGCCGCCCGGTCCGCGATATCGCGGTCAGCGCCTGGCGCGTCCTCTCCGGTGACGTCTCGAGCGCGAACGCGGCCCCGTCGGCCTGCACGACCATGACGCTCACGTTGTGGGCGACGACGTCGTGCAGTTCGCGCGCGATCCGCGCCCGCTCGGCCGCCGCGGCGATCTGCGCCTGGGCGTCGCGCTCGCGTTCCAGCCGGGCGGCGCGCTCCTCCAGGCCGCGGTAGTAGCCGCGCCGCCACTGCATCGAGTCGCCGAGCAGCCAGGCGAGCAGCGCCGGGCCGGCGAACACCGCGGCGGCCGCGCCGAGCGTGTACAGCGAGTCGATGGTGTGCGGCGCCCACTTCGCGATCGCCGCCGCGGAGCCGGCCAGGCAGATCGCCAGGCCGGCCAGCGAGATCCGGCGCGGCCGGTAGGCGGCGAGCGTGTACAGCAAGACGATGACCGCAAAGTCCGAGCCGAACGGCCGCGGCATCAGCAGCACCTCGAGCCCCCCGACGACGATCACCGCGACGAACGCTCCGACCGGGTACCGCCGCCGCACCGCCACCGGCGCGCACAAGGCGGCGATGAACGCCACCCCCGTCGGCAGCGGGACGCGCCCCACGCCGAGCACGCTCAGGCCGAGTGCCGCTACCAGCAGGGCCAGCATGCTGTCCACCACGAGCGGATGGCCGCGCAGCCAGTCGTAGAACGAACGCACGCGAACAGGGTACGTGCCAGCCCCTCGTGAGGTCGTCGGCCGCCAGGCTGACCGTGCCGCGGCCCGCTACGCCGTGAGGATGAGCTCTGCTAGCCCCCGGGGGACGACCCCCCGGTGCCCCCCCGATTAACGGCTAGGAGCCGAGGAAGCGCACGTCAAGCGCTGTCTCGACGGAGCCGGCGTCGTCGGCCACCACCCGGTAGGCGCCCGCCCCCGGCCGGTCCGAGACGAGCTCGCACAGCGTCTCGTCCGTGTAGTGCGCGCCCGCGCCGTCGTCGCAGGCGATCCCGTCCGGCAGCGTCCCGTCCGCGACCAGCCGCTGGTACAGCGGCCGCCGCTCGGGCTCGGAGTTGTAGTGCGGGCAGAAGCTGCCGGCTAGCATCCCCAGCCCGTCGGTGAACGGCCGCAGCTTCGCGCCGAACGAGTCCGTGGTTCCTCCCTCGAACCAGCAGATCCCGCCGGCGCTCGAGCCGGCCAGCACGATCCCCGCATGCCAGGCCTTGCGCAGGATCTCGTCGATCCCGTGTACGCGCCAGACCGCGACCATGTTCGCCACGCTGCCGCCGCCGACGAAGATCACGTCCTGCGACATCAGGAGGTCCTCGGGGTCGGAGACGTTCGGCATCGGGAAGAGCGCGAGGTGCCTGACCTGCGCCGGCGTCCCCGCCAGCCGGTCATAGAAGCGCAGGTTGGCATTCGGGTCGTCGCCGGCGGCGGTGTTCAGCACGCACAGTTTCGGCCGCGCCTCACCGGTCAGATCCATCGCGTATTTCACCTGCAACGGGACCGCGTCGCGAGGCATCAGCATGCCGCCCCCGACCGCGAGCACGTGCCGCTGTCCGTCTGCTGCCACACCGTGACCGTAGCGACGTTCACCAGCCTCTGCAAACAGAGTCGTTAGCGTAATCGAGCCGCCACCGTCCGTTCGGTATATATAACGATTTGCACCCTAGAGCAGAGTCATCACAACCCGTGAGAATCGGCCTTCCAGGGGTGGCGCCAAAAGACGTAGTATCGTGTTTACGCGCTCGACTCCCTAACAGGATGGGTAGCCACAAACATGGCTGAGTGGTGGTCAATCGAGGTTTTCCACGGCGACAAGCTCCCGGCGAGCCGGTGGAAAGACGCCTACGAGGACGAGCTGACCGAGGCGGCGGTGACGAACGGCGCGCTGTACTGGGAGTGGCACGAGTTCCAGTACGGGGTGATCTTCGAGGTCTGCTTCCGCGACGAGGCGCAGTGGGACGCGTTCCTCATGCTCCCCAGCGTGCGCGCCGCGCTTGACGGGGTGCCTGACCCGGTCAGCGGCCTGCTCGTCTATAAGGGCAGGGGCGGCGCGGCGGGCCCTCGCGTGCCGCGCAAGCCCAAGCCCGCGCCTGGCGCCGCGGCACTGGAGCTCGAGGAGCCCCGCGAGCGCCGCCGGATCAGGCTCAAGTACCGCGCCGCCGAGGTGGACAGGCTGCTGGAGGAGCTCGGCACCGAGCCGCCGTCGCCGCCAGCGCCGCCGACGGGCCCCGAGCCGGCCGAACCTACCCGCGCCGACCCGGCGCGGCGCGGCGTGGCCGCTTCCGGGGAGTAGGCGCGGCATTCGGCCGCCCCGGGGTAAACCATGCCCCCGGACGGTGCAGGATGGAGGGATGAGGGAAACGCGAGTCACGACCGAGGATCTGCGGGCCGCGATCGAGCGCAGCGGGTATTACCCGGGCCTGGTGACCGATGCGGTCGCCTCCGCGCTGGGGCAGGAGCCTGTCACCGCGTTCTTCGTCCATCACGACGCGATCTTCGATCCGGGCATGGAGGTCCGCCGGCACATGACGGTGCTGGCGCTCACGCCGACGAGGCTGGTGTACTCCCATACCGACGAGCATCCGGCCGAGGAACCGGAGTCCCGGCCGCGGGCGGAGACGAGCACCGAGGCGATCCGGTTCTCCCGCGTCTCGAGCGTGTCGCTGACCCGGCTGGTACCCGACCCCGCCTCCTACGTGCCCGGCGTGACCATGCCGTCCGAGGTGATCTTGACCATCGGCTGGAACGTCCTGTCGCACGTCGAGATCGAGCCGGCGCACTGCGGCGACGAGAGCTGTGAGGCCGATCACGGCTACCTCGGCACGATCACCGCCGACGACCTGACGCTGCGGGTCAGCGAGGCCGCCGACGGCGAGGAGGCCGTCCGCCAGGTGCTCTCGTTCGTCACGGCGCTGTCCGACGCGACCGCTCGCACCGGCAGCTGACGCCGATGACGAGGGAGCCCAGAACCAGCCCGATCGTGCCTTCCTACGGCGAGAGCAGCCTCGCCGACCTGGCCGCTTCCATCCTCGCCTCGATCACCGGCGACACCGCCAGGAACGTGCTCGGCCTGCCCGAAACCGGCCGCGCCTGCCTGCTCATCATCGACGGGCTTGGCTGGGAGCTGCTGCGCGCCCACCAGGCCGCCGCGCCGTTCCTGGCCGAGCTGGCGTTCAATTCCCGGCCGCTGACCGCCGGCTTCCCGTCCACGACAGCGACCAGCCTCGGCACGCTCGGCACCGCCCTGCCGCCCGGTGAGCACGGCATGCTCGGCTACCAGGTCGCGGTGCCCGGCACGGGCGGCCTGCTCAACGCCCTGCGCTGGCGCGATGACGTCGACCCGGTCGCCTGGCAGCCGAAGCGGACGCTGTACGAGCGGGCGGCCGACGCGGGCGTCACCCCCGTCCACGTCGCGCCCCGCGCCTTCGCCGGCAGCGGGCTGACCCGGGCGACGATCCGCGGCGCCCGCTACCGCCCGGCAGGCGCGCTCGGAGCGCTCGCCGCCGAGACGGTGGCCGCCCTGCATGATTCAGAACGAGCGCTGGTGACTGCCTATCACGGCGATCTCGACGCGCTGGGCCACGTGGACGGGGCGTCCTCGCCGGCGTGGACGTGGCAGCTCGCGCACATCGACAAGCTGGCCGAGCAGATCGCCTCGTCGCTCCCGTTCGGCGCCGTGCTGTACGTGACGGCCGACCACGGCATGGTGAACGTGGGCCCGGACGACCGGATCGACGCGGACCTCGTGCCCGGGCTGCGCGCGGGTGTCGCGCTGCTTGGCGGCGAGCCGCGCGCCCGGCATGTGTACGCCCGCCCGGGCGCCGCCGCCGACGTGCTGGCCGCCTGGCGGGAGATCCTCGGCGACCGCGCCTGGGTGATGTCGCGGGACGAGGCGATCAAGGACGGCTGGTTCGGCCCGGTGGACCCGGCGTTCACCGACCGGATCGGCGACGTGGTCGCCGCGGCGGCGGGCAACGCCGCGATCATCGCCTCACAGGCCGAGCCGAAGGAAAGCGCCCTGATCGGCATGCACGGCTCGCTGACCTCCGCCGAGCAGCTGGTCCCCATGCTCGTGGTCGGTCCCCGGTAAGCCCCATGACCGGCGACGATCTGCTGATCACCGCGGATGACCTGGCATCATGGCTGGCCGGCCCGGACGGCGCGCCGGTGCTGCTCGACGTCCGGTGGCGGCTCGGCGGCCCGCCGGGCGTCGATCTCTACGTGGCCGGCCACATCCCGTCCGCGGTATTCACGGACCTGGACCGTGACCTGGCCGCCCCGCCGGGTCCCGGCGGCCGCCACCCGATGCCCGCCGCCGCGGACTTCGAGGCGGCCATGCGCCGCGCCGGGGTGAGCGCCGGCCGGCCCGTGGTCGTCTACGACGACGCCGACTCGACGGCGGCGGCCCGCGCCTGGTGGCTGCTCCGCTACTTCGGCCACCCCGCGGTCCGCGTCCTCGACGGCGGCTACCGCGGCTGGACGGCCGCGGGCGAGCCGGTCTCGGCCGGCCCCCCGATGCTGGCCGCCCCCGGCGACTTCACCGCCAGCCCGGGCCACATGGGACTGCTCGACGCCGGCGGCGCGGCCGAACTGGCCCGTACCGGCCTGCTGCTCGACGCCCGCGCGGCAGAGCGCTACCGCGGCGAGAAGGAGCACGTCGACCCGGTAGCCGGCCACATCCCCGGCGCGGTCAGCGCCCCCACCGAGGACAACCTGTACGCCGACGGTACCTTCCGCACGGCCTCGGACCTGGCCGCCCGTTTCGCCGCCCTCGGCGCGACCGGCGACCCCGCGGCGCCGGCGGTCGGCGTCTACTGCGGCTCCGGCGTCACCGCCGCCCACGAGGTCCTCGCCCTCACGCTGGCCGGCATCCCGGCCGCCCTCTACGTCGGCTCCTGGTCCAACTGGATCACCGACCCCGCACGCCCCATAGCCACCGGTCCCGCCTAGCCGGGGCCGTCCGAGCCCGCGGGGTACTCCTCGAGCGGTACCAGGTCCTTGGACCAGGCCGAAAGCACGGGCGTGACGACGCGCCAGGATTCTTCGGCTTCGTCGTCGCGGATGGACAGTGCGGCGTTCCCGTCCAGCACGTCCAGCAGCAGCCGGCCGTAGGCGGGCAGTTCGGGCGGGTCCAGCCGGGCGGTCAGGGTCAGCGGGACAAGGGTGCGGGCGCGTGCCCCGATGCCGGTCAGCTCGAGGGTCAGGGTTTCCGGGTCGAGCCCGAACCGCAGCACGTTGGGGTGTGCCTCGCCGGTATGCCCGAAGGGCAGGTGCGGCACATGCCGGAAGTGCACGGCCACCTCCATGCGGTTCCGCCGGAGCGCCTTGCCGGTGCGCAGCCGGAAGACCGTGCCCGGCCAGCGCCAGTTGTCCAGCTCGAGCTCCACCTCGGCGAAGGTTTCGGTGCGGCGGGCCGGGTCCACGCCTTCCTCATCGGCGTACGCCAGGACATGGCGGTCGCCGATCCGCCCGGCCAGATAGCGGCCGCGGCGAGTCTGGCGGGTGGCGTCGGCGTCGGTGAGGGGCCGCACCGAGCGCAGCACGTCCATCTTGCGGTCGCGCAGGTCACGTTCGCCGAGGCTGACCGGCGGTTCCATGGCCACCAGGCAGAGCAGTTGCAGCAGGTGGTTCTGCAGCATGTCCTTGAGCGCGCCTACCCCGTCGTAGTAGCCCGCCCGGCCTTCCAGGGCGAGCGACTCGTCCCAGACGATGTCTATCTCGGCGATGTGCGCGGAGTTCCAGATCGGCTCGAGCACCCGGTTGGCGAGCCGCGTGCCGAGCAGGTTCTGCACGGTCGTCATGGCCAGGAAATGGTCGACCCGGAATACCGCCTGCTCGGGCACGACGCCGGCGAGCAGGCGGTTCAGTTCGACGGCGCTGTGCAGGTCCTCGCCGAAGGGCTTCTCGAGGACGATCCGGCTGCCCGGCGGCAAGCCCGCCTCGTGCAGCGCGGACACCGCGGCGGGGAAGACGGCTGGCGGCAGCGCCAGGTAAGCCGCGACCGGCCCCTCGCCA
>Ga0209656_10001785_pt1 | contig 14077 bp, 12 predicted proteins | sample BogFormECP12_OM2_FD_188239 | JGI IMG/M metagenome (GOLD analysis project Ga0209656, IMG submission 188239) | Bog forest soil microbial communities from Calvert Island, British Columbia, Canada - ECP12_OM2 (SPAdes) (version 2) | ecosystem: Environmental > Aquatic > Freshwater > Wetlands > Bog ... | reverse complement strand
CGCGACGGTGACCGCACCCAGCACCGAAACCAGCACGAGCACGGTCACCCAGACGGTGACCGCTACTCCGACGCGGCCGTTCTTCCCGCGGTTCCCGGGCCAATAGCCCGCACCACCCTGACCGCCACCGCCCAGGCGCTGGACGGGTTGGGCACCCGGCTCGGCCAGTCCATCGATCACGGCAACGCGATCCTGGCGGACCTGAATCCCCAGATGCCCCAGATCCGCTACGACACCGCGCAGTTGGCCAACCTGGCCGACGTGTATGCCAACGCCTCGCCGGACCTGTGGGACTTCCTCAACAACGCGGTGACCACCGCGCGCACCCTCGATCAGCAGCAGGGCAACCTGGACGCGGCGCTGATGGCCTCGATCGGGTTCGGCAACACCGGCGCCGAGGTGTTCGAGCGCGGCGGGCCCTACCTGGCGGCCGGCGCCCGCGACCTCATCCCCACCAGCCAACTGCTCAACACCTACAGCCCCTAACTGTTCTGCACCATCCGCAACTACGCCGAGGTCGCGCCGAAGATATACAAGCTGTTCGGCGGCAACAACGGCTACCCGCTGCATGCGGCCGGCACCCCCGTGGGCGCGGGCAACCCGTACATCTATCCGGACAACCTGCCGCGGGTCAATGCCCGGGGTGCCCGGAGGGCGCGCCGGGTTGCTGGCAGCCGATCACCCACGACCTGTGGCCGGCGCCGTATCTGGTGATGGACACCGGGTACAGCATCGCGCCGTACAACCACTTAGGACTGGGCCAACCGTTCGCCATCGACTACGTCTGGGGCCGCCAGATCGGCGAATACACGATCAACCCATGAGTTGGCAGCGCCCCGAACGTTCGCCAGTAACGAATTCATAACCACCGAAATCGCTGCTCAGCGCCGCGAGTCGTCGCGTTCGCCCAGGTCATGGGTGCGTAACGTCGCGGCGGTCGAGTCCGCCCCGAATCGCAATCGTTAGCCAACCGCGACGTCGCAGCCCAGTGTTGATCGCCGGAAGTTCCGACTCCGGGTGGTTCACTTACGCACCGAAGAAAGCTTCGTCGATCGCATGTGGTGCGGCATACGAAAGATGGGATGGGTGTCGATCATGATCTTCTTTGGGAAGAAACGAGCTGCGTTGGCGCGTCGCTGGACGGTTGCCGCGCTGCTGGCAATGGTGCTGCCCGGGCTGGTCGGCATCGCAGGCAGCACGGCCACAGCGAACGCGTTCTCCCGGCCGGGCCTGCCGGTCGAGTATTTGGATGTGCCGTCGCCGTCGATGGGGCGCAATATCCGGATTCAGTTCCAGTACGGCGGGCCCCACGCGGTCCTGTTGCTGGACGGCCTGCGCGCGCAGGACGACTACAACGGCTGGGACATCAACACCAACGCGTTCGAGTGGTACTACCAGTCGGGCCTGTCGGTGATCATGCCCGTCGGCGGGCAGTCCAGCTTCTACACCGACTGGTATCAGCCGTCGCAGGGCAACGGTCAGAACTACACCTACAAGTGGGAGACCTTCCTGACCAAGGAGATGCCCGACTGGCTGCAGGCCAACAAGGGTGTCGACCCGAACGGCAATGCGGTCGTGGGCCTGTCGATGTCGGGGGGCTCCGCCTTGATCCTCGCGGTGTATTACCCGCAGATGTTCCCCTACGCCGGGTCGTTGTCGGGCTTCCTCAACCCGTCGGAGGGCTGGTGGCCGATGCTGATCGGGATGGCGATGAACGACGCCGGCGGCTACAACGCGACCAGCATGTGGGGCCCGTCGAGCGATCCGGCGTGGCAGCGCAACGATCCGATGGTCCAGATTCCGCGGCTCGTCGCCAACCACACCCGCATCTGGATCTACTGCGGCAACGGCACCCCGTCGGACCTGGGTGGCGCTGACCTCCCGGCGAAGTTCCTGGAGGGCTTCACGTTGCGGACCAACATCACCTTCCGGGACAACTACCTGGCGGCCGGTGGCACCAACGGCGTGTTCAACTTCCCCGACAACGGCACGCACAGCTGGGCCTACTGGGGCCAGCAGCTGCAGCAGATGAAGCCCGACATTCAGCGGGTTCTGGGCGTTAACAGCTGAACAGTGGCCACATCGGCCCCAGCACCCAATGTGCTGGGGCCGATGTGTTTGGCGGCCTCTCACCCCGGTCCGCCGCGCCAGTGCAGCGCCTCGAGCGCCACCGCGACGTGCACACTGGTCTGCCCGAGCGGCCGCGGCAGCAGCTGTTCAGCGCGACTTATCCGGCGCAGCAACGTGTTTCGGTGGGTGTAGAGGCGTGCCGCCGCCCGTGACGCGTTGCACTGCTCGTTGATGAACGTCCACAGCGTGTTCTTGAGTTCGGCGTTGGCCGATTCGAGCTCACCGAGAGTGTGCTTGATGAACTGGTCGGCACCCTCGGGGTCCTGGGTGATCAGCGCGACGAGTTCCACGTCGTTGAAGCTGGCCACCCGCTGCGCGGAGTGCAGCCGGGCCAGCATGCGCTGGGTGGTCAGCGCGTCGAGGTGGCTGCGCCTGAACCCTTCGATCCCGGTGGCGGTCGGCCCGATCGCGATGCGCACGCCGGGCAGCTGCGCCAGGTCGTCCTCCAGCGCGTTCAGGTCGGGTCGGGTGGTCCCGGCCACCCAGACCCATCGGCTGGCCACGCTGGCGATCACGCTGAGCGGACGGCCCGAACCGGCACACCGCGCCAGCGCTTCGGCCGCGCGTTCCAGCTGGCCGAGGTCGGGCTCGGCCTCCTCGCTCCAGACCACCGCCGCCGTGTGGAACTGGTTCAGGCTGTATCCGAGGCGGGATTCTGCGCGTTGGCGCGAGATCGGCGCTCCGTCGAGGATCAACGCGACGACCTCGCGCCGCTCGGCGTGGGTGCCACGCGTCAGCTCGTCTCGTTCCAGCTGCATCTGCGCCGTTGCGCCGGCGATCGTCGCGTCGATGAACGACGAGATCGAACGCGAGGACACATCGAGCAGCTCGTGCAGTTCTGTTGGATCCGAGGTCAATTCGAACGCGATGTCCATCCAGCGCCGCCATGCGACGTTCTGTCCCACCCGGTAGATGTTCAGCGCCGACTGATCGAGCCCGCGACGCACCATTTCGCGGGTGACCGCGAGCGGCTCGCGGCCGAGGTTCGCCGGCACCGGCGCCCCCGGGTCGCGTACGTTGGCCGCCGCCCAGTGCAGGACGTTCGCGCGGTTGGTGCGGTGCACGGCTCCGGCAAGGACCGGGTCGTCGGCGACGGACTTGTCCGCCGCCAACGTCGCGCGGTCGAGTTCGTCCAGCCACGCCGCCTGGACGCTGAGCACAACCTCGGCTCCCTGGCGGATCAACTCACAGATCCGCTTCGAAGGACGCTCCCACTCCATCCACCGATGGTGGCACCCAGGTGCAGTTCGCATCACCAGTTCAGTGATAACGGTGCATTTTGACCTTGGTTCGCGCCGGTATCAACCCAATCATGGATGCAACATCACTTTCCGCGCCCGAGGAGCCAACGTGACCGCCGCACTCCCGTCCGTCAAGCACGTCGATGTATTGATCGTCGGTGCCGGTATCTCCGGCATCGGCGCCGCGTACTACCTGCAGACCGAGCAGCCGGGCAAGACGTACGCGATCTTGGAGGCCCGCGGCGCCACCGGCGGCACCTGGGACCTCTTCCGCTATCCCGGCATCCGCTCGGACTCCGACCTTCACACATTCGGGTACGAGTTCAAGCCCTGGGAAGACAAGGACGCGATCGCTGGCGCCGACAAGATCCTGGCCTACCTTCGCCGGACGGCCGTCGAGAACGGCATCGACGCGATGGTGCGCTTCCACCACAAGGTGCTTGGCGCCGCCTGGTCCGGTGATGACGCGCGATGGGTGGTCGACGTCGAGCGAGTCGACACCGGCGAGCGGCTACAACTCAGCTGCCACTGGTTGTTCTGCGCCGGCGGCTACTACCGCTACGACGAAGGCTTCACACCCCGATTCGAGGGCCGTGACCGCTTCCGTGGCCAGATCGTGCATCCACAGCACTGGCCCGAAGACCTGGACTACCGCGGCAAGCGCGTGGTCGTGATCGGCAGCGGCGCCACCGCGGTGACGCTCGTGCCGGCGATGGCCGGCACCGCCGAGCATGTGACCATGCTGCAGCGCTCGCCGACCTACGTCATGCCGGTGCCCTCCAGGGACGCGATCGCCAACGCGCTGAAGAAGGTGCTCGGTACCGAGCGCGGGTATGCGATCACGCGGCGCAAGAACATCGCGCGGCAGCGCGCGGTGTACCGATTCTGCCAACGCTATCCGCGTGCTGCGCGCCGGTTGATCCGCCACCTCAACGCCAGGCGGCTGCCCGGGAGCTACCCGGTCGACGAGCACTTCAACCCCGCGTACAAGCCGTGGGATCAGCGGCTGTGCGTGGTCCCGGACGGCGATTTGTTCAACGCGTTGAGCAACGGCACCGCGTCGGTCGTCACCGATCGGATCGACACCTTCACCGAGACCGGCATCCGGCTGGCATCGGGCCGTGAACTCGAGGCCGACATCATCGTCACCGCGACGGGCTTGAACCTGCAGGCCTTCGGCGGCCTGCGCCTCAGCGTCGACGGCCGGCCCGTTCACCTGCCCGACACCGTTGCCTACAAGGGCTTCATGTTGTCCGGCGTCCCCAACTTCGCTTTCGTCATCGGCTACACCAACTCGTCGTGGACGCTGAAGGTCGGCCTGGTCTGCGAGCACTTCTGTCGGCTGCTGGCCCACATGGACGCACACGGCTACGGCGCCTGCTGCCCCCGGGTCGGTGGCCACGCGATGGCGACGAGACCGCTTCTCGACTTAGCTGCCGGCTACGTCCAGCGCGCCGCCGACCAGCTGCCCCGCCAGGGTGATCGCGAACCGTGGTCGATGTCGATGGACTACCGGGCCGACTTCCGCCAGTTGCGCCAGGCTCCGGTTGCCGACGACAACCTGCGGTTCACCGCCGCGGTGTCGGCGGCTGCGCCCGCGCAGATGGCGTTCAGCGCATAGCGCCACAGTGCTAGTCGCGGACCTTCAGCACTACTTTGCCTCTGGCCGTGCGGTTTTCCAGCGACGCGATCGCGGCGGCCGCATCGTCGAGCCGGTAGGTGACGGGCCGGGGTGCAGGCACCCGACCCGAGGCGAGCAGCGGCTCGAGCTCGGCCCACTGCTCGGCCAGGGCACCGGGATGCGACAGCGTCCACGCCCCCCAGCCGACACCGACCACGTCGATGTTGTTCAGCAGCAGCCGATTGACCTTCACCGCGGGAATCTCACCCCCGGTGAAGCCGAGCACCAGCAGCCGGCCGCCCGGGGCCAGCGTGCGCAACGAGTCCGTGAAGCGGTCACCGCCGACCGGGTCCACCACGATGTCGACCCCGCGCCCATCGGTCAGCTCCTTGACGGCGTCCTTGAAGCCGCCTGCGAGCACCACGTCGCTGGCCCCGGCCGCCTTCGCGACGTCGACCTTGTCCTCGGTGCCGACCACCGCGATCGTGCACGACGCGCCCAATGCGGGCGCCAACCGCAACGTCGACGTCCCGATCCCGCCGGCCGCCCCCTGCACCAGCACCGTCTCGCCCTGCCGCAGCCGGCCGCGCACACGCAGCGCGAACAGCACGGTCAGGTCGTTGAACAACAGGCCCGCACCGGCTTCGAAGCTCACCGTCGCCGGAAGCTTGAACGCGCGGTCCGCGCCGACCACCGCAACCTCCGCCATGCCGCCGTGAAGCATGGTCAGACCCGCGACCCTGTCGCCCGGCCGGACGTGCGCGCCGTCCGGCGCGGATCGAACCACCCCGGCGACCTCGCCACCCGGGGTGAAGGGGAGATGTGGCTTGTACTGATAGAGGCCACGGGTCAACAGTGCGTCCGGAAACGCGACGCCGGCGGCGTGAACGTCGATCACGACACCCTCGTCGCCTGCGGGTTCGTCGATGTCGGCCACCTCGACCGCGTCCGGACCATCCAACCGAGTCACGCGCACCGCACGCATCGCACCAGGCCTCCTCACCGTTCAGAAGGTGGAAAGCCTACTGTGCAAGGCATGGGGTGCGGTCAGCACCGTGCCACGAGACGCAACCCATACCGTCCACACAGGAGGTGACATGCAGCTTGCGCTCATGGCGGATGAGGCCGCCTTCCGCGACGAGCTTCGCGAGTTCTACACCACGCAGATCCCGGCGGAGATCCGCGAGCGGGTCCGCGACGGCGAAGGCCCGGGCCGCGACGACATCGTCACCAGCCAGCGCATCCTCAACGCCAACGGGCTCGCCGTGCCGAACTGGCCGGTCGAGTGGGGCGGCAAGGACTGGTCGTCCGCCCGGCAGCAGATCTGGCTCGATGAGATGCAGTTGGCCAGCGTCCCGGAGCCGCTGAACTTCAACACGAAGATGGTGGGCCCGGTGATCGCCGAGTTCGGTTCGCAGGAACTCAAGGAGCGGTTCCTGCCACCGACCGCGAACATCGACATCTGGTGGTGCCAGGGCTTCTCCGAGCCGGAGGCCGGCTCCGATCTGGCCTCGCTGCGCACCACCGCCCACCGCGACGGTGACACCTATGTGGTCAACGGACAGAAGACCTGGACGACGCTGGGCCAGTACGCGGACTGGATCTTCTGCCTGGTCCGCACCGACCCGAACGCGCCCAAACGACAAGCCGGCATCTCGTTTCTGCTCATCGACATGTCGACGCCCGGCATCACGCTGCGGCCGATCAAGCTGATCGACGGCAGCTGCGAGGTCAACGAGGTCTGGTTTGAGGACGTCCGCGTCCCCGCCGACCAGCTTGTCGGCGAGGAGAACCAGGGCTGGACCTACGCGAAGTTCCTGCTCGGCAACGAGCGGACCGGTATCGCCGGGGTGGGCCGCACGAAGGTCCGGCTCGCACAGGCCAAGAAATACGCCGCCCAGACCAGGCGCGGCAGCGGCACGCTGCTCGACGACCCGATTTTCGCGGCGCGGTTCGCAGAAGTCGAAAACGAGCTGCTGGCCTTGGAATTGACGCAGATGCGGGTGGTGTCCGGGTCGGCCGAGGGCAAGCCGAACCCCGCGTCGTCGGTGCTGAAGCTGCACGGCAGCCAGCTGCAGCAGGCCACCACCGAACTGCTCGTCGAGATCGCCGGGCCCGACGCACTCCCTTTCGACGCCGGTGACGACATCGCGTCCCCGAGGTGGGCACAACGCAGCTCACCCACCTACCTCAACTACCGCAAGACCTCCATCTATGGAGGCAGCAACGAGATCCAGCGCAACATCATCGCTTCCACGATTCTCGGATTGTGAGGTCGGGCCATGGATTTTGAACTGAGCAACGAGCAGGGCCTGCTGCGTGACACGACCCGCGGCCTGCTGGCCCGCAGCTATGACCCGGAGAGCCGCAACAAGGTCGTCGACACCGAGCTCGGCTGGAGTCGCGACGTCTGGGGACAGCTGGCCGAGATCGGCATCCTGGGGCTGATGTTCGAGACCGCCGAGGTGGGGCCGATCGAGACGATGGTGGTGCTTACCGAGGTGGGGCGCCGCCTGGCGCCGGAACCGGTCATCGCTGCCGCACTGACGCCGGGCGTGCTGATCGCCGAGGCGGGCACCGAACAGCAGCGGCAGCTGCTCGAGCGGGTTGCGGCCGGCCAGACGCTGCTGGCCTTCGCCCACAGCGAACCCGGGATGCGCTGGCCGTCGACACAACTCGCCACCGAAGCGGTGCAGGACGGCGACGCGTGGACGATCACCGGGCGCAAGAACCCCGTTCTCGCCGGCGACTGCGCCGACATGCTGGTGGTCAGCGCGGCGCTGCCCGGCGGCGGGGTCGGGCTGTTCCAGGTCGACGCGGACGCGGTCACGCGGCACAGGTACCGGACGTTCGACGGCCAGCGCGGCGCGCAGATCGACCTTGACCAGACACCGGCCGAACCGCTGGGTGCGGCAGTCGACGCGACGGACGTCATTCGCAACGCGATCATTCGCACCCAGTCGGCGCTGTGCGCCGAAGCGGTCGGGGCGATGGAGGAGGCGCTGCGGCTGACCACCGAATACCTGAAGACGCGCAAGCAGTTCGGGGTCACGCTGAACAAATTCCAGGCGCTGACGCAGCGCGCGGCCGACATGTATGTCTCGCTGGAGATGGCGCGCAGCATGAACATGTACGCCGCGATGTCGATCGCCGACGGCAACCTCGACCCGCTGATCGCGTCGCGGGCCAAGCTGCGAATCGGCCAGGCCGCGCGGCACATCGGCCAGGAGGCGGTCCAGCTGCACGGCGGCATCGGAGTGACCGCCGAGTATCCCGTTGGGCACTACCTGGCCAGGCTGACCGCGATCGAGCAGACGCTCGGCGCCTCGGACGACCACCTGCACGTGCTGATCGACCGGCTCGGCGACTACGACGTGGTGACGCTCTGAGGGATCCGTGACCGAGCTCTCGCCCGAGGTCGTCCACTTCCTGATGGTGGGCACCCGCACCGGGATGCTGGGTTACCTCGGAGGCGTGGTCCGGCCCGTCGTGCGCGTCCGGCCCGGGAAGGTCATCGCGGCGTTCGACATCGCGGAGGGATGACCGGCGCGGTCACCAACGTGGTCAGGACGGCTGGCCCACGAGCCGCGCGATGGAACGCAGCGGGATCGGCAGCCAGGCCGGCCGGTGCCGTGACTCGTAGCCCGCTTCGTACACCGCCTTGTCGAGCTCGTATGCGGCCAGCAGGTCTGCCGAGTCCCGCGGATCGCTGCCGGCGACAGACGCGTAACCGTCGCAGAACGCCGCGCAGTTACGGTCCACCCATTCACGCGCTCGGGCGGCCAGTTGCTTGCTCTGCTCGTCGGCGGTCTGGTTCACGAGCTGCTGGTAAGCGGCGTATTCGTACGAGCGCAGCATGCCGGCCACGTCGCGCAGCGCAGAGTCGGGCCGGCGGCGCTCGTTGAGCGGCTGACCCGGCTCACCCTCGAAGTCGATCAACAGCCACCGTTCCGGCGTGCGCAGCACCTGCCCCAGATGCAGGTCGCCGTGTACCCGCTGCACGGTGACCGTCTCGCCGGCCAGGTGGTTGAACCGCTTCTCGATCGCCGGCACGTACTGTTCCAGTTCCCGCACGGCCGCCGCGGTGGCCGACAGCCGGTTGAGCATCGCTTCGACCGGGAACCTGGCCGTCGATGAACCCAGCTCTTCGGCAAGCGCCGCGTGCACCGAGGCGACAGCCTCACCGAGCCGGTACGACTCCCCCGCGAAGTCGCCGCCGACCTCGTAGGCGTACAGGTCGCCCTCGGCGTACAGGTCGCGGGTGCTGGCGGTGGCCATGCCCCAGCCCTCGGCGGAGTTGGCCGCGTACGCGCTGACCATCCCCAGCGGGCACGGCTCATCCTCACCGTGGGCCGCGGTTTCATACGAGCCCAGCAGCCGGGCCACGTGCGGGTTGCCGGCCCGGCCCAGCACCCGGTTCAGCTCGATGTCGGGGCTGATGCCGCAACTGACCCGGCGGAAGACCTTGAAGATCGCCTCCTGCTCGAACACCACGCTGGTGTTGCTCTGCTCGGAGTCGAACACCCGCGGAGCGGCATGCAGCGGCAGTGTGACGTCCGGTTCCTTGGTGAACGTCACCTCACCGTGGACGGCTGAGGAGTCGATCAGCGAGAGCAGGAACTGGGCGGCGGACGGGTCGTACACCGCGTCGTAGCCGGTGCGGTCGTCGTCGCTGCCGATCGTCGCGACGTTGCTGTACTCCGAGATCGGCGCCGAATCCCACCGCACGATCACCTGGTATCGCTCTGCGGACCCGTCGGTGTAGCCGACGTCGACCAGGACGAGGTCCAGGTCGTCGCGAAGCGCGACGACCTGGCCCGCTGTGGCGGAGGACAGCTCCCTGTTGCGGCCGGCGTACCAGCGCTGCCGCGGGAGCCACTCCGAGAACGGCAGGTTCATGGCTGCTCCTCGGACTCACGAAGCTGGAACCAGTAGAACCCGTGGCCCGGCAGGGTCAGCAGGTAGGGCAGGTGACCGATGCGCGGGAACTCCACGTACCCGGTCAACTCGACCGGTGTGTACCCACTCCAGTGCTGCAGATAAAGCTCGATCGGCTGGGGGAACCGCGACAGGTTGTTGACGCACAGCACGATGTCGCCGTCCTCTTCTCGCAGGTAGGCCAGCACCGACGGGTTCGAGCCGTCAAGCTCACGGAACGTCCCTGCGGCGAAGGCCGGGTGCCGGCGCCGGACCGCCAGCATCGTTCGGGTCCAGTTCAGCAGCGACGTCGAGGTGTCGATCTGCGCCTCGACGTTCACCGAGTGGTACCCGTAGATCGGGTCCTGGTTCGGCGGCAGATACAGCCGGCCCGGGTTCGCGGTGGAGAAGCCGGCGTTGCGGTCCGGGGTCCACTGCATGGGGGTACGCACGCCGTCGCGGTCGCCCAGCCAGATGATGTCGCCCATCCCGATCTCGTCGCCGTAGTAGATCACAGGCGAGCCGGGCAGCGACAGCAGCAACGCGGTGAACAGCTCGATCTGGTTGCGGTCGTTCTCCAGCAAGGGTGCGAGCCGCCGGCGGATCCCCACGTTGGCCTTCATGCGCGGGTCCTTGGCGTACTCGGCGTACATGTAGTCGCGCTCTTCGTCGGTGACCATCTCGAGCGTGAGCTCGTCGTGGTTGCGCAGGAAGATGCCCCACTGGGCCGTGTCGGGGATCGGCGGTGTCTTGGCCATGATCTCGGCGATCGGGATGCGCGACTCGCGGCGGACCGCCATGAAGATGCGCGGCATCAGCGGGAAGTGGAACGCCATGTGGCACTCGTCGCCGCCGGTGTCCGGGTCGCCGAAGTACTCCACCACGTCAGCGGGCCACTGGTTGGCCTCGGCCAGCAGCACGCGCCCGGAATATTCGTCGTCGACGACCTTGCGGCACCGCTTGAGGAACGCGTGCGTCTCGGGCAGGTTCTCGCAGTTGGTGCCCTCCCGCTCGAACAGGTACGGCACCGCGTCGAGCCGGAACCCGTCGATGCCCAGGTCGAGCCAGAACCTCAGCACGTCCAGCATCGCCTCCTGCACGGCAGGGTTGTCGTAGTTCAGGTCGGGCTGATGCGCGAAGAAGCGATGCCAGTAGAACTGGCGGCGCACCGGGTCGAACGTCCAGTTGGACTCCTCGGTGTCGACGAAGATCACGCGCGCGTCGGCGTACTTGTCGCTGGTGTCGCTCCACACGTAGAAGTCGCCGTACGGTCCATCGGGGTCGCGGCGCGACTCCTGGAACCACGGATGCGATTCGGAGGTGTGGTTCATCACCAGGTCGGTGATCACTCGGATGCCGCGCCGGTGGGCCGCGTCGAGCAGGGCGACGAAGTCCTCCACCGTGCCGAAATCGGGCAACACCTTGTAGAAGTCGCGAATGTCGTAACCCCCGTCGCGCAGCGGTGAGTCGTAGAACGGCGGCAGCCAGAGGCAGTCCACACCCAGCCACTGCAGGTAATCGAGTTTTTCGGTGAGCCCGCGCAGATCGCCGAAGCCGTCGGCGCTGGCGTCGTAGAAAGCCCGCACCAGCACCTCGTAGAACACCGCGCGCTTGAACCAGGTCCGATCGGCGGGCAGTGCCCTGGCCTGACCGAAGTCTCCGGCGGTCGGATGCTCGACGACCCCGGCTTCGACATGGCTGCCGGACGAGGGGTCGTGCGGATCGTGTTCGGGGGCCTTGGCGGGGTCGCGTCTCGAGTCCATCAGAGGTTCACCTACCCCACCGCGCAGTACCTGAATCGACCACCGAGTGCGAGGTTTCCAACAGCCGCGCCGATTGGCAAGTTTGGCGCCGGGCGTCAGGTCGCGCCGCGGCGGCGCCCGGCGGGCGGCAGCCCGGGAATCAGCGCGACGAGCCGGATGACGAGCATGATCTTCTCCAGGCGCACTACTAACGTCATGCCTGGGTGACGCCTCAGCGTCGGCGGATGTGACACGGTCGTCGGAAGGAACACGATGAAATCCAACCTCCTCTCCCGGCGTGATCTGGACTTTCTGCTCTTCGAGTGGTTGCGGGTCGACGAGCTGACCAAGCGTGAACGGTTCGCCGAGCATTCACGGGAGACGTTCGCCGGGGTGCTCGACCTCTGCGAACAGGTCGCGACCCGGTACTTCGCACCGCACAACAAGAAGGGCGACGCCGACGAGCCGAGCTTCGACGGAACAACAGTGACGCTGATCCCGGAAGTCAAACAGGCTTGGGATGCGTTCGCCCGGTCCGACCTGATCAGCATGAGCATGGATCAGGCCCTGGGCGGCGCGCAGTTGCCCGCCACCGTCGCCGCGGCCGGCATGGCATGGTTCTCAGCCGCGAATATCAGCACGTCCGGCTACTTCATGCTGACCGCGGCCAACGCGAACCTGCTGGTGGAGTACGGGTCCGCCGACCAGATCGAGGCGTTCGTCAAACCGATGCTGGCCGGCCGGTTCTCCGGAACGATGTGCCTATCGGAGACGCAGGCCGGGTCGTCGCTGGCCGACATCCTCACCCGCGCCGAACCGCACGAGGACGGCTCCTACCGACTCTTCGGGTCCAAGATGTGGATCTCGGGCGGCGACCACGAACTGACCGAGAACATCGTGCATTTGGTGCTGGCCAGGATCCCTGGCGCTCCGCCGGGCACGAAGGGAATCTCGCTGTTCATCGTGCCCAAGTACCTCGTCGACGCCGACGGCGCGATCGCTGAGCGCAATGACGTGGTGCTGGCCGGGCTCAATCACAAGATGGGTTTCCGCGGGATCACCAATACGGTGCTGAACTTCGGGGAGGGCGCCTTCCGGCCCGGCGGTGCGGCGGGAGCGGTCGGCTACCTGGTCGGCGAGCCACACCGCGGCATCAGCTACATGTTCCACATGATGAACGAGGCCCGGCTGGGCGTCGGGATGGGCGCGGTGGCGCTCGGTTACACCGGGTACCTCAAGTCGCTTCAATACGCGCGTGAGCGGCCGCAGGGCCGGCCCGTCACCGCCAAGGACCTGTCCTCGCCGCAGGTCCCGATCATCGAGCATCCAGATGTCAGGCGAATGCTGCTGGCGCAGAAGTCATATGTCGAAGGGGCGATGGCGCTCGGGTTGTACTGCGCGAGGCTTGTCGACCTCACCCACAGCGCGGAGTCGGGGGACGAACGGGACTCCGCGACGCTGCTGCTCGACATCCTGACGCCCGTCGCGAAAAGCTGGCCGTCGCAGTGGTGCCTGCACGCCAACGACCTCGCGATCCAGGTGCACGGCGGCTACGGATACACCCGGGAATACGACGTCGAACAGCACTACCGGGATAACCGGCTGAACCCGATCCACGAGGGAACACACGGCATCCAGAGCCTGGATCTGCTGGGCCGCAAGATTGTTCAACGAAACGGCGCGAGCCTGGCCGCGCTGGGCACCGCGGTCGAGCGGACCGTGGCCGAAGCGACCGCGGCCGGCGGTGACCTTGCGGGATTGGCGGCGCAGCTGGACTCGTCCTGGCAGCGCCTGACCTCGGTCACCGCGGGCATGTTCGGTTCCGGCGACATCGACGCCGCGATGGCCAACAGCGTGATCTACCTGGAGGCTTTCGGCCACCTCGTGATCGCCTGGATCTGGCTGGAGCAGCTTGTCGCCGCACACGGACAGCGCGGCGACTTCTATGACGGCAAGCGGCAGGCCGGTCGTTTCTTCTTCCGTTACGAGCTGCCGAAGACGGCACCTCAGCTCGATCTGCTGGAAAGCCTCGACCGCACGACGCTGCAGATGCGCGACAGCTGGTTTTAACTCAGCGCCGCCAGGTTCCGCGCGGACTTGCGCACGTCGGACTGCAGGACATGGGCGACCAGCTTTCCGACCGGCCCGCTCAGCAGCGGGCCCGACAGGTCGGCGACGAGATGAAAGGTCGAGCCGGGGCGGCCCTCGGTGATGGTCAATGTCAGCTCGATCCGGACTCCGCCGCGGCCGGTGCCGTTCAACTGCAGGCGCTTCGGTGGTTCGTGGTCCGTCACCTCCCAGTGGATCACGTTGCGGAAGCCTTTGACCCTGATGCACGACGACACCCGGGTGCCCTTTTCGATGGCCGACGGCACCCCGCTGCGCCAGCCGCCGAAGATCGTCAGCCAGTCACCGATGCGGTGCAG
>Ga0209656_10001783_pt1 | contig 14079 bp, 15 predicted proteins | sample BogFormECP12_OM2_FD_188239 | JGI IMG/M metagenome (GOLD analysis project Ga0209656, IMG submission 188239) | Bog forest soil microbial communities from Calvert Island, British Columbia, Canada - ECP12_OM2 (SPAdes) (version 2) | ecosystem: Environmental > Aquatic > Freshwater > Wetlands > Bog ... | reverse complement strand
TTCCCTCCAGGTCAGCCCGAAATTGGGCGCTAGCACGTGGTCGCCGACCTTAACGTTGGCGACACCAGGACCTACTGCGGCAACCTGCCCGAACCCCTCGTTTCCAACGACAGTCGGCGCCGGCGGGCCGCCGAAGGCGCCGCGCATGAAGAGGAGGTCATGCTTATTCAGGGGCGCCAGTTCGACATCGATTAGGACCTCGCCAGCTCCCGGCTCACCCGGCTCCGGAATATCGGCGAGTTCCAGGACCTTGAGCGGGTCATCGCCATAGGCTGAGATTTGAAGCGCACGCATCGAGGGGCTCCTCAAGCTTGGGGTTGGGGCCTTTGATCTCATCTCGCGCCAGGGCGGAGGATTGCGACGGGGCCAACTCCACGATTGCGACCGCCATCAACCCGCCTGCGCGGGTGGTTCGCAGAGACGGCCGCCACGTCGATCACCCCGCCAAGATGACTTTGCCAAAGGGCCGATCCTCGATCAGATGGCGCAAGGCGCCGCCCGCCTCGCCGAGGGGATAGACCCGCTCGACGATCGGCTTGACGGATCCTTCGACGATCAGCGGGAGGATGTCCCGCCACGCAGTGGCGATAGTGGTCGGCGATTGGGCGAACAGGGAGAAGCCGGCCATTCGCGCACCTTTCCAGATCAGGTCTGTCACATCGATCGTGGTTTTTCGTCCGGCGGAATAGCCCAACGTGAGCAAGACGCCGCCGAGACCAAGGCTGCTCAACGCCTCACTGATCACGGTCCCGCCGATGCTCTCGATGACGATATCGACGCCCTTGCCGGCCGTTATCCGGCGAACGCCGTCGGCGAGGCCCTCGGTGGTGAGGTCAATCACGTTTTCGAAACCAAGCTCGCGCGCCCTAGCGGCTTTCGCTGCGCTGCCGGCCGTCGAAATCACTTTGCCCGCTCCCTGCGCCCGCGCGAGCTGATAGGTCGCGTTGCCGACCGACCCGCCGATCGCCGGCGCCAGCACCGTCTTGCCCGGCTTGAATCCGGCCAGCGTCAGCGTGATCTGCGCAGTCAAATAGGCCACCGGAAGGCTAGCGGCGACCGCGTCGCCGATCGCGTCGGGCACGAACGCCAGATCTTCCGGCCTCACCAGCAGCCATTCTTGCCAGGCGCCGTTCTCACGAACGCCGTAGGGTCCCGTGAACATCACGCGGCTTTCCACCGCGAGGCCGGACTCGCCGGCGTCTTCGATGATACCAGCGCCCTCATTGCCGAGCACCAGCGGCGCCTTGGCCCGCGGGTATCCACCCGACATGATCGTATAATCGAGCGGCGTGACGCCGGCGGCCGTGACGCGGACCAGCACCCGGTCCCTTGCCGGTAGCGGTTTGGGCAGCTCGGTCTGCTTCAGCCCGCCATAGCCTGAGAAAGTCTCCGCCTCGATCGCACGCATCGGCATCCTCCGATAAAGTGACTGACCTGTAAGCCACTTGAAGTTTACGTACAGGTCTGTAACTTTGTCAAGCGAAGAATCGGAAAAACAGAAGCGAGCGGATATGGAGGCTGGAGTCCGGCCACGGCGAGGAGCGCCGCCAAAGGGCGAAGCGAGCGCCCGCGAGCGCATCCTCGCGACGGCAAACGAATTGTTTTACCACGAGGGCATCCGCGCCATCGGCGTCGACACGGTCGTCGAGCGATCCGGTGTGTCGAAGACGACTCTTTATCGCCTGTTTGAATCCAAGGACGCTTTGATCGCCGCCGTCGCCGCCGAGCAGGATCGGTCGTTCTGGGCGTGGTGGGATCGCCTCGAACAGCAGCACACCGATGATCCGCGCGCGCTGCTGGACGCGCTGCTAGCGGGGATCGCGAAGCGGATCGGACATCCAGCTTTTCGCGGCTGTCCGCACCTCAACCTGGCGACGGAGTTTCCCGACGACAACCATCCCGGCCGGGCCGTCGTTCGGAGCAACAAGGAGGAATTGCGGGCCAGGCTCGCAACCATCGTCGCCAAGCTGGACGTTCGCGATCCCGACCGTGTCGCGTCTCAGATAGCGCTGATCATCAACGGCGCGTACGTGACCGGCCTGGTGGCGAAACCAGCTAATCTGAGGGGCGACCTCACCGATGCCGCCATGAAATTGCTGGCATAGATGGGCCCACTCACCGCAGCTCGTAGCAGTTGATGATGGTGTGCGGATTACGTGTCACGTCGAAGAGAATTCCGCACTGAACCAGCGCGTTCTGGCCCGGGTGGCGGAACAGGATCAGCGACGTGCGATTGTCGTAGCCGCTCGCGTAGCCGGCGATCTCCCACCCTTGGGCGAGCAACTGCTCGATCGTCAGCGGCGCCTCAGCGGCCGCCAAGCCGGACGCCGCAAGGACCGTTGCGAGGAAGAGGCCTGAACGCATGCGAAAGTCTCCATCTGCGCCCGCGCCCGTCTCGTTCCCTTTAGGCGCTCCCTAAGGTCCGCTCAAGCTCGCACCCTGGCGCGCGGCCGCCACCTAATGTCCTCTTGCCAAACGAGATCGCGCAGCCAAGCGCTCGCCCTCATCATTCGCGGGACGGCAGGCTGCGCGAAAATAGCGGCGGGCCTGATCGTCCTCTATGGTGGCGCGACGCTGAGCGATCAGCGCCGGGCCACCCTCGCGGCGGGAGACGATCATCGCATGACGGACGTAAAAGAGAGCCCAGCGTCGGAAGATCGCGCCAAAGCCGAGCCGCGGCGCGAGCGGCCGGCGGGAAGCGCGACGGCGGCCGCGGCGATCGTGACGCTCGTCCTATGCGCGATCGTGGGTCTGTCGGTCTGGTATCTGGCTCGGCCCGAGCCGCTCATCGTCCAAGGCGAGGCGGACGCCACGCGCGTCGACATCGCGGCGCGGGTCGACGGACGCGTCGGCCAACGTCCCGTGGAGCGCGGCGAAGACGTCGCAGCCGGGCAATTGCTGTTCGAGATCGACAATCCGGAGCTTCTCGCGAAGTGGCGTCAGGCTCAGTCCGGCATTGACGTCGCGTCGGCCCAGCTCGCCAACATCCTGGCCGGAACGCGCGCGGAAGTCGTGGCCCAGCGTAAAGCCTCGCTTGAGACCGCCCAGGCCAACTTCGCCCTCGCCAAGCAGACTTACGACCGCATCAAGGATCTCGCGGGCACGGGCAACGCGCCGCTGCAACGTCTCGATGAGGCCACCAACTCGCTCGAAGTGGCGAAGCGGGATCAGGACCGCGCCCAGCTCGCCTATGACGAGGCCGTCAACGGGGCGACGAAGGAAGAGCGAATGATCGCTCAGACCAACGTGCTCAAGGCGCAAGCGAGCGTCCAGACGATCAAGGCCGACGTCGACGAGCTGGTGGTCAAGGCGCCGGTCGCCGCGCAGGTCTATCAGATCGGGGCGGAGGTTGGGGAATACGTCTCTCCCGGCGTGCCCCTTCTCTCGCTGATCGACCTTAGCGACGTTTGGCTGCGGTTCAATCTCCGCGAGGATCTGGTCAAGGGACTCAAGGTCGGCGACAGGTTCAAAATGCGCGCGCCCGCCCTCGGCGACCAGGAGATCACCGCGGAGATCAAGCTCATCGAGACGCGCGGGGAATATGCGGGATGGCGCGCGACGCGTGCGACCGGCGATTTCGACCTCAGGACATTCGAGGTGCGCGCCTATCCCGTCTCGCCGCTTCCCGCCCTTCGGCCCGGGATGAGCGTCTACGCTGAGTGGCCGACCGGCGAGCGCCAATGAGGCCGGCCCCAAAACCCGGACTGCTTCTGGTCGCGACGCGCGAGTTGCGCTGGATGCGGCGCGACGGCGTCGCGCTCGTTTTGGCCCTCATCGTTCCGGTCATCGCTTTCGCCATCCTGACCCTCATTTTCAGCAACGCGGTCATTCGCAATCTCCGGGTCGCCATCGTCGACGCCGACCGCTCTGCGACCTCACTGACCTATGTGCAGGCGATCGGCTCCGCCCCGGGCGTCAGCGTCGCGGAACGTTCGAGCGACATGAGGAGCGCCATGCGGGCCGTCCGCTCCGGCGACGCGATCGCCGCCATCTACATCCCGGAGAACTTCGAGAGAGATCTCCTCGCCCGGCAGCGCCCGCAGGTGGTGGCGCTCTACAACCGGCAATACTACACGCCCGGCAATAACGCGGCTTCGGCGATATCGAACGCCGTCGCAGCCGCGACCGCTGCGCTGCCCCAGCAGGCGAGCGGCGGGGGCTACAGACCCGGCGCGCTTGTCGCCGAACAATATGTCCTGTCGAACCCGGCGCTGAACTTCGCCCAGTTCCTGCTGCGGGCGATCCTGCCGACCGTGTTGCACGTCGTCGTGGCGCTCGCCGGCGGCTACGCCGTCGGCTCCGAATTCTCGCGAAGAAGCAAACGGGCCTGGATGCGGACGGCGGGCGGCCGTCCGCTCGTCGCATTTGTCGGCAAACTGCTGCCCCTATTCGGCATCTTTCTCATCATGGCCGTCGTCAACGCGGCCATCATCCACGCCCTTTATGGCGTCACATTCCGGGGCGATCCGGTGCTCGTGGCGGCAGCCGCGTGCCTTCATATCGTCGCCTATCTCTCGCTCGGAGCGTTGCTTGTCCTCCTGACGCAAGACCTCGCCTCGGGGTTGAGCCTCATTGCCGTCTTCTGCAATCCCGCGTTCGGGTTCGCCGGCGTCGGATTCCCGGTCACGGCCATGGGAACGTTCGCCCAGGCCTGGGGCGCCATGCTGCCGTTGCGCTGGTACCTGCAGGTGCTGTTCGATCAGGCGGCGCGCGGCGTGCCGACTTCGAACTCCGTCAGGCCGTTCGCCATTCTGGCGGGCTTCGCTTGCCTCCTGTTCGCGCTCGCTTGGGCGCGGCTTCGCGCGGTCGCCCGCGCCCCGGCGCGACGCGTCGAGGCGCCTGCCCCCCGTATCCAGTACGGGCGAGGCGTCGCTCTCGCCATGGGCAACGAGGCGCGGCGAATTCTCGCCGACAGATCCGTCTTGGGCCTGATCGTGCTCGCGCCGATCCTTTACGGATTGCTCTACCCGCAGCCATATCTTGGACAGCTGCTCCGCGGCATACCGATCGCCGTCGTCGATCAGGATCAAACGGAGCTCAGCCGCGACCTCGTACAGGCGCTGAACGCCGATGAGGCGACCACGGTCGCGTTGCGAGCGGACACGCTCGCCGACGCTCAGGCCGCCCTCGACCGCCATGACGTCTTCGCGATCCTCGCGGTTCCCAAGGACACCGAGCGTCAAGTCTTGCGGGGCGAGGAGGCGCGCATCGCCGCCTACGTCGACGCGGCCTATTTCCTCCTCTACAGTCGCACCCTGCAGGGCATATCGGAGGCCGCCGCGACTGCCTCGGCCAACATTGCGATGCGCGGCGCGCGCAGCGAGGGCAGTTTCGTCTATGCGGCGATGACCCGCGGCAGCTCGCCGATCAACTTCCTCTCCCAACCGCTGTACAACCCGACGGGGGGATATGCGAGCTATGTCGTGCCCGCCGCCTTCATCCTCATCCTCCAGCAAACGCTGCTGCTCGGCGTCGCATCGCTCGGCGGGGCGGCCTACGCTCTCGGCGGACCCGCGAACTGGCGGCGTCGGGCCGGGGCGCGCGCCGTATTCGGTCAGGCGCTCGCGCATCTCTGTTTCGCGCTGCCGGGACTTGCGCTCTATTTGATCGTGCTGCCGAGGGTTTACGGATTCTCGACCCTCGGACGGCTTCCCGATCTCATTTTGATGAGCGTTCCCTTCGTGCTCTCTGTCAGCTTCCTCGCCCAGTTCGTGAGCGCCTGGTTTCGCCGCCGCGAGACACCGATTCTCCTCCTCATCGCCGTCAGCCTTCCGCTCTTCTTCCAAGTCGGCGTATCCTGGCCGGTCGAAGCCATTCCAGATTTCATCCGGGCGGCAAGCCGCGTCTTTCCCAGCACCTCGGCCATCGACGGCCTCGTTCGCATCAATCAGATGGGCGCGAGCGTCATGGACGTAAGAAGCGACTGGACGACCTTATGGATTTTGACGATCGTCTACGGCCTGCTGGCCGTCGCTGCGACCGTCATCGTCTCGCGCAGCGAGGCTCGCCATGACCAGTAGGGGCCGGACGTTTGTGATCCTCGGGCTCGCCGTCCTCATCCTCGGCGGCGCGGCCGTCGCATTTCGGTACGAGACACAGCGTAACCCTGCACCTCCGCTCATCGGCGTCGTCCACGAGACGGAAATCCGCATCGCGCCTGAAATTTCGGCGCGGCTCGCCTCCTTGTCGATGAAACCGCTGCAGTCGGTGCGCAAGGGCGACGTGGTCGCGGTGCTGTCGAGCCCGGAGGTCGCAGCCTCCCTGGAGGAAGCAAAGGCGAACGCCGAATCGGCGCGCGCCAACCTCGCCAACGTCGAGGCGGGCGTGCGCCAGGAAGAGCGCGACACCGCGGCGCAGAATGTCGCGATCGCCGCATCCAACGTCACGCTGGCTAAGGAGCAGTTCGCGCGGGTCTCGGTGCTGGCGGCGAAGAACTTCGCGAGCCGGCAGCAGTTTGACGAGGACGCCGCCGCATTGAGCGAGGCCCAGGCGCGTCTCGTTCTCGCCGAGGCGGCTTTGGCCCAGAGCAAGGTTGGGCCGACAAAGGAAGAGCTCGCCGTCGCGCAGAGCCAGGTCGCCTTCGCGCTGGCGACGGTTGCCGACCTCGAGGCTCAGCTCGCCAAGACGACGCTGACTTCACCCGTCGACGGCGTCGCGCGCCTTCTCGTCGCCGAGCCCGGCGAAGCCATCTCTCCGGGTCAGCCGGTCCTTACGCTCGCCGTCGCCGGCGACCGCTGGTTCACCTTCACGATCCGCGAGGATCGCCTCGGCGGTTTGACGATGGGTTCGAAGATCGCCCTGCGGACGGCCGCCGGAGACCGTTTCGAAGCCAAAGTCACCGAACTGAGGCCGCTCGGAGAATTCGCGGTGTGGCGCGCGGCGCGGGCGGTCGGCGACCACGACATCAACAGCTTTCTTCTACGCGCGGATTCGATCGGCCCGACGCCCAAGCTCGAGCCAGGCATGACGGTGTGGATCGACGAGGAGTCGGCGACTTCGGCTCGCTGAGCGAGAACCTTGAGCCCGGACGCCACAAGGATCGACGCCGCAAGGATCATTGCGAAGCAGAGGGTGAACCGCTCGCTTGCGGCGAACGCGTATCGCACAACCGGCCAAAACTGGTCTTGGAAAGTGCAGCCTGACCCTCATCTTTGGCCGGCGGCCAATGGTAGTCCCATGCGCTCGCCGAGAAAGTTAAGAACCGCGACCCAGGATCGATCGCTCGCGGCCTTGTCGTATTTGATGCCTCGCTCGGGCATGTCTGCGCCAACGAATGCGAGGCCGTGTTTGGCGTGACCGTACGCGTGGAGTTGCCAGTCGGCCCCGGCGTCCGTCAGTTCCTTGGCGATTGCGAGAACGTCGGTCGGCGGCGCTATCGGGTCCTCCCAGCCATGCAGGATCAGCACGCTTGCTTCGATCTTCGCCTGCGCTCCGATGGCGGGCGGCCGAAGATCGCCGTGAATGCTGATCGCTCCGATCAGTCCGGGTGGAGCTGCGCGGGCTAAGTCAAGCGCGCACAATCCCCCGAAGCAGTAGCCCATAGCGACGATTTGGCTCGGCTCAACCTCTGAACGAGACTGAACATGCGACATGGCGGCCAGCAATCGCTGGCGGAGCAATGTACGGTTGTCCATGACCCCTGAGTTCTGGGGCGAAGTGCAACCCCCGGCGTCACTGAAGGGGCTCGATATTCCTTCTCGCCGAGCCGTCTTTGTCCCCTGGAAACCGAGCAGAAGGCCGGCGTTCGGAATGGGAAACCCGACTTTTCGTTGAGGAACCAATGCTGTCGACGGGGTTGCACTTCGCTTCGGAATCCACCACCGGCTTCATCAGGCGCGAATTGTCGCCCCTGGGATCGCCGCGATTGCCTTTGCCGTAGACGTCAAAAGCAAAACACGCGACGCCGAGGCCCGCGATCCTGTCCGCCACCCGGCGAATGCCGTCACGGAGGCCGCTCCAATCGTGGCCGAGCAGCACGCAAGGAAGCCGCTTTCGGTTCGCGGCAGGCAATGACAGGTACCCCTCATAGGTGATTGCTTCATCCCGGTAATCGACGCTCTGTCCGTTGATTGCAACTGGCTCACCCATTCGTCCACCCCGTGCGCGGATTGAGATTGCGCAGGATGGCGCTCTGCTTCCGGCTGGTATTGAACGTTTGGGACGTCTCTCTAGAAATAAAAGGCGGGCGCCTCGGTTCGAAGGCGAGCAAAATCAGCCGCCATCGGAGAAAGCGTTCGGTTGGCATACGCTTTCGGCGTCAGCCCCACCAACTTCCGCCAGGACCGGATTTGGTGGGCTTGGTCGCTGTATCCATCCACAGCGTCGCCGTTTTGTAGCTGGATTTTTCGCACGCTGCTGTTCAGCCGCTCGAGGATCATCACCGATTTGGGGCTGAGCCCGATGTATCGCTGGAACCAACGCCCGATTTGGCGACGGCTCACGTTCAGGGACTGCGCAATCTCCTGAACGCCCTGACCGGCGCGAAGGCGAGCGCAGGCCTCTGACAGGGCAAAAAACTCCGGCGCCTGTGGCGACCGCTCGGCCCGCTTGAGCAACCATCGGTCCAAAAGCTGTGCAATGGCGCCGGCATCGGGAGCCGCGGAAACGTCAGCTACAAGTTGTCCTGCCGCCGCATCTCCGATCAGACTGCCGAGGTCCACCAAATCGTCAGCCGTTACAGCGCCGTCACGCGGGAAAAGGCGAGCGAGGCCGTCAAACGTCAAGAAGATCATGACGAAATGGGTCTCCGGGCATGAGGACCACTTTCGTCGCTTCGTCTGAGCGCCAAGGAAAGAAACGACGGGCGTTACTGGACCGTCCGCAATGGAATTGGGCCGCCCGATATTGACTGTGAGAACAGCGCCTGGATAGGGGCATGTCTCGATCACGGCGCCCGCGCGCACGCCGGCGATGTCTTCAACGACGTAGTACAAGCGTACGAGCCGATTCAAGGCCTTGCATGGCGAGAGAGCCAACAACATATCCGCGTCTCAACTCCGGTTGGGAGCCGATCTCCGCCGATTCCGTCAGCATCGGCTCCGCGCCATTGCCTCCACCGCCGGCCGCTGATAAGCGCTGCGGCCAACCCCGCCAACTTGCTTTCGAAGGACGCTCTCCTCATGGCCGCGCGCCAGTTCATCTACCATATGCAGGGCCTCAGCAAGACCTGGCCCGGCGGCAAGAAGGTTCTTGAGAACATCAACCTTTCTTTCTACCCGGACGCCAAGATCGGCGTGCTCGGCGTCAATGGCTCGGGCAAATCGACCCTCCTTCGCATCATGGCGGGCCTCGACACCGAATTTGTCGGCGAAGGCTTCGTAGCGGAGGGCGCCAGGGTCGGCTTCCTGCCGCAGGAGCCCCATCTCGATCCGGACCTCGACGTGCGCGGCAACGCCATGCTCGGCGTGAAGGAGAAGCAGGCGATCCTCGACCGCTATAACGAGCTCGCGATGAACTATTCCGACGAGACGGCGGACGAGATGACGCGCCTCCAGGACGAGATCGAGGCCAAGTCCTTATGGGATCTCGACAGTCAGGTCGAGCAGGCGATGGACGCGCTCGGCTGCCCGCCTGACGATTCCGACGTCAGCACGCTTTCGGGCGGCGAGCGGCGCCGCGTCGCGCTCTGCCGACTGCTGCTGGAAAAGCCGGACCTGTTGCTGCTCGACGAGCCGACCAACCATCTCGACGCCGAAACGGTCAACTGGCTCGAAGGCCATTTGCGCGCCTACCCGGGCGCGATCCTCATCGTCACCCACGACCGCTACTTCCTCGACAACGTGACCGGCTGGATACTCGAGCTCGATCGCGGCCGCGGCATTCCTTATGAGGGCAATTATTCGTCCTGGCTCAAGCAGAAGCAGAAGCGCCTCGAGCAGGAGGGCCGGGAGGACGTAGCGCGCCAGCGGGCTCTTGCCGAGGAGAGCGAGTGGATAGCGGCCTCCCCCAAGGCCCGCCAGGCCAAGTCCAAGGCGCGCGTCGCCGCTTACGACGAACTCGTCAAGAAGCAAGCCGAGAAGGCGCCGACCACCGCGCAGATCATCATTCCCGTGGCCGAGCGGCTCGGCCAGAACGTCATCGACTTTGTCGATCTGTCGAAGGGCTACGGCGAGCGGCTCCTGATCGACAAGCTCTCGTTCAAGCTGCCGCCCGGCGGCATCGTCGGCGTGATCGGGCCGAACGGCGCCGGCAAGACGACCCTCTTCCGCATGATCTCCAGCCAGGAGAAGCCGGATTCCGGTGCGATCAAGATCGGCGAGTCGGTTGAGCTCGGCTATGTCGACCAGTCGCGCGACGCGCTCGACGACAAGAAGACCGTGTGGGAGGAAATCTCGGGCGGCAACGACATCATCACTCTCGCCAAGCGCGAGATGAACTCCCGCGCCTATGTCGGCGCCTTCAACTTCAAGGGCCCGGACCAGCAGAAGAAGGTGGGCCAGCTGTCGGGCGGCGAGCGCAACCGCGTGCATCTAGCCAAGATGCTCAAGAGCGGCGCGAACCTCTTGCTGCTCGACGAGCCGACCAACGATCTCGACGTCGACACGCTGCGCGCGCTCGAAGAAGCGCTCCTCGACTTCGCCGGCTGCGCGGTCATCATCAGCCATGACCGTTTCTTCCTCGACCGCATCGCCACCCACATGCTCGCCTTCGAAGGCGAGAGCCACGTCGAATGGTTCGAAGGCAATTTCGCCGACTACGAGGAGGACAAGAAGCGAAGGCTCGGGATCGACAGCGTCATCCCGCATAGGTTGAAGTATAAGAAGTTTTCGAGGTAGCCCGGGCCTCCTCGCTGAAGTCGAGCAGAGCGACGAAATCAGGCCCTGAAAATCCGCAATCGCTCCGCGCCTATGCGCATTGCTTACTCAGTCCAGAGTAACGACCTCCGCCCCGCGCGTCTTCGCCGCCTCGGCGAGCCGCTTGTCGAGGGTCGCGAGTTTCACGCCGGCGTTCATGGCGGCGGCGAGGTGCAGCGCGTCGGCAGCGGCCAGCTTGGTCGCGAAATCGCGCACGAGACTGGCCGCGAGACCGAAGTCCGCAGCGCTCGGGGACGCCGCGATCGTTGAAACAGTTCGCCATTCGTCGAAGTCGGCCAGCGCCTGCCTCGCCGCATGTTCCGACAGCTGGCGGATACGGACGCCGCGAGAAACGCTGGCGGCGAATTCGAGCGCGCAGAGCTCGCTGACAATCGCGTCCTCGCGTAAATTGACGATCAGTCGGTCTGCCGCATCGGTATGAATGTCGGAGATGAAAAGTGAGACGACGACGCTCGCGTCGAGGTAAATCGTCACGGCTCGCGATCGCGCATCGCGCGAATGATCGACACGGAGTCCGCTCCGAGCGAGCCCCGCGCGGCCCGCCGCGCCCTCAGGCGTCGCCATTCTGCCTCGCTCAGCGGCCGCGGCGCCGCCCGCCGCCGGCTTGCCTGCAACTCGACGACCGCCTCGCCGTCGCGCGTCAGCGTCACGTCTTCGCCGGCAAGCGCCTTGTCGACAAGCGCAGGCAAACTTTCCTTAGCTTCGGCGATTGAATATCTGGTCATTTCCGCTGACTTTTCCGTTTCATCGCGCCAAAATACGCGCCTACGCGGCAGCTTGCAATTCGTTGGGCGGCCGCCAAGACCAGCCAAGATGAACACTCCCCGACAAGCCGTTCTCGCTAATTAGCTATTGGAGCGCCACACCTTGAGAAACGCGCCGAGCCGCCCGCTCGGATCCTGTTGCTTCATCCATGCCGCGACGCAATAGGCGTCGTGCTGGTGGCTGTTTCGGCCCTCGGGCGGAAATCGCTTGCTCCACAACGAGGGATAAACCTCGACGATCGCCGATCGCCCCTCCGGGATGATCCAGCCGTCGAACGGCCAGAAATGGACCTTCTCTCCAAGTCGCTGGCGAATGGCGCGCAGCCACGGAAGGCCCGCATGCGTCGCTTTGGCGACGGAACCGGGGGCGTCGAAATGAAAGACCGACTTGGCTCCGCCGGCGCGCTCCTCCGTCAGCCGCCGCCATTTTGAATTGCCTTGGCGTGCGGCGCCGTCTCCGACGTCGCCCTCGCGTACGAAATCGACGTAGGTGTGATCGCGGTCGGTCGGCCAATGGCGCTGAAAATCGTCGAGAAACGACGTCCAATTCCGGTCCAGACGATATTTGTCGAAATAGCGGAGAGGAAAGGAAAACGCGTGGTCCAATCCGACAAGCGTCGGAACGCCGCCGCCGAGCTGCTCAATCAGCCATTCGGCGAGCGCGCGTCGCGACCAATATTTGCCCGGCCCCGGCGGCGGGGCGACTTCGATCGGCCGAGCCGCGTCGCCCTCGGCGACGAAGACGCGAATGCCCGGCAGGCTCTGGGTCGGCGTCTCGGCGCCGGAATAGTCGACGCCGACATAGCGGGAAAACATCGGCGCGCGCGAGGCGGCCGTGACGGCTGACAGAATCGCTTCCTCGGGCTCGTCCCGCATCCGCCGAATGATGTCGACGGCATTCTCGCCGAGGCGCGGGCGCGTCTTCGCGCGGGCGGCGATTTCGTTGATGAGTCGCGGCGACGGTCGCCGGACAGTGGCGCTCATCGTCGGCCTCAGCTCCGCCACCGGCTTTCCGTCCCGCGTGATCGTCACGCCTTCGCCGGCGAGCGCCTTGTCGATCAGCTCGGACAAGAGCGCTTTCGCTTCTTCGATCGAGTAGGTCGCCATCGGGCATCCTCAAAAAGGCCGTCGACCGGCCCGGTCGATCACGCGCACGCAGGCGTCAATAGAGCATGCGCGCCCCTACCCCACCTTCTCGCTGAGCCACATCTTGATAAGCGACTGATAGGGCACGTCGCGTTTGTGGGCGGCGATCTTGATCTCCTCCAGCAGGCTGACGGGAAGGCGCAGCGAAATCGCCGTCGTGCTCGGCTGCAAATCGGGCAGCCGCAGCCGCCTGGCGCGGCGCCAATTGAGACCTGCGGTCGAATCCTGGCGCTCCCAGTACGCGCGCTCGTCGGCTTCGCGCTTGAACGGTCCAGTAGTCTTACGCGGCTTCGTCATAGATGGTCGTTTCCCTAATGCTACACGAGCGTCAAGACCCGCCGCCGCTTGCGATCGGCGCGGGCGCAGGGCACGCTTGGCGTAGACCGATATCGCACATAAGGCCTCCCCTTGATCGTTGTCTTTGACATCGGCAACGTTCTTTTGCGCTGGAATCCGCGCAATCTCTTCCGCAAGCGGTTCGACGACGAAACGCGGATGGAGCATTTCCTGGCGACTGCTTTGAACATGGACTTCGTCGCGCATACCGACATCGCGCCGGATTTCGGAGACGCAATCGATGCGCGGGCGAAAGCCTTTCCCGAATTCGCCGAGGAATTGAGGCTATTCCGCGAGCGGTGGATCGAGACGATCGGCGGGCCGATCGAAGACAACGTCGCGCTCCTGCGCCGCCTCAAGGCGGCCGGCCGGCCGGTTCACGCGCTCAGCAACTTCGCCGCCGAGACATTCGCGCTCGTTGAAGCGCAATACGACTTCCTGAGCGAATTCGACACGCGCGTGATCTCCGGCCATGTGGGCGTCGTGAAACCGGATCCGCGCATCTACGAAATCCTGTTTCAGCGCGTGGGGCGACGCCCAAGCGAATTGTTGTTCATCGACGACTCGGCCGCTAACGTGCGCGCATCGGAAGCAGCGGGCATGCCAGCGATCCACTTCCGCCCTGGCGTCGATCTGGAGCGCGAACTCGCCGCTCGCGGCGCGCTGCCCTGAAGTCAGCGCACAGACCGGCCATCGCAGCGCCCATACCAAAGCGCCACCGCCCGTCTTGCCCGGGCCTTGAGCCGGGCATCCAAGAGGCGCTGCGCGGCGATGAGATCGGTCGGCCCTGGATGCACGGGTCAAGCCCGTGCATAACGGCGCGGCGCGCCAGCGAGCGTCCGACCCGTCTTGGCCAGCCAGAGAACCGATCCAGTCGCGGAGATGCGCATCGCGCTGTCGCACGGATCGCCCGCCGTCCATCAACCATCTCGTCGCGCGGCGTCCGCCTAGCTTGATTTTTCAGCAGAATTCTCAAGAACAATGAGGGCCGATCGATCACCTTCAGCGTGCTGGTGACC
>Ga0209656_10001782_pt1 | contig 14082 bp, 15 predicted proteins | sample BogFormECP12_OM2_FD_188239 | JGI IMG/M metagenome (GOLD analysis project Ga0209656, IMG submission 188239) | Bog forest soil microbial communities from Calvert Island, British Columbia, Canada - ECP12_OM2 (SPAdes) (version 2) | ecosystem: Environmental > Aquatic > Freshwater > Wetlands > Bog ... | reverse complement strand
CCGAATTGCTTACGCATCGCCGACAACGCCTTGTCGGCAAAGTCAGCGAGGCGGCGTGAGGCAAAACGGGCATAGAGCGCCATAGTCAGAACCGGCGCGGGCACTCCCTCCTCAACCGCCGCAATCGCGGTCCACCGGCCCTCCCCGGAGTCGGAGACCCGCCCGGTGAATTCGGTCAGGTCGGGCGCTTCGCCCAACGCGATCGCGGTGAGGTCGAGCAGCCACGAGCCAATGACGCTGCCCCGCCGCCACACCTCGGCGACCTCCGGGATGTCGATCTTGTACTGATAGAACTCGGGGTGCTCCAGTGGTGCGGTTTCTGCGTCCCCCTGCTCTACGCGGGTGCCGGCGTCGGCATTGCGCAGGATGTTGAGCCCCTCGGCGAGGGAGGCCATCATCCCGTACTCGATCCCGTTGTGCACCATCTTCACGAAGTGCCCAGCCCCGGACGGCCCGCAGTGCAAATAGCCCTTCTCGGCTTGCCCGATCTCGCCGGTGCGGCCCGGCGTGCGCGCCGCCGCGTCGAAACCGGGCGCGATGGTGGCGAAGAGCGGCTCCGCGTGCTCGAATGCGTAGTCGTCGCCGCCGATCATCAAGCAGTAGCCGCGCTCGCGTCCCCACACTCCACCACTGGTGCCGCAGTCCAATAGGTGAATCTCCTTCTCGGCCAGCAGCTTTGAATGCTTTAGGTCGTCGCGGTAGTAAGAGTTGCCGCCGTCGATCACGATGTCGCCGGTTTCCAGCGTCTTGGCCAGCTCATCGATCACCCCGGTGGTGATGTCACCGGCCGGCACCATCACCCAGACCACGCGTGGCTTGGCGAGCTTCTCGGCCAACTCGGACAGCGACGACACTCCGGTGGTGTTGTCTTCGCCGGCCATCGCCTTGACCGCGTCCGGATCGTGGTCGTACACAACGCATTCGTGCCCGTCTTTGACTACCCGGCGCACGATGTTGGCGCCCATTCGGCCCAGACCGATCATCCCTAGCTGCATGTTGTCCTGTTCTCCTTACTGTGATGCACGGTTGTTGCCGTCCAGCCACGGCTTTTGCCAACCGTGATGACCACGCAGCAGTGACTGCGCCTCGTCGGGCCCCCATGAGCCGGGTTCGTAGCGGTGGACCTTGCCCGGGGTGTCGAGCAGTGGCTGCATGATGCGCCAGGTCTCTTCGATGCCGTCTTCACGCGCAAACGGCTGCCGGTCGCCGGTCAATCCGGCGTGTAGCAGGCGCTCATAGGTTTCTATCGGTTCGCCCAAATCCTCGGCGAACTTGGAATCCAGGTGCACGTCCTGCCAGCCGTGCTGGCCCTGAGCGGTCAGCTGCAGGCGCAGCCCGGGGTCCGGCTCGATGCGCAACACAATCTGATTCGCCTCCGCCCGGGTCGATTTGGGCAGGAAAGCCAACCGCGGGGTGCGTCGAAGAAACAGCCGGACTTCGGTGACCTTCTCCGGCAGCGCCTTCCCGGCCCGCAGAAAGATCGGCACCCCGGCCCAGCGCCAGTTGTCGATCTCCAACCGCAGCGCGACAAAGGTCTCGGTCTGTGAATGATCCGAGATCCCGTCGATGTCGGTATAGCCCGCGTACTGCCCTCGCACGTATCGGTCCGGGTCCGCCGCGGGCATCGCGCGGAACACATCGGCCTTCTTGTCGTTCAGGTCGTCCGAGCTGGGTCCGACCGGGGGCTCCATCGCGACCAGTGCGAGCCCCTGCAGCAGATGGTTCTGCACGACGTCACGCAAGGTGCCCACCGCGTCGTAAAACCGACCCCGGTCTTGCACCCCGAAGTCTTCGCCCATCGTGATCTGGATTTCGGAAATGCTGTTACGGTCCCATAGCTCGGCAAGCGCCAGGTTGCCGAAGCGCAAATATTCCAGTTCGACGATCGGTTGTTTGCCCAGGAAGTGATCCACCCGCAGGATCTGTTCCTCGTCGAGCACCGTGTGCAGCCGAGCGTTGAGTTCCTGCGCGGATGCCAGGTCGTGGCCGAATGGCTTCTCCAAGGCGACGCGCGATCCTTGCAGGAGATCGGCCTTGGCCAGGCGTTCGACGATTGACGCAAATAGCGAAGGCGGCATTTCCAGGTAGTACAGGCAGCGCTTCGAACCGATCCGCTCGGCCAGCGAGTCGTACAACGCCTGGTCGGTGACGTCGCCGTGTAGGTAGGACAGCCGGTCGGCTAGCCGGTCGAACACCTTGTCGTCCATTTTTTCGCCGGTATCGGCGATCGCCTTGCGGGCGCGATTGACCAACTCCTCTTCCGTGATGTCGTCGCTGGCGACGCCCAAGATCGGGCACTGCAGCAACTTCCGGCGCTCAAGGCGGTAGAGGGCTCGGAAGGTCATCTTGCGGGCCAGGTCGCCGGTGATGCCGAAGATCACCAGCAGGTCTGAGCAGCGATCGCCGGATTCGGCCAATCGGTGACCTCCACGAAAAATCGACTAGTCAGCCCCGGGTTAAAACTTGAAAACGCGCCCAACTCGACCTGCCGCGGCCAGGTCCAACCCTAAACACCGCGGCGACGCCCGACAACACGCAACGAGGTCCACGAGCGCGGTTGTGAAGTAACCGGTTACTCGGGAAGCCAAACGCCTACGTGCAAGCGGCCCACGCGGCCGATCCGGCAGTGTTGCGACGATCGACGAGGCTGATCAGGAAAGATGCGTGGCATGCATGACCCCGACCTGTTGCTGATCGCGGTTTACGCGCTGGCCGGTGTGGCGGTCATCGAGGCCGCAGCGCTGGCCTTCGTATGGGCGGCGCTGACCCGCAGTCGCCGGGAGGCCGCTGAACTACGGCGACGCGTCGATCCCCGCAGCTGGCTGCTGCCCGCCGGCCGGGAGGCGGTCAAGACCGTGTGGCAGACCGCGAACCTGGTGCGCAAGGAGGGGTTCGGCGCCGCGGTGCGCAGCTCTATCGAAGATCTCGCCGATTGGGCCGAGGTGGAACGCCCGGACCTGGCCCGGGTCACCGCGGACGGCAAGGTGGCGATCCTGTTCTCCGATATCGAGGAATCCACCGCACTCAACGAACGGGTCGGCGACCGGGCCTGGGTCAAGTTGATCGGCGAGCACGACAAGCTGGTGCGCCAGCTGGTCAAGGAGCGCTCGGGGCATGTGGTGAAAAGCCAGGGTGATGGATTCATGATTGCCTTCGCTCGCGCCGAGCAGGCGGTGCGCTGCGGTATCGACATGCAGCATGCGCTGCAGAAGGATTCACAACGCAAGCGGCACAACGGTATTCGGGTGCGAATCGGGATCCACATGGGCCGCTCGGTGCGCCGCGGCGACGACCTGTTCGGCCGTAACGTCGCCATGGCGGCGCGCGTCGCCGGGGAGGCCGGTGGCGGGGAGATCCTGGTCAGCGAAACCGTGCGGGACGCCATCAGCGGCTGCGATGACATCTCCGTCGACGAAGGCCGCGAGGCCGAGTTGAAAGGCTTCGCCGGCACCCACCGCCTCTACGCAATCGCGGCCTAAGGCTCGTCGCCGTCCGCCTCGGCCAGGCGCTGCTGCAGCCGGGCCCGGATCTCGTCGGGCGTGTAGGCCCGGCGCCGGCGCTGATCGCGGGCCACCAGCACTCCCCCTGCGGCGACCCCGATGACCCCGGCCAGCCCGAGCAACTTCCAAATGGTGCGCATGCGCAAAGGTTATTCGCGACTGCATCCTGCAATCACCGGTATGTGCATAAGGTGCGTTGGTGGAAACACATACGGTGACTGTCACCCAAGCGGTGGAGGCAACTCGCACCGGCGACATCTGGCTGTTTCGTGGGCGCTCCGGACCCGACCGCGCAATCCAGACCTTGTCGAACAGCCCGGTCAACCACGTCGGCATGACGGTGGCGATCGAGGATCTTCCACCGTTGATTTGGCATGCCGAACTCGGCGACAAGCTGACCGACGTGTGGACCGGCACCAACCACCGCGGTGTGCAACTCAACGACGCCGGCCAAGTGGTCGAGCGGTGGATGCAGCGCTACGGGCAGCGGTGCTGGTTGCGTCAACTCAGCCCCGACGTCGACCATCACCAGGAGAATCGGCTGCTGCGGGTCATCGCCCGGATGGACGGCACCGCGTTTCCGACTACTACCCGGCTCACCCTGCGTTGGCTGCGCGGTCAACTGCCGACGGCATACGACTGGGTGCGCGGAATCCCCCTCTTGGACAAGCGAGTACGCGAGTCAACCCGACGGCGCAAAGAAGAGCAGCGAAAGGGCCGCTTCGAGTCCGCCTATTGCGCGGAGACGGTCGCGGTCACCTACGAAGAGATGGGACTGATCGAAACCGAGAAGCGGTCCAACTGGTTCGACCCCGGGAGATTTTGGAGCGGAGATGGACTTCCGTTGGTGGCGCCGTATCGGCTGGGCGGCGAAATCGGGGTTGTCGCAGACTAATCGGCGGTCAGTCGTCGCCGCATAGGTTGTTTTGAGCCGCGGTTGCCATATCCAACAAGTTCTGGTACGACGCGTTCGGGTAAGTCCAACGCTTGGCGACGTAGTCCGGCGAACGCCCGGCGTCCAATTCCCTACACATCGCGTGACCGCTACCCAGTAGGCCTTCGCCCGACGGGTCAGTTACCGGGTATCCGTGCCGGCTCAACTCGTCCAAGTAAGCGGCCTCGTCGGCGTCCGCCACCCCGGCGCCCAACAGGCCCACGAAGGTGGCCGCTGCTGCACACCAGAGCACCCTCAACCCGCGTCTGCTCACTCATTTCCTTCGATTGGACCGATGCTACGGCCAAACCGAGCGGTTGGCAGATCAATTTCCGAGCAGGTGCGCGTAAGGGTCGCTGTCCGAGCCAACGTTCTCCGGCATCGGGTAGTAGGTCTTGATGAGCAGATTCCCATCATCGTCCCACGCGAAAGTCTCGATGCTATAAGCCATTTGAACGTTCGGCTCGGTGCCGAAGTGATTCTCACAGACCCATGCCATCTCGTTGCCGTTCACTTGCACGGTGATCATTTTGATGGTGAGGATGGACTGGAACATGTCGAACGCGTCCGAGGTCGCGGCGGCAAAGCCGTGCTTCTCCTCAGTACCGACCGGATCGAACATGCGAACCTCGCCGGGGCAGATCGTGCGCCACGACGCCACCCACTCGTCTTTCTTCCCGGCATTCCACAGTTCAGCGTGCTTCGCCGCGTGCGCCAGGCGAGCTTGCCGGCTCGGTACACCACTCATGGGTCAATCAAACCATTCGGACGCCGGCCAGCAGCCAGCAAACTCATTGACGACCGTCATTGACGGGTGGCAATGAAATTTTGTAAGGTGCCGGTGTGCCTTCACCAGCGTCGACCGCAGAACCGGCTTCGCAGTTTGTCGGGGTGCGAGAGGCGCAGCGACTGCAGACCCGGGCGCGGGTTTTCGACGCCGCGCTGGCCGAGTTCGGCCGGTCCGGATTGGCGGGTGCGGACGTCGCGGCGATCGCCGCGGCGGCGGGAGTGGCGCGCGGCACGTTCTATTTCCACTTCCCGACCAAGGAGCACGTGCTGGTCGAATTGGAGCGGGCCGAAGAGGCGAAAATCGTCGCAACGCTCGACACCCGAGCCGCCGCGCATGATGACCTGCTGTCGCTGCTCACACTGCTGGTCCGGCACGTGCTCGCCGCCGAAGAGCGGCTGGGACCTGTCGTCTTCAAAGACATGCTGGGCCTGCATTTCTCGGCGACGCGGCCCATCGAAGCCGAGCTGGGTGAGCACCCGCTGGCCGGTTTCGTCATCGCCGCGATCGCCGATGCGGCGGCTGCCGGACGGGTGTCTCGGGATGCGGATCCGGGCGAGCTCGGTGTGATTTTCCTGACCGGGCTGTTCGCGTTGCTGGCGATCGGCGCGACCGCATCACTGGATCGGTTTGTGCTGACGATTGTTCAAGGAATGGAGGAGCGATGACCGCTGTAGGTGCCTTGGGTATTGAGGGCTACCGCGAATTCTTGGTGCGCCGCGACGGCGAGGCTGATCTGCTGCACCGCCACCTAGCCAGCCGCGAAGAATTCTTCGGCGGCTTGGTGACGGACCCGGTCCGCTCGCGTCGTCCCATCGATCGGGGCGTGTTCGCACGCAACCTGCGCCGGCGGCGACCCGAACCGGGCCTGAGCCGAGAAATGCTGTTTCTGTTGGCCACCGCGAAGCTGAACCAAGCGGAGCGGTTCGGCGTCGGGCTGGGCGAGACTTACGGGCACAACAGCGGTGACGACGCTCCGACCGAACGGGTCTACATCGAGCTCGAGGAGCACTACCACACCCGCTTACTTGCCTACGTGCTCGACATATTCGGTCTGCCGTTCCAAGTCATGCCGCCACCATTCGTGATGCGCCAGTTCGTCAAGCTCAACGTCTTCATCCCGGAACGCATCGGGATCGCGTTTGTGGGCGCAGGCGAGATGGCCGGCTGCATCTTGTTCGACGAATTGCGCCGGGTCGGGGTCGAATTGTTCGCCGACGAACCAGATGTGGCCGCGCGTATCGAGCGGCTCTATAGCGAGATCCTCACCGACGAGATTGGTCACGTCGGTTATTGCGCGGCCCGCTGCACCTCTGGGGAGCGAGCCGTAATGCGTTGGCTCTACCCGCGTGTCGGTCGGCTATTCGCCCGCGAGACCGCGGAGATCAGCCTGCTGATCGATCCAAAGATGCTGCACGCCCGCCTCGACGAACCGTTCAACGTCGATGAACTGACGTCCGGCTTGCCGAACGAGACCTTCCTGCGGCGCACCCCTGAAGATCGCTTAACCGCGCGGGGTTTGACGCCGAAACGGTCAGATCGGATTCCATATTCCGCTGTTCCAGAAGCCCCAACTATTGGCTGTCTGGTTCCACATCACCTGAGCCCCAGGCGCCCACGGCGGTGGAGGTGGCTGCTGCGGTGCCCACGGCGGCGGGACTCCCCAGGGCCCAAAGCCCGCCGGACCACCCTGACCTGCCGCAGGTTGCCAGTCGTGGCAGTGATGCCAGTCCCAGTCGTAGGCGGTGCCCCAGCCCGGGTCCCAGTGATCACCCGGGCACCAGTGATAGCCAGGCGCAGGGACCGGAGTCGCCTGGGCCCACGGGCCGCCCGCCAGCCCGAAAGCCGACAAAACCAGCCCACCAGCACCCTTGTAGACCGCTTCGCCGTCGCCATCTGCCAAGGATTTCCCCTCTACCCGAATCAAAGCAAGCCGTGATTTCCTAAACCGCCCGCCGCGCCGGAGGCGGTACCCAGGCTTGCAAGGCGCCGCGGCCAATCAACTGGCAGCCGTGGGTGAAGGCCAATTGCTTGGCGGCCTGGGTGAATTCTTGATTGCTGACGACGATGCTCTTCGTGCACCCGTGATGGCGTGCTCCCGAGACAACCTGCTGGACAGCCGCGACGCCGACCGCCTTGCCGTGGCGCTTGCACTGGATCGCCAGCGACTTGCCGTCCCGTTGGGCGATCAGGTCGACGCCGTAGTCGCCACTGACTGAGGTGACCGTGACCTGCCAGCCGGCCCGTCGCAGGCGGGCGGCGACGTAGTCCTCAAAGTCCGTCCCGGTCATGCTGTCAATCGCCAGCATGGACGCGCTGGGACGCCCGCGCCGCCGGCTTCCCTCGGCTGCTACCAACACGGCGAGAAACAGACCGACGACTGCTCCCAGCAAGCCCGTCGTGACACTGTGGCCGACGAAACCTGCGAAGAGCCCGAAGTAGGGCGGGAGAAAGTAATAAGCAATCTTCATGCTCGAAGCACGCCTCGCGACCTGAGAAGGCTTGCTGCGGCAAGGGTTAGCGAAGACGCCCGGTCCATGGGCTGATGATAAAGATGGCCGACGACAAATCGCGACGGCTTGGCGGAGAGGCCTTTCCGGGATGCCCCGAGGTTCCGCTTGACCGGCAAACGGCATCGAGTGGTCAGGAATCGCCGCACGGCGTCAACGTCGGTGGCGTCCAGCTACCATCGAGGATCTCGGCGCGCGGCCGATAGAGGCGAACGAGGTAGTTCCAGCCCTCCGGCGTGACGATCGCGTTCGGGGGGATGTCACCGTCGGCTGACGCAATGAAACGAACGGTGACCGAGCCGTCGGCGTTCCGCTCACCGGTGACGCTATTGACCGTGTACAGGTTCTTCTCGTTCGGCTCGAAGAACCCTCGCGCGTTGTATACCGACACCGACCAGAACGCTTCCACCGGAACATCTTTGAACACCAACTCGTAATCGCCGGGTGCAACGTTGGGGTCTACGCCGATGTACGCCGCTTCGGAGGTGGGTAGCCCACCCCACCCTGCCGCACACCCGATCAGGTGACGAACCGGGTCGACTTCTTCCCGCGCACCGAAAGTCCGGTCAAAGCTGTCGAGGCCACGGGCCAGGGCCAGCAGCGCGTCCCGGGTCGCGTCGAGGCTTTCGGGCTCGTAGTCCGGCATGACAAACGTTTCCGATGAGCCGGCGTCGATCGCGAGGCGTTGCTGAATCGCCGAGACTGCGGCCACGTCTGCGGGGTCGGTGGGGTCGACCAGTATTCGAACACCGACGAGGACGTAGCGAGACCCGTACTGATCTCGCGTCAGCGTGTACTCACCCACTTCATGGATGACGTTATTCACAAAGTGGTCTTCATTGAGGATCATCGCCGAGAGATAGCGACCATCGGCGTCAGGCAACGTGAGCCGAGCCGGTTCGGCGAGATCAACAATCGCAAAGCTGTACAACGTATCTCGGTTGAGTCTGATCACCGTCTGTTCATCGATGCGGGCAGGCGTGCTGTTGTGCCGAAAGCTCCCGACGCCGCCGGCGCCGGCCTGGATGTCGCGAAACATCCGGTGGGTCTCCGCCCGGACGAAGTTGTCCACGTTGACGAGAACCGCCACCACCTAACTCCTCACGTCTACTTGTTTGCTTCGGCCGCCTCAGACGTTTAACCGAAACCGGACGCAGTCCCGACGGCTAGGACCTTGATACGAACGTCGCCAGGAGCCGCATCAGCGCGGTTCCAGTCGGTTGGTCCACATCAGTTCGGTGATGTCGGTAACGCCGATCAGCAGTATTTGGTCAGTGGCGCGAACCAATAGCGTGTCGGATATGACGCTGCGGACCGGGAAGCCCTCGGCGTGGAGCCAGTCGACGACTACGGTATCGGCAGCGCGCAGTGCGGTGACACAGTCGCGCGCCGGGGTCGCTGAATGTCCGGCGAGCAACGCGGGAAGTCGTTGTCCGGTCAGCGTGATGGTGTCGGGGTGATGGCCGAGCATGGTGGCGAAAGCGGGGTTGGTGTAGACGACGACGCCGTCGAGTGCGGTGGCGAGCATGGGTATAGGCAATCGGTCCAGCAGAATCAACGCGGGCAGCGCATAAAGGTATTCGTCCGTGGTGCCCGGCGAAGGTCGGCGCCGTCGTTCGGTGCTGGGCTCCTTCGCGTCCACGAAGGATTGGGCGCCGGCTGGCGCGGCGGAGTGCCTGGCGGTCTGGTCGGTTCGGGGCTTAGCAAAATCAGGTGATGCGCTCATCGTGATCCCGCGCGTAGACGATTACCGTGAATGTCGGGTGGCGGCGCAGTGCGCCTTGAGCTCTGCGGCGGTTAGCACAACGGCGGAAGTCATACCCGGACCAGCTGAAATTCCCAGCGGCCCCGAATTTACCCGATCTGATCCGATCGCGGAGGTTGAACGACACGGCGGGCTTTCCCCAGGGTCGCGGCGGGGGGCATGGGGACCCGTACGTGCCGTCGGCGGTGTCGGTCATGACCATCGACGCTAGCTGCCGGGTGACTGTCACGGACGCATGTCGCCCCCTGCGACATCCCAGAGCAGGCGCAAGCCGACTTGCTCGTCACGCCCCGATCATTGTCTTAGTAACCGAAGCGTCGTAGCTGCGGCTTCGTCTCCGACCATGTCTCCGGTCGAACCGCCGCCGTACTTGTCACGGTAGGCGTGGTCCACGTCCTCCCGCAGTCCCGACGGGCCGACACCGATGTCCTCGATGCGCACGTCGACTTCGACGCCAGGGACGCGCACACGTGCGCGTCTTGTCCGCAAGGCAAGGCCAAACCACCCGGTATCTCTGCGGTACCAGGTGCGGATGTATACGTCGCCGACGACGCGCACGACCCAAATCGGCGTCCACGGCCGAAGTGTTCCGTCCGCACGGCGTACTGCAATTTCGAGTTCGCGGGCGGCATCGACAAGAGCGAGCTGCTCGGGCTTGCGGTAGTTACGGGCGACCGAGGTCATCGCGTCGCACCAGAATTGTTGTCGCAGCAAATAATCCAGCGCGGGACGTCGTTAACACTTGCCCAACTTCGGACCTGGAATCAGTTACACGCGACCCAACCGCGTTCGCCAACCATTCTGGCTCGCCAGATGCGTCCGAAGTCCCCGCTGCGTCTAGTGAGCTCCTTTGCTCTTGCATTATCAAGAGCTACGGCGGCTAAATACCCTGCTTGAGCCTCGGTGGCAGGTCCAGGATTCGAACCTGGGTAGGCATACGCCCAAGGAGAGCGCCGAGAAGGGCATCGTGTCGGTGAAGACCAGCGCACCCGGCGCGACTGTGGTGGATCAAACGTCAAGTTAACCGGGAGCGTTCATCCAGCAGCGCATCCGCCACGTCTATCGACGGGAGTGGACCAGTGATGAACGTTCAGTGCGGCGTCCGCTGATGGGCTTCGTTTTCTGAGGATTAATCCGCTGTATCGCAGAAAAGCGGTTATCTGTATCTGCTTAGCTTGAGCGGGGGGATGACCGCCATCGGTTGTGGCCAGGTTGATTACCGGATGAAGGAGCCAGTGATGTCCCTCTCAGAAATCCTTCCGCGCCGGGTGGTAGTCGGCGCGATCGGCGCTTGCGCGGTTACCGGCACGCTGTTGTGTGCTACCGCGGGGCCCGCCGCGGCTGATCCTCCGCCTCGGCCGTCTAACTGCACAGCTGCGGACGTGGCCGGTGTCGCGGCGGGTGTTGCGACGGCGCTCACGACCTACCTGTTGACTCACCCGGACGTGAATGGGTTCTACACCGACCTTCAGGATCATCCCAAAGATCAGATCCGCGACGACGTGCAGAACTACTTCAACGCCAACCCGCAAGAGCAAGCCGACCTTGAGGGCATCCGTCAGCCGATGACTGACGTCAGGCAGCGTTGCCAGTGGACTCCGTTACTTGGGCAGGACGGCGCCACTCCCTAAGCGATTCGGGCCACGCACGTAACCATGACCCAAAGCTGACGACACTCGCCGAGCACAATCGGCTGTACGAATTCAGACCTCATCGTGCAGGCAGAGGAATATACTGCGGCCCTCAGTTCACTTATCGGCCAAAAGAACCCCCGGCCGTGACGGTAAGGAGATCGCGGTGAATCTGTGGGTGCGATCTTGGACTGCCGCGGGGATAGCGGTGTTGGCTCTTACGTCGATTCCTGAGATATACGCCGTCGTGCAACCCTCCGGTGTGGCCAACGCCGACGTCTGCGCGGGCGTCGGCAGGCGTGTTTCAGTTAGCGGGTGCACCAACGTTGCCGATACGGTCAACACCTATGTCCCGCCGCCGGCCGACTATGCGCCGCTGCCGCAGGACTTTCCGCCCCCACCGCCACCACCGCCGCCGGTAAATGTCTGCGTTGGAGCCGGCCGGCGAATCCATGTAAGCGGGTGCTTCTAAAAGCGCGACTGCGCGCTTGTCCTGGTTTCGCGGTCGATACAAATGTCAATCTGTCCAGCTTCTGTTTCGTAGCAATTCATAGGAATTTGGCAGTCCGATCCGTCAATCGCTGCACCGGTTCGGAGTAGATTCGGCGACGCGTTGGCAGGACTGGGTGCCGCCGCACGACTGCCCGTGCAGCTTCGAAAAGGGAGCAGCCATGTCGGATACGGCCACAAATAGCAACGCCATCTCAACCGGTGGAGTGGTGGCTTCGAAGCTGCCGGGTGGGGCGACGCTGCCGTTCCCGCCGACACCGTCGGCGAGTGTCGCCGGGCGAACTTTGCAGGAGTCCACATACGCCCAGCGTGTTACTCGGCCTCGGCTGCACGAGGATTCGCCGAACATTGTGATCGTGCTGATAGACGACGCCGGGCCGGGTCTGCCGACGACGTTCGGAGGTGAGGTGCGAACCGCGACGATGGACCGGATCTGCGCCGAGGGGGTGAGCTACAACCGGTTCCACACCACCGCGATGTGTTCGCCGACGCGGGCGTCGCTGCTCACCGGACGCAATCACCATGAGATCGGCAACGGGCAGATCGCCGAGTTGGCCAACGACTGGGACGGCTACGCCGGACGTATTCCGCGCAGCAGTGCGCTGGTGGCCGAGGTGCTCAGGGATTACGGGTACAGCACGGGCGCGTGGGGCAAGTGGCACAACACCCCGGCGCAGGACACCACGGCGGCCGGCCCATTCGAGGACTGGCCCACCGGATTGGGATTCGAGTATTTCTACGGCTTCTTGGCCGGGGAGGCTTCGCAGTACGAGCCCCATTTGGTGTGCAACACGACGGTGGTGCGGCCGCCGAAGACGCCAGGGGAGGGCTATCACCTTTCGGAGGATCTGGCCCAGGATGCGATCAACTGGCTGCGCAACCACAAGGCTCTGCAGGTCGATAGGCCGTTCTTCATGTATTGGGCCAGCGGGTGCCTGCACGGCCCGCATCACATCATGAAGGAGTGGGCCGACCGGTACGCCGGGAAGTTCGATGATGGCTGGGATGCCTACCGGCAGCGGGTTTTCGAGCGCGCCAAGGAGAAGGGCTGGATCCCGCACGGCTGTGAGCTCACCGGCCGGGACGAGCGAATGAAGGGGTGGGACGACATCCCCGAGGACGAGAGGCCGTTCCAACGCAGGCTGATGGAGGTGGCTGCCGGGTTCGCCGAGCACGTCGACGTTCAGGTGGGCCGGATCGTCGATGAGTTGGATCGGCTGGGCTACGGCGAGAACACGCTGTTTCTTTACATCTGGGGTGACAACGGATCCTCGGCCGAGGGACAGGACGGCACCATCGCCGAACTGCTTGCGCAGAACGGCATTCCGACCACCCCGCGGATGCATATCGACGCGCTCGAGCAACTCGGCGGGCTTGATGTACTGGGCTCACCAAAGACCGACAACCAGTACCACTCCGGCTGGGGCTGGGCGGGCAGCACCTCCCTACAAAGGCGTGAAACTGGTCGCCTCGCATCTGGGCGGCACCCGCAATCCGCTGGCGATCCGCTGGCCCAAGAAAGTCGCGTCGGACCCTGTGCCGCGGGATCACTTCCTGCACTGTAACGACGTGGTACCGACCATCTACGGTATCGTGGGCATCGAGCCCCCGCTCATCGTCAATGGTGTGCCCCAAATCCCAATAGCCGGAGCAAGTTTCGCCCGAACGCTTACCGACCCATTGGCGCCCGGGGGAAAGAAGACTCAATACTTCGAGGTCATGGGCAGCCGGGCCATCTATCACGACGGCTGGATGGCCTCAACCTTCGGTCCGCGCGTGCCCTGGCTGCCGGGATTGCCGGCCGGAATTCAAGACTGGACACCCGACAACGACCGCTGGGAGCTGTATCACCTCGACGAAGACTGGTCACAAGCCCACGATCTGGCCGCGCAGATGCCCGAAAAGCTCGCCCAGATGCGCGAACTGTTCGCCATCGAAGCCGCCCGAAACCTGGTACTCCCGATCGGTGGCGGCCTGTGGGTGCCGATCTTCCACCCCGAGTTGCGAATCACGCCGCCCTATCGCGAATGGGAGTTCCCCGGCGAAATTACCCGCATCCCCGAGTTCTGCGCGCCCGCGCTGGGAAGCAAGAACAACATCGTCACTGTCGAAGCCGATCTGCCCCCCGATGCGAGCGGAGTCCTTTATGCTCTCGGCGGCTTTGCCGGTGGGGTCACCTGCTACCTCGACGACGGGTACCTGTGCTACGAGTACAACTGTTTCATCATCTCCCGCACCAAGATTCGCTCGACGGCTAAGCTTCCTGCCGGGCCGACGACGATCGTCGTGGAGACCCGCTATGCCGAACAGCGCCCGGCGGGACCGCTCGACATCACCATCCAAGTCGGTCAAGTCCAGGGACGTGGTGTACGACGTCGTCGTGTGATTCTTCGACTTCGGGTTCAAGCAGTTAGTGCCGCCGGCGTGGCCTCCTGTTCTGTGGGC
>Ga0209656_10001781_pt1 | contig 14084 bp, 19 predicted proteins | sample BogFormECP12_OM2_FD_188239 | JGI IMG/M metagenome (GOLD analysis project Ga0209656, IMG submission 188239) | Bog forest soil microbial communities from Calvert Island, British Columbia, Canada - ECP12_OM2 (SPAdes) (version 2) | ecosystem: Environmental > Aquatic > Freshwater > Wetlands > Bog ... | reverse complement strand
CGGTCGTCACAGCGGTTTTTCCCTCCTGGCTGAAAGGCTGGATAGATAGAGAAACAATGCAGCGTCTGCGAACGATCCGTAATCCTCTTGAGAAGAAGATCGAGCTAACAAAGGCCCTAGGATTCCCAGAACGCGTGTTTACCGATTTCTGGGGTCTGATTCGGGCTCCCGGCTTTGATTGCACACCAAGGTCACAAAGGTCACAAAGGTACGGAGTAAGAGCGGTTTAACGTTTGGTCGTGGCGCATGAGCCAAAAGCATGACAGAAGTCGGCTCAGACCGGCTCGCAAAAGGACCCCGGCAAAAGAGCTTCGGCAAAACCCAACTTTAATCCGTCTTCGTGTCCTTTGAGGCCTTCTGTTCAACTCTGTAACTTCTTCGACCTTCGACCTCAAATTCGCATTGATCGTTTCTGATTATTTGACGAGTAAGCCCGTATGCAACGGGCATTTGTGACAGGAGCCGCCGGATTTATTGGGAGCAATCTCGTAGATCGCCTATTGGGGTCTGGCGTAGAAGTTGTCGGATGGGACAATTATTCGACAGGACAACCGGATTTCTTGTCGGGTGCACTTAAAGAACCGAAGTTCCGACTCGTCCAGGGCGATACCCTCGATGAGATCGCTTTAACCGATGCGATGAAAGGATGTGACTTCGTTGTTCATCTGGCTGCCAATGCCGATGTCCGGTTTGGACTAAATCATCCCCGCAAAGATCTTGAACAAAATACTCTTGCAACGTTTAACGTGCTGGAGGCGATGCGGGCAAATGATATCAAACGCATCGCGTTCGCTTCGACCGGATCCGTCTATGGAGAGGCAACGGCCATTCCGACTCCCGAAGACGCTCCTTTTCCGATTCAAACATCGCTGTACGCTGCATCCAAGGTCGCCGGGGAGGCCCTTATCCAGGCGTATAGCGAGGGGTTTGGATTCGAAGGGTATATCTTCCGCTTCGTTTCAATCCTGGGCGAGCGGTACACCCACGGGCACGTGTTTGATTTTTACCGGCAACTACTCGAACACCCGGAAAAGCTCCGAGTATTGGGGGATGGGACCCAGAGAAAGTCCTACCTTTACGTAGATGATTGTATCAATGCAATCTTGCATGTCGTTGGCCGCGGGACAGCGGCAGACGCGCCGCACCGATGTATCGTGTATAACCTCGGGACCAAAGATTATTGTGCCGTGAAGGACTCGATCGGTTGGATATGCGGTTTCCTCGGGCTGAATCCAGAACTTGAATTTGCCGGAGGAAAGCGAGGATGGGTTGGCGACAATCCATTTATTTTCCTCGATACCGCCAAAATCCAGGCTACGGGATGGCAGCCGAACCTCACGATAAAGGAAGCTGTGGTGCGTACTGTCGCCTGGCTTCAAGAGAACCAATGGGTGTTGGAGCGAAAATCCGTTTAGCCCGAAAATCTCACAAGCCATCTTCTGTTCAAAATTCTTGTAAAGATAAAATACCGAATGAAAATTCTCATCACGGGTGTGAGCAGCGGAATTGGGCTATCGCTCGCCAGGCTTTTTCAGAACGAGGATGTCTGGGGTCTTGCACGCCGCCGCCCGCCCGAAGATCTGGGGATTCGATTTAGTGCTTGCGACGTAACCCAGTGGACGCAGGTAGAACAGGTTGCCGAAGAATTAAAACAACAATGGACCAGACTCGATGCGGTCATTCATTGCGCAGCCGTGCAGGGTGCGGTCGGTAAGGCGATGGACCTGGACCCACAGGCGTGGGCGGATACGGTCCGTTCCAATATCGAAGGCGCATACTTCGTCGTAAGGGCCTTCTTTCCGCTTCTGCTCCAAGACACTTCAAAACGCGGCAAGGCCCTGCTCTTTTCAGGTGGAGGCGCGTCGAAGCCTCGTCCATTCTTCAGTGCTTATGGCTGCGCGAAGACGGCTCTGGTGCGGCTTGTGGAAACCCTGGCGGCGGAGTGGACTGACCTGCCAATAGATATCAATATTGTTGCGCCTGGCGCGATCAATACGGCGATGACACAGGAGGTCGTCAAGTTGGGGCCGCAGTCTACGGGTGAAGAGGAATCTAGGCGTGCGCACGCTCAACTCGAAAGCGGCGGCGACTCGCTTGCCAAGCTGCATGAAATGGTCCGGTTTTTGATTTCAGAAGCCTCGGACGGCTTGTCTGGCCGGTTCATTAGCGCCCAGTGGGATAAGCCGGAAACGATTCTCCGTTCGATTCGAGATCCAAGTCGTTCCGAGGAATTTACGCTTCGGCGCTCGGTACCGTGACCGGACGAGAGCCGGTGCTCGGACCGGATCCCCGGAAAACTACGAATCGCATAAAGACGAACGTAAAGAGAGTCGTCGGTGGGATCGACATGAGACGCGCGAGCACGACGCTGCAGTGCGCGAAGGAGAGCACCATCGAGACGATGCACAATGTCATCAACCAACAAAGCGCTACCTGCAACAGATAGAGCGCCAGTTGGCGGGCGTATCGCCGGCTCGTGCACCTGAAAACCCAGAACTTGTTGAGTAGAAAGTGGCAAGTCACTCCGGTCATATATCCGACTGAAACAGCCAGGAGCGCCGGCAGAAAGAAGCTCGTTACCCAGACGACGGCGAGATCGATTGCCGCAACCCCTCCGCCAACTGCGCAAAACCTTGCGAACTGTACGATTCGCTCTTGATTAAACATGGTGATGAGCCGCTAAGCTTGCGCTAGAATCAAAACCTGTCGCAAATGAGTCAAGTTTTATTCCATTGTCCGCGCATTAACCATCAGGTGGTTTTGCTTTTCAAGGATTCTAAAAGCGAGGTCGCCGAGCTCAGCCGTTGCCACGCCGAGCGCGCTCTAGCTACCCCATACATCTCGTTCGTCTGAGGCGCGGCCTCGCTGGATGCAACTTCAATCAAGTATCAGATTTGCGATCATCGGATGCGGGCTTATTGGGGGCAAACGTGCAGCTACCATTCACCCAGGTCTTCTGCGTTATGTGTGCGACACGGATCTGGCTCGCGCGCAGCAGATAGGAAAGCATTACGAAGATTGCATCGCTACCTCGGATCTCGACCAAGTATTGAATGACCCTAGCGTTCCGGCGGTGATCGTCGCAGTGCCGAACGTGTCCCTTGCGCCCATCACGCTGAACGCGGTCCAGCGTGGGAAACACGTCTTGGTGGAAAAACCCGGTGCAGTTTCGGTCCGGCAGCTCGAGGAAATCGCGGAGATGGCACGCGCAAGCAAATCGCTGGTTCGAGTGGGTTATAATCATCGGTATCACCCGGCCTTTCGCAAAGCGTACGATATTGTCCGGTCAGAAGATGTTGGCGAACTAATGTTTATTCGTGCGAGGTATGGTCACGGGGGACGTTCCGGATACGATCGCGAATGGCGAGCCGACCCTGTGCTAAGTGGAGGCGGGGAGTTGATTGATCAGGGGGTCCACCTGATTGACCTGGCTGGATCCTTCATGGGTGACTTCGCTCAGATCGACGGGCACGCAGTGACTTATTTCTGGGACATGCCCGTGGACGATAATGCTTTTCTCAGCTTGCGAACGGCGGACGGCAAAACTGCCTGGCTGCACGTTAGTTGTACGGAATGGAAAAATCTCTTTTCCTTTGAGATATACTTCAAGCGCGCCAAGCTCCACATTGAGGGCCTGGGCGGAAGTTATGGGCTCGAGCGGCTCTACTATTACAGGATGCTCCCAGAGATGGGCCCGCCAGAAACGGTCATCTATGAGTTTCCGCGCGGCGATAGCTCGTGGGCGCTGGAGTTAGACGAATTTCTCGAGGATATCCGTCTTAACCGCATTCCGAATCCGGGATTGAAGGAAGGAAAACGGACGCTTGAGATTATAAAGCGGATCTACGAAAAAAGCGGATACGCATTTTAGCGTTCAACGTTCGTCGTCATCCTCTTATTTGTTACTTTTTATTTTAGTGTTATTATATATGTCGTTTATGGATGACTTTACTCAATTTGATGCGTTTGAGCGATGCAGGGAGTTCGCGCGAGGTATTGCCAGGCATTTAAGTCGCGGGGCATTCTCGAAAGACCCTGTTCTGACGAACGCGCTGCGGAAGACGTTGTTATCAGTTTATTTCAATTTCGGAGAAGGATTCGAACGGGATGGAAATCGCGAATTTTCTCAGTTTCTCTCAATCGCAAAAGGATCGATTGGCGAAACTCGCGCCCAACTGATTTATGCGCTTGATTTTCGATATTTGAAGCCAGAGACATTCTCGGAACTCGATGACCTCGCTAAAACTGCCGCAGCATGTCTGGGAGGATTGATTAGTTACCTGAACGATTCGAGTTTTCGCGGGAGAAAATTCAAACGACGAGAGGATTGTCCCAACGAGCCTAAACCGGCCAAAACATCGAACCCTGAACGCTGAACCCTGAACGCTGAACCCTGAACGCTGAACGCTGAACGCTGAACGCTGAACGCTGAACGCTGAACCCTGAACGCCAAACGCCGAACGCCGAACGCTGAACGCCGAACGCTGAACTCCAATGATCATCACACGTTCTCCCTTGCGCATTTCTCTCGGTGGAGGCGGGACCGATCTCCCCTCATACTACGAGGAACATTCCGGATTCCTGATCGCGGCGGCCATTGACAAGTATGTCTATATCACGCTCCATAGAACATTTGCCCAGGAACTCATCATCAAGTATTCGAAGCTCGAGCGCGTGAAGTCGGTCGAAGAAATCGAGCACCCTATCATCCGGGAAGCTCTAAAGCTGGTTGAGGTTACCTCTCCCCACTTGGAGATAACTTCCATGGCCGATATTCCGGCGGGAACCGGTCTCGGTTCTTCGGGGAGCTTTACGACTGCGCTCTTGAAAGCGCTCCATGCCTGGAAGATGAATCTGATGCATCCGGCCGAGCTTGCCGAGCAAGCGTGCGATCTGGAAATTAATCGGCTGGGGGAACCGATTGGAAAACAGGACCAGTACATCGCGGCCTACGGCGGTATCACCTGCTTTCGATTCATGCCGGACGGTCGCGTTGACGCTTGGCCGCTCAAGATTAGCGAAGAAACACTTTTTAATCTTGAAGACAATCTCCTGCTCTTTTTCACCGGCTATTCCCGGGCGGCTTCCTCAATTTTAAAGGAACAAAAGACGAAAACTTTAGAGTCCGATGCGGCGATGGTCGAAAACCTGCACTTTGTTAAGGATCTCGGAAAACAGAGCCAAAAGGCTCTCGAAAGCGGCGATCTGGGTAAGTTCGCCTGGCTGATGGACGTGCATTGGCAACGGAAAAAGGAACGATCAGCGAATATGTCAAACTCACAGATCAACGAATGGTACGATCACGCGATGGCCAATGGAGCGCTGGGAGGTAAGCTCATTGGAGCAGGTGGCGGCGGTTTTTTGATGTTCTATGCCGAGGATAAGGGCAAACTCAGGCACGCAATGCGAGAGAAGGGCCTGACCGAAGTCCGTTTTCGTTTTGATTTCGAAGGTACAAAGATCGTCATCCAGGACTGAGGTAAGCGAAGAGTCCCGCTTTGCTTTCTGACGGGAGTGCCCACGAACGACGCGAAAAGAAAATGGAAATTTTGCATGAGGACGTCGCCCTCTGAATGCTCTCTCCGATCTTTTGCGTTCTCTTAGCGTGTTTCGCGGGCCTTATTGAGAACCCGGCAAAGCGGGACGCTTCGCCTACCCCAAACTCCATGTCCCTTCCAGTCGTCATTCTCGCAGGCGGTCTTGCAACCCGGTTGCGGCCTCTGACGGAAAAAGTTCCGAAAGCGCTGCTCGAGGTTGCCGGACGGCCGTTCCTGGAACATCAGATTGACCTTCTGAAGCGAAACGCGATCGAGGAGGTCATTCTCTGCGTCGGTTACCTCGGCGAAATGATCGAGGAGCGGTACGGTGACGGAGAGGCGCTCGGGGTTAGAATAAGGTATTCGTTTGACGGTCCGAAACTGCTTGGGACCGGTGGAGCGATAAAGAATGCGTTAGCGCTTCTCCCCGACTCTTTCTTTGTTCTGTACGGAGACTCGTATCTTCCGGTCGATTATCAAGCGGTGGCCGCAGCGTTCCAGGAGGCCGGGAAACCCGCTTTCATGACTGTTTACGCAAATGGCGATGCCTGGGACACGAGCAATGTTTGGTTCGAGCACGGCCGTATCCGTCTCTACAGCAAGCGAGAAAAGCTGCCGGAGATGCGCTACATCGATTATGGTCTGATGATCTGCGCGAGACAGATTTTTGATGATTCTGCGAACGATGTTCCGTTTGATTTGGCTGATACGCTCGAGAATCTTTCCCGTAAGGGAGAACTTGCCGGACACGAAGTGAGTCAACGCTTCTACGAAATCGGTTCCCCCGCCGGCCTTGCCGAACTTGATCGACTGTTGTCAGGAGATATCACACGAAGGCCACGAAGGTCACAAAGCTAAGACAGAATGAAAATATTCTTTACCTTTGTGACCGTGGTGACCTTTGTGTGTCATCAAGTACCTCTAGCCGCCAGCCACTCCTCCCATGCGCTCTTACACTAGCCAACACCTGGCCGAAACAGCTGAGATCGTGCAAAAACTCGATCCTGAAACCCTCGAAAAGATGGTCGATTTACTGGCTGAAGTTCGGCAGCGAGGTGGCCGTTTGTTTTTCCTCGGGGTCGGCGGCAGCGCGGCAAATGCGTCCCATGCAGTGAATGATTTTCGGAAGATTGCCGGGATCGAATGCTACGCGCCAACTGACAACGTATCCGAGTTGACAGCGAGAACGAACGACGAAGGGTGGGCGTCAGTTTTCGTCGAATGGTTAAAGGGGAGCCGGCTCCAATCGAAAGATGCGCTCATGGTGTTTTCGGTCGGTGGAGGAAACCTCGAGAAAAATGTCAGTCCGAACCTCGTGTCGGCGCTGCAATACGCTAAAGAAGTCGCCGCATCGATTCTTGGAATCGTGGGGCGGGACGGCGGATACACCGCCAAAGTAGCCGACGCATGCTGCATCGTACCGACCGTAAATCCCCAGAATGTCACTCCGCATTCGGAAGCGTTCCAGGCCGTGATCTGGCACCTTCTTGTTTCGCATCCCAAACTGAAAGTCCAACAGACCAAATGGGAGAGCACACGGTAGGACGAGCTCCGTCTGCACTTCACAAAAGGACACAAAGAAAGAGAGAGAGAGAGAAGAGTTTGAACAGAAGGAAGCAAAGGAAACGAAGGGTTTTTGTTTTTCCAGAGATGCCGTAGGCGAACCGTCCCGCTTTGCTTGCTCAAAACCGAGCGGACCTGCACAGACTCTTGTTACTGCGTTCTCGAGCCGAGACATTGAACGAAGCGACGTTTGATCGTACTGGTTGGGTTATCAAACCCTGACGGGTCAGTCTTCCTGACGAACCCCAAACGACCCGTTCGTGGCGTCCTATGAAAGACAAAGGCTCTGAGATATCAACCCCGCGCTGGCAGCGAGTTGTTCTTACACTGTTTATAGGTGTTTTGCCTGCGTTCGGGATTGTTCTTTTAATCAGACATTTGGGATCGAAGGCTCTTTTACTGGACGAATGGGGACTTCCCAATTTCTTCCGGAAACTAAAAGATGGTGAACTGCTACTAGACATCGTCTGGTCCGGGAATCACGAGCATCGGCTTGTTTTTCCCCGTTTGTTTTATGGTTTGGTCGCCGTCGCGACGCGATGGGATCCACGGGTAGTCATGAATTGTTCAGTGGTGGTGGTTGCTATTTCATGGGCGGCATTTCTCTTTGGGTTTTCAAAGCAGTTCGACCTCGAGGGAAAGCGCTCAATCCCCGTCATCGGTCTGTGCAGCTTAATTCTTTTCGGACCAGCGCAGTACGAGAATTGGTTATGGGCGTTCCAGTTCGCATTTTTTCTCATCTTGAGTTGTCAACTTCTGGGAACCGCGCTTCTCATGGATCAGACACAGCAGGTGAGCACACGTTTCATCGGAGCCGCCGCTCTGTCGTTCATCGCAAGTTTTTCGTCAGCGCACGGTCTGTTCAGTTGGATCGCGCTCATCCCGCTGATTCTCACATTTCCCGGCCGCACAAACCGGATCAGGTACGTGATTATTTGGTCGATATTGGCGGCGACGACTTGGGTAATCTACCTAAGGGGTCTTGATTTGTCCAAGGCGGGCGGGTTAGGAGTCCTACTGTTCCATCCCGTCAAAGTCGTCAGGTTCGGCCTTTTGCTCATCGGCAACCCTTTTGTTGGAGCTGTCTCCGGAAACATAAAAATAGTTTTAGCACCCCTCCTAGGGTTGGTAATTCTCATATTTGCAGTCGCTGGACCTGTTTTGCTAACTCGCAGAGCGGGCTGGCAAAGTGCCGCCCCATTTTTCACGCTTTTGTTGATAGGTCTGATCCCTTGGGCCGCGGTCAGTCTCGGGCGACTTGCAGACGAAAACGCGACTATCGCACTCGGTTCGAAATACGTTACGCTTGTCCTTCCGATTGTGTTGACTGCGATTCTCGCCTTCTACGGCTTGCAAGCGGAGGACAAACATGCGGGATCACGCCAGGGCGGCGATCGAACCGATTCCGGTTCCTCGTTTCCAAGAATTGCGAGAAGATTGCTGGATGCCTTGTGCGCTTTACTTTTCATCGGTTACCTTTGGAATTTTCCCAGGTCGATCGAACTCGCAGCTTCGGAAAGTCAACGTCGAAAAATCGCTGATCAGTTTAATATGTTTAGCGAGTGCCTGGACCAGAGGATAGACGGAAGCTTATCCCCGACACCGGAAAGCCAGTTGTTCGGCGTCAACCTTTGGGGACTCAATGATAAGGGCGGGATGCGAGAGCTTGCCCAAGGCGGCTATCGCCCCTTAATCAGGGACCCCGTTTTTTTAGAAGATTCTCAAAACGTTGAAGGTACGATTGCAGAGGTAAAACAATCGCCGACTCAAGCTGCGGGAGTGTTCGCCCTCGAAGTTTCCGGTGTTTGCATGCTGCATTCAATGGACGCGATCGCCCCATTCATATTTATTACGAATAGTGGTGAATCCAAGATTATCGGCGCTTCTCACATTGATCATTTGAACCGAAGTGCGACGAAAGAATTCTTATGGAATGTGGCGGTGCCAAAGTCCCTTTGCAGGAATGCGGATCACAAGATAGATCTCTCCAGTTGGGTATACGATCGAGTTAAAGGGGCGTTTTGCCTCGTCGGCCGTCGCAATTTCCCAGAGGCGCCGTGAGATCCGCCTTGCCCATCGACGTTTTCCAGCCAGATCTCTTAATTGTGCTGAATGAGAACCGCGGAATCCTGACGGACGCAGGGGCCGAAGGCGCACCGGATTTCGTGGCAGAAATGTTGTCGGCCAAGACCCGGCAACTTGACCTGGTGAACAAGAAGCGGGTCTACGCACGTATGGGCGTTAAAGAGCTCTGGATTATCGACCCGGATCAAAAAAGCGTGACCGTTTACCGCTTCGATCAGGATCCGAACGGAACAAACCGTTAACGGGTGATGTTCAGGCGAGACGCGTTGACGACCGCGACTTAACCTATATATTTCTGCTATGCCATCTACGTATTCTGTTGCGGAAGCCCAGGCCCAATTGCCCGCGCTCCTGAGGAAAGTCGAGAACGATCTGATTGTCATCACCAGGCGGGACAAGACGGTTGCCTATCTGGTTTCTGCGCAGCGGATGGAAGCAATCGTAGAAACGCTGGAAGTTATGGCGGATCCGGAGGCAATGAAGGCCGTTCGCCAGGCGCGCGCAGGTAAAGGTAAATACTATCCAGCAAATATTGTCGATGAACCTGATCAAGGTTGAGTTGGAACAGCAGGTCGTCGATTTAATTCGTTCACTGCCTCAGGAGCCTCGACACGCGCTACGGCGAGGCATCAAGAGTCTCGAGCGAGAAAAGGGAGACATCCGAGCACTCGAAGGAGAACTCGAAGGCTTTTACCGGCTACGTGTCCTCCGGTATCGGATCATATTTTTCTATCAGATTCGAACCGATCGCAGGACGATCCGGTGCATATACGCCGCTCCCCGCGGCATTGTTTATGAGGTCTTTGCTCAGGGCATTCGCGATTTGCTATCTTGAACCTTCGGTTTGCTCATGCTGAGAGCTGAGCCACGACGTCTATCATCTTATCAGATTACCGCGAGATGCTCCTTTTCGGCCCGCAGAACCGCCGAGAGCGGAACTGCGCCGTCGAAGGTGACGAATCGCCCGGCGTGCTGTACTGCCAGGGCAAGCAGGTAAACGTCGGTTACCTTTTTGGGTCCGTGGATGTGCGCGTTATTGACGAAAGTCTGATCCAGAATGCTTAGGTCGTCGGGCCAAAATTCGTGGTACGAGGTAGCCGCCGCATCGCGGAGCCGCTTGATGACTTCCCCCCGTTGGCACAGGGTTCGGGTACTTCGACTGCGACATGATTCGAACGCACCCATTTTCCGTGATCGGGCACGATGCCCACGCTGAGGCAGCCTCGCCCTGTAACCAGCTTCGGGCTCTGCGATGGTGCGCATGATCGAGATCCAGCAACGCAATTAAAACGTTGATGTCGAGAAGTGCCCGCTTCAATCGACTTCCTCTTCCCGGAGCCGATCGATCATCTCATTAGTAACGATCGTACCTCGGCGGGTGAAGGGACGAAAGCCCAGAAAGACCTCCTTAGCCGTAGCCTTTTTTGAAGACGCTTCGGTCAGACCGCGCCGAGCAAGTTCGGACAGGACCCCGCCGGCGGTCTTACGTTCCCGTCGTGCCAGTTCCTTAGCCGCCTGCAAAACATCATCGTCTATGTCAAGCGTGGTTCTCATGCATCTGATGATAGTGCATCAAGTTCGTTCGATCAATGACAAGGATCTGCGTTTCCGCCGCTACTCACCGATACGCTCTCTTGCCGTTTCGCCGTTCGGGGCGTCGGAGCAGCAAGCGGGACGCTTCGCCTACATTCCTTGACATTTGGTCGATGGAGGGCACTGTGATTCTGTGAAGAATGTCACAGTATCACTTCCCGATGAAGTTTATCAGAAAGCTAGAGTTAAGGCGGCCGAACGGAATACTTCGCTGAGTTCCCTTGTCAGAGAGTTTCTTGAATCGCTTGCGGACGACGAGGGAGAATTCAAAAGATTGGAACGTCTCCAGGAGGAATCTTACGCTAAGATTGAACGCTTCCAGGCTTCTCATCGGGTAGAGCGCGAAGAACTTTATCGCCGTGGCAACCTTCATTGATACAAATATCCTCTTGTACGCCATTAGTACGGCAGAGGAGGAGATGGAAAAGCGTGCGATTGCCCGGCGAATCCTTTTGCGAACCGATCTTGCCTTCTCCGTTCAGGTGTTTCAGGAATTCTACGTGCAAGCCACGCGGCCGAGCGGCGCGCGGGTAGCTCCGGAGGTTGCAGTTCGATTCATTACCTCCTGGACCCGTTTTCCAGTCCAGCTAATGACGGTTGACCTCATGTTTGCCGCATTTGCGGCGCATCGACGCTTTGGCATCTCCTATTGGGACGCCGCAATTATCGAAGCCGCGCGGAGCTTAGGGTGTTCCGAAGTGCTTACAGAAGATTTGCAAGATCATCAGAGCTTTCATGGCCTCCATGCCGTAAACCCCTTTAGGTGACACCCGGGTACGCGACAGAAAGGAATCACGACGGACAGCGATCAGCCGGTGCCGGAAGGAGAAAACCTCGCACGGAGGTCACGGTGTTCACGGAGCCAGACAAAGGATCTGACGGAGCACAGTGGTGCTGCGGCAGAGTAGCTTGAATTCAAGTTCAAGGCGGTGGGTCCGAAGGGGCCACCTGGAGACTTCAGCGAGCGCTGAATATGCAAACCAATTGGTTGGTTAAGACCTTGCAGGAGGGAGGAGTTTAATCTATTTTCGGTTCCCGGCAAGCTGGCAGTTCCATACCCAGGCAACAACAAGCCAAATCAACCTGAGCCACGAATATCAAAGGAGTCGATCAATGAACCGAAGAGAAGCCATCATCGCTGGGATGGCCGGATTTACGGCGGCAGTCGCGGTCGCGCCCACGGCGGATGCAGAAGCGTCCGAAGGGGATAACCCAGATTTAGATCAGATTCGCACGCTGTTGCGGGCGCACGATGAAGCCTTTACCAACCAAGACCTAAACGGGATCATGGCGTGCCTGACAGAAAAGGCCGCGATCATGGGTACCGGTCCCGGGGAAGTCTGGTCGGGGCCGGAGGAGATCAAGGTGGCCTATGAGCATTTCTTCGAGGATTTTGACAAGGGAGAACAGAAATTCGAATACCAGTTCAAGATCGGTGGAGTGACCTCAGAGATGGCCTGGCTGATGACGGCCGGAAATGTGAATGGGAAAAAGGGCGGGAAGGAGTTCACGTTTCCTCTCAATCTCTCCCTGACCGTCGCGAAAAAGGACGGTAAGTGGCTGATTGCCGCCATGCACTTTTCAACGCTAACGGGCGGCGCGACCCCGGGAGCCAAAGATGGGCAATAGCCAGCTATCGACTTCTATAGTTTATGAATGAAGAAACATCTCCTGAAGCGACAGGCACCAAGGAAGGAAGAGAGCTGCTGGATCGGCGCCTGTTTCTCCAGAGTATGGGGAAGTGGTTTGGTGCAGCAATTGCGGCGGTGGTCTTTGGGGGCGCCTGGCTTGCATCTCCGCCTTCGGCCAACGCCGCCGCATGGGTGAACCGCCGCGGCGGTGGCGGCGGTGGGTGGGTCAATCATGCCGGTGGGGGCGGTGGGGGGTGGATAAACGGTGGCGGTGGCGGTGGGGGATGGGTCAACCGCCGTGGCTATGGCGGCGGAGGTGCTTGGGTCAATCGCTGATAGGCGATTTTACCGGACACATTTGCCACAGCTATTCGCCCACGTGGAACGACGTTCTGCGCACGATGTTCGGCAGCTCGCTCGGCACGTCGATCGATTACCCCAATGTGCATTGCAAGCTTTTCAAGGGGGGCGCCGTGGTATCCTGCACAGGTTCTTCGTTCACGACCGTCGAAACGTCTTCGAAATAGCGCACGAGCGGCTCGTCCCCACATTGCGTCTCATTGGCATCTGCATCTTCTCGTGGTTTAACTGGATCTATCCCCTTTCCTTCCAAGCGTCGGCACGTTTACCCTTACCACGCAACCCACCATGAAAATGCACCGTCTCCTTACCACCGCCGGCTCGCTGGCCGGTTTCCTTACCGTTGTCTTGTCCCCTGCTGTCCTTGTGGCAGCGGAAGAATCTCCGTCGCCGAAGACCGCAGCACCCAACGCGCACCTCGAGCAAAAAGCCCTCGATGAATTGAAGCGAATGAGCGCAACCCTGGCCGCGGCCAACGCCTTCACATTCCGAACCAGCAATACCGTGGAGGTTCCCGCCGACACCGGTCAGTACATCACGCTCTTTGCGACCTCAGAAATTGCACTGCGGCGACCAAACAAGCTGCGTGCCAGGGTCACCGGAGAGGTGCCAAACTTTGACTTCGCCTACGATGGCAGCACCATTGCCGCTTTCGCTGCGAACAATAACGTGTATTCCGTTTCCAAGGCCCCCGGCACGGTCGACGCGATGCTGCCCTTCGTCGAGAAAGAGACCGGGATTCGCTTCGCCTCGGCGAACCTTCTCTTAAGTGATCCTTACGCCGCCCTGACCAAAGGCCTCACCAGTGCCGTGGTGGTGGGCACCGACACAGTCCAAGGTGAACCCTGTGAGCATTTGGCATTCAGGGCGCCCGGCCTCAATTGGGAAATCTGGATCGAGAGCGGACCACGCGCGCTCCCTCGGCGTTTGGAGATCACTTATACAGAGGCGACCAACTTCCCGCGCTCTTTGGTCGAATTCTCTCACTGGAATCTCCATCCCTGGCTGAGTGACGGCGATTTTGAATTCAATAAACCTTCAGGAGCCAAAGAGATTGCGTTTCTTCCCGAATTAAAAGCAAAGGCCGCGCGGTTAAAATAACTCAGAATAACCAAACCCTTATGAAACGCTCGACTTATCTGCTTGCGACGCTAGCCCTCCTCGTCGCGATATCCCTCTTACAGATTGGCTGTAGCGGCTACAATGGAGTTGCGGTAGCCGCGCCTGCTTACGGCGGGGTGGCCTATGGTGCTGCCCCTTGGGGCGGCTACTATAGCGGAGCTTATTTTGCTGCCGGATCGGGAGGCAACTACGG
>Ga0209656_10001780_pt1 | contig 14088 bp, 14 predicted proteins | sample BogFormECP12_OM2_FD_188239 | JGI IMG/M metagenome (GOLD analysis project Ga0209656, IMG submission 188239) | Bog forest soil microbial communities from Calvert Island, British Columbia, Canada - ECP12_OM2 (SPAdes) (version 2) | ecosystem: Environmental > Aquatic > Freshwater > Wetlands > Bog ... | reverse complement strand
ACATCGGCGCGATCAGCGCCCAGGCTGCATCAGTCAAATCTGTATCATAGAGCTTGTCGACATCGGTGCTAATGGTCATCACACCGACGATAACATGTCCACGCATACGACTTTTTAAACACGCTCTGAGACCATTTGTCCGGTGTTGTTGGTTTTCGTAGGATCGGTCTTGCAGTTCGCCGAGACGATTGAAAAACACAGCTCGCGCCAAGGCATTTCGAGCCTCGCCTTTGTTGAGGCCGGCTTGTATGCGCCGACGCAATTCGATGTCGCGCAAAAAATCGAGCGTGAAGATCGTTCGTTCCAACCTTCCCAGCTCGCGCAGCGCAGTGGCGAGTCGGTTTTGACGTGGGTAGGCGGCGAGCTTGCGAAAAATGGTTGAAGCCGTCACGGTTCCTTGCTTGAGCGAAGTAGCAAGCCGGAGAAGATCTTCCCAATGCTGGAAGATCAGCTTTGTGTCAAGCCGCGCACCGATCAACGGTTCGAGCGTAGGATAAATTATCCGCGAGATCAGGGCTATCGCTTCGCGCTACGCATCCGCGATCTCGCTGATCGAAGGCTTTATGTTCCTGACTCCCGCAAAGACTATCCCGCGCCGAGTGGCTTAATCGGCGGCGTTCTAAACCAAAAGTGAATCCGCAGCCACTGGGATGAGATCTTACGTTTGGCCACGTCAATTAAAAAGGAGACGGTTACGGCGTCGCTGATGCTCCGAAAGCTGGTGTCGTTTTCAGTTAAATCGGATAGCAAGGCGTTTAGAAACTGATTTTTCATTTAAGTCGTATAGCAAATGCAGGACGCTTTCCTGGCCTTAAAGGGTTTTTAGGAAGCCAGGTCGCCCGGTTTCCAACGCCAAGGCGTTGATCTCTTCCTTTTTTTGAGCGCCACGGCTCGGTCAGGGCCGGGCCGATGCCCAGCTGCTGGGCCGCTGCTCGCGGCATGACGAGACACCGCATCCTGCTCAGCCAGGGGTCGAATGACGGCCTTTCGCCGGCAGGTCTCCCGCCATTGCCCGTCGGTCAAGTCTTGCCAGCTGGGGGAAAGCTTTTGCATTTAAATCGTAGAGCAACCGCGGACGCGGTTGCTCTACGATTTAAATGCAAATTATCCGATTTAAGTGAAAAATCTTTTTTCATTTAATCGGATAGCCCAAGGAGGAAAATCTCAGCCTGCTCTACGATTTAACTGAAAACGACATCGAGGACATCAACGGCGTGTTTGACCGAATGCGCGCGGGACAGATCGAGGGGCGCGTCGTGCTCGACTTCGGCACCTGACGAGACGCTACGCCTGGCATTTTCAGCGAAATAAGGAGTGCTTCTATGAGAAACAACGAAAGACAGCGCTCGGTAGCGTAGTTCCCTCCTTCAAAGAAGTAAAATCGTGGATAGACGTTTTGGCGTTTTAGCCGATTAGAGCGTTGCACTGGCTACTATTGTGGGACGGAGAAAAGAAAACCCCAAGAGGTGAACCACTCGAACCGCTGGGATTTCTTGCCAGTCTGCTTTTAGGGAAATTGCTGGCGAAAGGGGGACTAAGTCAATATAAATCAAGGATGCCGGATCAAGGAAGGGGAATTCGCTGATCCGGCATCAACTAGGAACAGGGGGCTTAAACCTGTGGTCAATTGTCGGGCTACGGCCAGCATTGCCAGTAAATTATTAATTGCGTTTCAGCCAATTCAAAATCGCTCTTTTGGCTTCCGGCAGTGTGGCGGCACAAATAAGTTGCCATTCAGGATCTTCCTGAAAGGCATTGCAACGAAACCCAAGAAATCGTCGGTAAGATTTGACGTAGGCCAACTCGAACGGAACGGTTAATTGTGAAAAGCCGCTGCTATGATTAGCGAGATTCAGCGTTTAACAGAAGCCCGTGAAGCCACTACGAATTGGAGAAAATGGGGACCATATCTCAGTGAGCGACAATGGGGAACCGTACGTGAGGACTACAGTGAGTCCGGTAATGCGTGGGACAATTTCAGCCACGATCAAGCTCGGTCGCGCGCGTACCGTTGGGGCGAAGACGGCTTGGGTGGAATCTCGGATCACCGGCAATATCTCTGTTTCGCTCTGGCACTTTGGAATGGAAAAGACCCGATTTTAAAGGAGCGACTTTTTGGGTTGACCAACAGCGAAGGCAACCACGGCGAGGACGTCAAGGAGTATTATTTTTATCTCGATTCGACGCCAACGCACTCCTTCATGCGGTATCTCTATAAGTATCCCCAAGCTGCTTACCCCTACGAGCAGCTTATAAACGTCAATCGCGCACGAGGAAGAAATGAGCTTGAATATGAGCTTCTGGACACCGGCATCTTTGACGAAGACCGATACTATGACGTCTTTGTTGAGTATGCGAAGGCGGCTGCGGAAGACATTTTAATCGCTATTAAAGTTGCAAATCGTGGACCGGAGGCTGCAATGCTTCAGGTGCTGCCTACTTTATGGTTTCGCAATACTTGGTCATGGGGAGGCGCCGGCGAGCGGCCATCGCTTGCGGCCAATTTCCAGGCAGGCGCGCGACCGGTGGTCATCGCGACGCATCCTAAACTAGGTAGGCGTTATCTCTGTTTCGAAGACCGGCCGGCACTGCTGTTCACAGAAAACATAACCAATACCCAGCGACTTTTCGGGGTGGCAAACGCCTCTCCTTATGTAAAGGACGGTATCCATAATTTCGTGATTCATGGACAAAAGGACGCTGTAAACCCGGAGCAGACCGGCACAAAGGTCGCCGCGCACTATGTCATTATCGTTCCTCCTGGGGAGTCGCAAACTCTTAAGCTGCGGCTCAGCAAAATGCCGCCACAGGGCGAATTATTTGGTACATCGTTTGACGAAACTATGAACGCGCGCAAGCGCGAGGCCGATGAGTTCTACGCCGCGTTAACTCCGCCAAAGCTTAGCGAGGATCAGGCCCGTGTTATGCGCCAGGCGCTCGCCGGAATGCTCTGGTCGAAGCAGTTCTATTACTATGATGTCAATAAATGGCTTGAGGAACGCGGCAGCCATCCGTTCAAGCCGGACCGCAAAGCGGCTCCGCGTAACGAACAGTGGCACCATATGTATAATGCCGACGTGATCTCGATGCCGGACAAATGGGAATATCCCTGGTATGCTGCATGGGATCTGGCGTTTCATATGCAGGCACTTACAATCGTCGATCCTGACTTCAGCAAGCAGCAGCTCAGTCTGATGCTGCGCGAACATTACTTGCACCCAAACGGTCAGATTCCAGCCTATGAATGGGATTTCGGCGACGTGAATCCCCCCGTTCATGCGTGGGCGACAATCGTTGCTTATCGCACGGAGAAAGCGGCAGGCAAAGCCGACATTGGCTGGCTCGAGCGTTCTTTCCAAAAACTTCTGCTTAACTTCACATGGTGGGTCAATCGTAAAGATCGCAACGGTCGAAACGTTTTCGAAGGCGGATTTTTGGGGTTGGATAATATTGGCGTATTTGATCGCAGCGCCTCGCTACCGACCGGCGGTTATCTCGAGCAGGCTGACGGTACAGCGTGGATGGCGTTGTTCTGTGAAAATATGCTTGAGATCGCGCTCGAACTCGCTGAGTACGATCCCGGTTATGCCGAGATGGCATTGAAGTTCATGCAGCATGGGCTTTGGATCGGTGCCTCGATGATTGAGGGCGGGATGGAGACGCGGATGTGGGACGAAGAGGACGGTTTTTTCTACGACGTTTTGAGGCTCCCAAACGGGCAATCGCAACGGCTGAAGGTCCGTTCCATGGTCGGACTTTTGCCTCTTTGTGCTGTCACGGTGTTCGAAGACAATATCGCTCAGCGCTATCCCGAAATTGTCGAGCGGTATCGCTACTTTCTCGCCTCTCGGCCTGAGCTGATCTCGTGCGTTCACGACGTTCGCAAGCTTGGCGTTGCTAATCGCCACCTCGCTTCAATCCTGGATGAAGTGAAGCTACGCCGAGTCCTCGCTAAATTACTGGATGAAGACGAATTTCTCAGTGCTTTTGGCATCCGCTCATTGTCGCGCTATCACAAGGAACATCCCTATGTCTTTTATGCCGGCGGCCAAGAGTACCGGGTCAGTTACCAACCTGCCGAATCTGACAGCGGTATTTTCGGCGGTAATAGCAACTGGCGCGGCCCGATCTGGACGCCGATTAACGCTCTCGTCATTCGGGCCATGCTGCATTACTACACTTACTACGGCGAAAATTTTAAGATAGAATGTCCGACTCGCAGTGGCAGAATGATGTCGTTGTACCAGGTCGCCGAAGAAATTTCCCGCCGCAACGACTCGATCTTTCTTCGCGATAGCAATGGCCGGCGCCCGGTCTTTGGTGGTGCAGAGAAATTCCAGAACGACCGGCACTGGCGCGACTATCTGCTCTTTTACGAATATTATCATGGCGATAATGGCGCGGGCATCGGCGCCAGTCATCAAACTGGTTGGTCTGGCGTCGTCGCGCGAGCTGTACAGCTCTTCGCAACGCTCACGCCCGAGCAAGTGCTGGCGTGCGGCAAGGATTGCTATCACACGGCTGTAGGAACGGCGCTTTCCTCTTTGCCGACCCAAACCGGGCTGCCATGGTTGGTAAGCCAGAATGAATAGCTCTTATGCCCGTTGCGATTCTTTCATCAAGGGCCTGTCGAAAGTATAAGTTTCACGCCACTTCGCGGGCGTCCACGGATTAATGCGATAACGAGCTCAAAAATGGGCAGTGGCTTCTCCCGCTTGATGCTAGACAGCGAAAGGGAGAAATGACTGCCCTTCGTGATCAACAGACGTTCACTCAACTAAGGCAACAAACTCGCCGACAATGATCATCTCTGGTGCTTCGACTTCTGTCACGAGAATCGGCTGAAATGTTGGGTCGGTGTTCAAGGGGCGAAGCTCGATCCGCGGCGAACCTGCGGCCGATCTCCTCAAACAGCCGCTCTTCCTCCGTCGTCCAGGTGCAGGGAGAAGCGCACTGGTGCAGGCCGAACAGATAAGGTTTATCCCACTTGGGATAGACCGCGAGGGCGATGGTGGATTGGATGCTGAAGCGCTGTCAGTTTTCCTTAATGATGAGAATGAGGGGTGGTCAGCCGGAATTTATTCCTTAATCGTAAGAAAAATGTTCTTTAATCGTAAGAACATTAGCCCTTCTTCGGCGTGATTGCGTGCGGTCTTTTGGTCCTAAACGTGGCGCAGGCTTGGCTCAACCAGACGACCAAAGTCAAGCTGCGCGAATGGCTCGTGTGTGACCTGTTCGATGAGTGGCTTAAGCCTCAGCGCGCCTTTCACCTGGTCAATGCCGGCGAGATGGGCACTAACCCCGATCAGCGCATCGACGAGGACGCGCGCCACCTGACTGAGTTGACGACTGACCTCGGCATCGGGCTCTTGCAGTCTTCGCTTCTCTCCTGGGGAGTTTTATTGGCGTCCTCTGGATCCTCTCACAAAACGTGACCTTCCATATGAGCGGGCGCAGCTTCGGTATTCCCGGTTACATGGTCTGGTGCGCCCTTCTCTATGCGGGCACCGCCTCATGGCTCAGCTGGCGCGTCGGCCGCCCACTGATCGAGCTCGATTCCGAGCGCTACGCCCGAGAGGCCGATCTGCGCTTCGCGCTCGTGCGCCTTAACGAGCATAGTGACAGTGTGGCGCTCTATGGCGGCGAACAGGATGAGAAGCGGCGCCTTACTGCCGAGCTCAAGAACGTTCTACGCGCCATGCGGAGGATCGTCAGCGCGAGCACGCGACTAACATGTATCACGGCAGGTTACGGCTGGTTCACGATCATCGCGCCGATCGTAGTTGCATCTCCGGGATACTTCGGCGGCGATCTTTCCTTCGGCGCCCTGATGATGGTCGTCGGCGCCTTTATTCAGGTGCAACAGGCCCTGCGGTGGTTTATCGATAATTTCAGCACCATCGCCGACTGGCGCGCCACTCTGTTGCGCATCGCGAGCTTCCGCGAGACGGTTGTGACGATGGACAGGCTCGGCGCGACCGAGAACCGCATCGAGTTCGTCGAAGCGGCCGGCGGCATGATTAGCTTCGAGAATCTGGAGATCGCCACTCCCAAGGGCTGCACAACACTGAGCGAGCGGCATGTCGAGATCGCGCCAGGCGAACGTGTGCTCATCGTCGGAGAGTCCGGTAGCGGCAAGACCATGCTGTTCCGGGCGATCGCGGGCTTGTGGCCTTGGGGCTCGGGCCGCATCGCGCTGCGCGCAGCGCTTGCCTATCCCTCGCCCGAGACCGCCTACACAGACGAGCAGATCATGGCTGTGCTCCAGTCCGCCGGCTTGAACCGTCTATCCTCTTCGCTCGACCGCATCGCGCGCTGGGACAGGGAACTCACCGATGACGAGCAGCAATGCTTGGTCTTCACGCGTCTCTTGCTGCGCAAGCCCCGCTGGGTAGTGATCGACGAAGCCCTCCATGCGCTGGAGGACGACGCGCACCAGCGCATGATTAGCCTCTTCCGCGACGGGCTCAAGGATGCCGCCCTTATCAACATCGGCCGGCCCGAGGCTCAGAACCACTTCTTCAAGCGTGTTCTGCATCTAATCAAAAATCCGCACGGACGGTGCTTCATACCCAACCTCAGCGTCACTTTCGCCGACCACCCGATGGCCGCGCCCGCGGTCCGTCCGGTCAATCCCGTCGGATGAGTGGTGGGGGCGTGTTTTTTTTTGGCTCCGGTGCCCAGGCGACGTCGAGATCGTATGAATGAGATAAAGAGGGCCAGAGAACGCCTCGCCTCGACGATTTTTAAACGTTGTGTTTAACGCGGTCGTCTGGCTAAGAAGTTCCGAAAGCTGACGGTGACCATAACGTGGTGCAATGTTGCGAGAAAAAAGTATCTGATCGTTGGCTTCAAGATCAGCATTGGAAAGAAAAAGATGGCAGCCTAAAGCTGTACGACTTTGTTGTAGCCAATGTTCCGTTCTCCACCAAGGCCTGGAGCAACGGCTCCCCGCCGTAGAGACTTTTTCGCCGCTGATCGTATTCAATTAGTCGTGGTTGGTAGGTGAATGAGGTACGCCGGCGAGCGGGGTGGGAGAGGGAAGAGCGGGGGATTGGCAACTGAACTTCTTGGGTCAGCAGGTATTTTATATTAGGGGACGTTGGTTGATGTTATCGACTCGTTTCGAGAGAAAACCCAACCTCCGCACGAGAGAGGAGGCCTTGTCACCGAGGGGTGCACGGTGCTATTTGTTCCCTATGAGTACGCTTGCCGAGATCGAAAAATTCGTCTCGCAGTTTTCCGCAGAGGAGTTGGCGGAGTTGGAGCAGATTATCCGTAAAGCACGGCGCGAAAAGGAACAGGCGCAGAAACCCAGCCTGCGGGATACTGATCCGGTAAGCGTCGGCACGATTCTCAAACCGATTGGGACACGCGACGAGTGGTATAGCGAGATGCTGGAAGGTCGAGTGTGACGCATGGCTTGGATACAAGCTTCCTCCTGGCCGTGGAGATCGTGGAGCACGCGCAACATGCAGAGGCTCTGCGCTTGCTCGGGGAGTTGCTCGCGCGAGGGGACCGGTTGGCGATCGCGCCGCAGGTGTTGACGGAATTTGTGCATGTTGTGACCGATGAGCGGCGGTTTCAGCAGCCATTTTCGATGGAGACTGCGCTGAACAAATCGGAGCGCTGGTGGAACGCAGCGGAGGCGGACCAAGTGTTGCCAACCGATGTCGCGATTGCGCTTTTTCCATACTTGGATGCGGCGTCATCAACTTGGGCGGAAGCGCGTGCTAGACACATTGCTCGCCGCGACTTACCGCGCAGCGGACGTCTCGTCGCTTCTGACGTTGAACGCGACGGATTTCACGGTTTTTGATGAGTTGGCTTGCGTGCCACTACAGGCACTCCGGCGTGTTTGAATCTTATCGATGTTTCGGCGACCTGTGGATTAAAAGCCTTTCAAAAGCGGCTGCACCTTTGCTTTCCGATGAGAGCGGGCTTGTGACGGAAGCGGCGACTGTCATTGCAGGTAAATCGTAGGGAAGTGTTTGATCCCGGGGATAAGTACGGTGTTACTGCACGTTCGCTCCTGCTCTTTGTGCTACGAACCTAATCCATCTGGCCTAGTGTACCGTCTTGCATATACTGCCGGGTGAAAGCTGTCATTTGCAGTTAAATCGTAGACCAGCGCAACCAGCACCAAGGCAAGCGGCCGTACGCTAGCATCAACTTTGTTACAGCGCTCGATGGATTTACTTTGAACGACGTCGTTTCCTACAATGATAAACACAACCAAGCGAACGGAGAAGAAAATCGGGACGGCGATAATAATACCAACTCTTGGAATTGCGGCGCCGAAGGCCCGACCGATGACCCTCAAGTGAATGCGCTCCGCAGGCGGCAGCGTCGAAATTTCGTGGCTACTCTCCTCCTCTCTCACGGCAGTGCCGATGATCAATGCGGGGGACGAATTCGCCCGAACCCAGGAGGGAAACAACAACACCTATTGTCAGGATAACCCGCTCAATTGGTTCAATTGGAGTTGGGACGATGACGCAAAGATTTTATTCGAGTTTACAAAAAGATTGATTCGATTTCGAAAAGAGCACCCAGTGCTTCGACGGCCCAAGTATTTCATGGGGAGACGCATCCGCGGCTCAGACGTGAAAGACATCATGTGGTTCAACCCCAGTGGCGCCGAGATGAACCAACAGGATTGGAAGGATGGATTCGCGAAGTGTCTCGGCATGCTGATCTGTTTGATCCTGAGAAGAAACAATTCGTGCTGACCGGACCCGAGTTGATCGTTTTCTGCGAGCGCGACGAACAGAGATAAGTGACACAGAAAAGAATCCGGGATCAGGGAGCTTTGTAACTGAGAATAGCGAGAGGAGAAAAAAGGAAATGGCATCTCGACGCCGCTTACCAATTGCAACTTATCGATTACAATTCAACCGACATTTCACTTTCAAAGACGCAACCGAAATCATCCCCTACCTGCAGAAGTTGGGGGTCAGCGACATCTACAGTTCGCCATTTTTCCGCTCACGGCCGGACAGCGATAACGGGTACGACGTCACCAATCACAACGAGTTAAATCTGAGAATCGGCACGCGCGAAGAGTTCGACGCAATGGTTGCTGCCCTTAAAGAGCGCGAGATGGGTCAAATCGCCGATTTTGTTCCGAACCACATGGGCATCGTTGATCCGCAGAACGAATGGTGGATGGATATTTTGGAGAATGGGCCGAGCTCAAGATTTGCGGGGTTCTTCGACATCGACTGGGACCCGCTAAAGGAGGAGCTTCGGAATAAGGTCCTGCTGCCAATCCTTGGCGATCAGTACGGCAGAGTCCTTGAACGCGGCGAGTTTCATCTGCGGTTTCAGGAAGGCGCGTTTTGCCTGACATATTATGATTGGGTATTGCCGCTCAACCCGCAATCCTACCACTTTATTCTTCGGATCGCTCTTCAGAAGCTTAGCCAATATTCGGACGAAGATATGTATTTGGACCTGGAGAGTATCCTTACGGCGCTCGAATATCTTCCTCTACGCACTGACACGGACGAAGAGAAGGTCCGCCAGCGGGCCAGAGAGAAGGAGGTAGTCAAGCGGCGTATCGCGCGGCTCTGTGACGAGTGTCCGCAGGTCGAGGACGCAATCGAACTCGCAATCAGGGAACTGGAGGGAAAAGTCGGTAACGCACGGTCATTTGATAAACTGCACGAACTGCTCAGCGCGCAGGCCTATCGTTTGAGCTACTGGAAGGTTGCTGCTGAAGAAATTAATTATAGGCGTTTCTTTGACGTTAACGAACTCGCTGCAATTCGAGTCGAGAACCCGGTTGTTTTTGATACGATCCATAAACTCATCTTCGAATTTCTGGAACTGGGCAGCGTGACTGGCCTGCGAATTGACCATGTGGACGGTCTCAGGGGTCCGAAGCAATATCTCATTGAGCTGCAACGCCGATACTCAGAGCTTGCCGGCGGCGATTCGACTGAACCCGCGCTCGGTCTGTATCTGATCGTCGAAAAAATTCTGTCCGAAGACGAAAAGCTTCGGAGCGACTGGCCGGTTTTTGGGACGACCGGCTACGACTTCACCACGGACGTCACCCAGCTTCTGGTGGATTCCACTTCTGGAGAAAGGTTCTTAACGATCTACCGAGACTTTATGGAACGTTTTGTCCACGTTGAGTCGCTGATTTATGAGAAAAAGAAACTGGTAATGGATGTCTTGCTGGCCAGCGATATCGCAGCGCTCGGTCATATGTTGGGCGAAGTTTCGGAGCGCGACCGGTTACACCGTGATTTCACGCTCCATTCGTTGAGTACCGTCGTTCGCGAATTGATCGCTTGTTTTCCGGTTTACCGCACCTACATCACCGCGGAATCCGGGGTTTCTGAGGCAGATCGCCAGGTCATTCTTCGCGCCACGCGGACGGCTAAACGGCGAAATGCAGCGATCGACACATCTATTTTTGATTTCCTCCGCGATATTCTGCTCTTGGAGAAATTCGACCAATTCAACGACGAGACCCGCCAGTTGCAGTTGGAGTTTGTTCTGAAGTTCCAGCAATGCACGAGCCCGATCATGGCCAAAGGTTTGGAAGACACGGCCTTCTATATATTTAACCGCCTGTCCGCCCTCAACGAAGTGGGAGGGCATCCGCAACAATTCGGTATTAGCCTGGAACGATTTCACGAGAAAAACCGGGCAAGACTGACGGAACGGCCACAGACCATGCTGGCTTCGACGACGCATGACACAAAACGTAGCGAAGATGTACGAGCACGAATCGCTGTTTTGAGTGAGATGCCGGGAGAATGGCAACAATGGATCAACGATTGGCGTGCCTTGAACTCTGTCTGTAAAAGTAATGTCGAAGGCGATACGGCTCCGAGCGCCAACGAAGAGTACCTGATGTATCAAACCTTATTGGGAACTTGGCCATTCTCAGCCGAAGAAGTCGACGAGAACTATGTGGGCCGGATTCACCATTACATGCTCAAGGCCATCAAAGAAGCCAAGGTGAATAGCAGCTGGGTTCAGCCTAACGAAGATTGGGAAAGCGCTATGGGCCGATTTGTCGGCGACTCGCTGAAACCCGATCACGCGTTCCGCTCTAAAATCGAACCCGCCGCGGCGCGGATTGCTTGGCATGGAATGTTGAACTCCCTGACCCAGACGATCCTGAAATTTACGGTCCCGGGTGTACCGGACATTTATCAAGGCACCGAGTTATGGGATTTCAGCCTGGCTGACCCCGACAACCGCCGCCCGGTTGATTTCAGCTCTCATCAGCAGATTCTGGAGGAAATTCAGAAAGAAAGCGTCGACGCACTCTTTAAGTCCTGGCAAGACGGTCGCGTAAAGATGTTGATCATCACGCGGTTGTTGCGCCTCCGGCAGGCGGCACCGGCTCTTTTCCAGAACGGCGGTTATTCTTCGTACTACGCGAACGGCGAACTGGCCGACTGCTGCGTCGCGTTTTCCCGGGAACTGGATTCACAAAAGATGTTCGTGATTGTGCCTCGATTCACCACACGCTTGGGAGCGGCTGGATCCGGCTTTGACTGGAAAAAGACCGAGCTGCTCTTCGATAATGCTTTCCCCGCGATGGTGGACCTGTTGACTGGTCGCAGCCTTAAAGCCGGAATAGATTCACTGCCCTTGAAAAATCTCGATGCATTCCCATTTGCAGTGTTTCACAATCTCACAGGATTGTGAGACAGCGGCAAAAGGAGGAGTTCGCAACCCGTTTCCCCTGGGTTGATCGAGTAGAAGCGGCTACCGCTCGCTATCCCAGGAGGAGTTGCACTTAGTCGGAGTGTCCGGTGGAGTGGATTCGCGCGTCTTGGGCTGTCCTTTTGGGCCGCTTGGCGTACGATCGGCGGCTATGCAGCGATTCATATGATCCGCAAAGGCCAAGCGTGCTGGAGTGCGGCGGGTGCGAAGGTCGGTCTACTTCACCACTTCATTCTCGGTCTGTTCGCTGCGACGAACTAAATTTCCGATCACTACCCCGACCTTCGGCTCAACTACAAAGTTGCAACACATCCGTGCCAAGTGCCGTCGGTCGGGATGGCCGTTCTACGGTATCGAATTAAGAGCCTGTCTGAAAAGTCACGTTTTGGCTGCAAGCCGTTTGGTCATTAATTGGATCATGGCGATTCGGATCCACGCTTCGGTCGTTTCGGGTAAGGCTTCGAAGTCCTTACTTAATCGACGCGAGCGGTTGAGCCAACCGAAGGTGCGTTCGACGATCCAGCGCCACTGCAGGACCCGTAATCCCTGGCTCTTCCGCGGCCGTTTCACGATCGAAAGGGCACGCTGCAAAACAGTGGCTACCCATTCAACCAGCTTGCCGGCATAACCTCCGTCTGCCCAGACGAGCTTCAGCCCAGGAAGCGGGAGATCAACCTCGTGAGTGCATGTTTGGCTCCATTACGGTCTTGGATCCCGGCAGAATGGACCATCACAATGAGAAGCAGACCCAGAACGTCGACGACGATGTGGCGCTTGCGCCCCAAGGTGCGCTTGCCCCCGTCATAGCCCCGGATCCCCCTTTTCGGTCGTCTTCGGCGTCTGACTATCGATAATTCCAGCGCTCGGCTCCCGATTGCGGCCATGCGCTACCCGCACATCCCCGCGCAGTCTGTCGTGTAGCCGTTCCCAGGTCCCCAACAACCGCCAGCTTCGAAAGTAATCGTAGACCGTCTGATAAGGCGGAAAGTCTTTGGGCAGCAGGCGCCATTGGCAACCGCCACGCAGGACGTAGAAGACAGCATTCACCACCTCACGCATGTCGGTGCTGCGCGGCCGACCACCAGCTCTTGCTGGCGGAATGAGCGGCGCCAGAAAAGCCCATTGGGAATCGGTCAAATCAGTCGGATAACGTGCCAAGATCATAGCCCGCGATTATACCCCAAGACGCAAATGCATCACGCCGCGACCACTTTCCAGACAGGCTCTTAGCTTTCTTGGGTCGTTTCGTCGTATTCATGTTCGTTTTAACAATTTAGCCCAATTCCCGATCAATACCTCTTGGTTCCTGGTCGCTCGTCTTCTTCCACCATGGCGAGGGATCTTCCAGGGACATTCGGCGGCTGATAAAAAACTTGTCGCATGCCAAGGACACTGAAGCGGACAAGTTGCTAAGATCAGGAGGTTCCTGCCTTTGATAATGAATCAAATCACCTTTGGTTTTTGGCGTCTTAGGTATGGGCGATCCTGGACACGACGGGCTTGAACGTCAAGCTTTCAGGCGCAAATGCGCCAGATGCAACAGATCCCTGACGGCGTTCGGATTATCAGCAGAGGGATTGTCGCAACTCCAAATTGGGGAAGTGCTGGGAGTTGACCATAAGACGCGTTTTCTTTTTTGTTTGTCGCGCAATCCTCACGTTGAGAAGGCGAGAGCGGAGTTCGAGCGTGCTCAAAAAGTCGAAGAAAGATTCCATAGTGAGTTCGATGGGCTCGACTTTACTAGTCGATAGCCAGCTCGGAGGTTCGTGGGTCGTGTGACCGCAACGCCCGGAAGGATCGCTTCAAGGGCCGCGTGGGCCACTCCGGGTAGCTACCGATCCCGCTAAAGAACTCGCTGGCCCATTCGAAGGACAAAGTCTGCAGTAAAAGCCGTCTCCGGATATTCATTACGCACAGTTGGATGCCGGCGCGGCGATGAGACCGTATTTTGGTGAAAACGCGAAGGACGGAAAAATTCCACATTTGCTGATCCAATTGAACAAAGCGCTGGGCGTTCATGTGTGGAGCGCGGAGGAAGTGAGAGCCGTTATCTCCCAGGTTCGCCACCGGGATTTCTGATCAGGCACTGTTAGCCCAACTTTCGCTACTCGGTGCGAGTTTTGGCAATTTTTCGGGTTTTGCGACCCGGGAAGCCGCATAAATAAAGGAAGGTGGTTTCGAAAGTGCGTGTAGTGAAGACCTACTCTCTTCACGGGTAAAAAATTTTGTCTAAGATCGGTGGGCGTCATGTTTTTGCGCAGTACGACCCGATTGAAAGACGGCAAGATTCATTACTACTGGTCAATTGTAGAAAATCGGCGTTGCCGAGCCGATCGCGTTGTCCAGCAAACGGTTCTGTATTTGGGAGAGATTAATGACAGCCAGCGAGAGCAG